>OLRZ01002132.1_pt1 | contig 11893 bp, 11 predicted proteins | sample 1671931 | NCBI WGS metagenome assembly OLRZ01 (sample SAMEA3136627, study PRJEB25190) | human gut metagenome | reverse complement strand
CTGAGCGAACCTCCATTCAGGGCATAAAGATCCTGCTGGCGGAGGATAATGAGATAAACCGAGAGGTGGCACAGGTACTCCTTGAAGAGGAGGGTGCTGTGGTAACTGCAGTATCCAATGGCAGGGAAGCTGTGAAACTTTTCTCCAGTCACCCTGAGGGGACATTTGATGTGATACTTATGGATATTATGATGCCTCTGATGGATGGATACGAAGCCACACGCCAGATCCGGAAGCTTGACAGGGCCGACGCTTCTTCCATTCCCATCATTGCACTGACCGCCAATGCTTTTGCAGAAGATGTCCGCCACGCACTGGACTGTGGCATGAACGCACATCTGGCCAAGCCACTGGATGTGGAAAAAATGATCCATACGATTGCCCTGTCTCTGTAAAGAAATATTTTTCTGCAAATATTGCACAGTCACAGATTCTGTGCTATCATTCTAAAAAAACTTAAGGGGTAAAGTATATATTAAAGTATATATTTTACTCTCGGCATAACTATTATTTAACATTTTTATTTACAGGTAAAATACATGCAAAAAAGAGATAAAGGCTTTACCCTGGTTGAACTTATAGTCGTGGTCGCAATCCTGGCAATTCTTGTCGGACTTCTGGCGCCTTCTTACACAAAATATGTGGAACGAAGCCGCGAATCAACAGATCTGGCAAATGCCAAATCCGCATATAATGAATTGATGATGAATGTGGCTGAAAAGGAAGAAGATCCAGAGCCTATTAGTTTCAAGTTAAAACAAAAACATCCCGGCTGGCAGAGTCCGCTTCCAATTACAGTCGGGAGTGCTTCCTTTGATGGCACAAATACAGATAACTGGGTTGGAACACCGGGCCGAAACGGAACCTGTGTAGTTTCCTATGATAAAAATAAAGGTGTGATTTTTACCTGGAGTGGTGGAATTGATGTGGCAGTGAGACCAACATATAATGGAAAGTTGGATGAAACTTTAACTACCCTTAAAAAGGGATATAAGCGGATTGGTGATGCCAACATGAATAATAATAAGGCCTTCTTCTCTAATCAGACATTCTATATTAATGGAGAACGGTATACTACCCGTGTCTATTATGCGGATTCATCCGCTTTCAAAGATGCATTAATAGGTTATACACCGAAGCCTGCCTCCTACGATCAAAGTCCTTTCCGTAAAGTAGAGCACGATTATGATCATTTTACACACCAGGGCTTTGCATACTACACCTACGGCAAAGATGGCTCCATCAATATGTTTACCTATGTAAACGAAAATAAGGTCTATCAGACAACTGACGAAGGTAAGACCTGGCAGGACATTACGCCAAATGAAAAATGAAGAATAATAGTAACTATTCAGAAGGTAGTATCCCGCAAGGGGATGAAAAGTTACGAATAATAAATTGTAACAGAGAGGTATCGCGAAGTTTATGTTTACGATTAAGACAGTCAAAGGTGATATAACCAAAATTACAGATGTACAGGCAATTGTAAATGCTGCTAATAATTCTCTTCTTGGTGGTGGCGGTGTTGATGGTGCAATCCATCATGCTGCAGGTCCGGAACTTCTTGCAGAATGCAGGACGCTTCATGGCTGTGAAACAGGAGAGGCAAAGATAACCAGGGCATATAATCTGCCATGCGATTACGTGATTCACACGGTTGGACCGATATGGAATGGCGGAAAAAATAATGAAGATAAGCTTCTTACAGATTGTTATTATAATTCGTTAAAGCTTGCGATGGAGAATGATATTAGAACAATCGCATTTCCATCTATATCTACGGGAGTTTATCATTTTCCGGTAGAGAGAGCTGCTAAGATTGCGGTAAAAACAGTTTGTAGATTTCTGCAGGAGAATCCTGATAGTTTTGATCTTGTTGAGTGGGTGCTATTTAACGACCAGGCCGCATCCGCATATGAAACTGAGGTATCCTTAATATAAAAGTAGACTACAACAAAGAAAATGAGAAATGCAGATGGCATTTCCACCACAAAAGTAGACTACAAACCAAGAAACCTGGAAATGCAGATTACATTTCCAGTGCAATATAAATAATACAGACAAGGAAGATTGACAATGAAGCAGGAAAACGAAGATATTGCAAGAAAAATGCAGTATATTCTGAATATGAGACCAGTGTTTAACAAGGAGGCTCTTTTCAGTGACGGAACAAGGTATTACAGAAATCCTACTGAGCCAAAGAGTGGCGAAAAGGTAATAATCAGCTTCAGAACCCAGAAGAATAATGTGGATGCGGTATATCTCGTATCCGGAGATCAGAAATATAAAATGAAAGTATACAAAACCACAAAAGGTTTTGATTATTATGGAACAAAGATTGTGATGCCGGAAGAGATTTTTCGGTATCATTTTGAAATTCAGTATGGATGGGCTACATGCTATTACACGGAACAGGGAGTCTGTTCTGAGCTGCAGGAATGGGCACAGTTTGAAATCTATCCGAATTATCATACACCTGATTGGGCAAAGGGTGCGGTGATGTATCAGATTTTTGTGGATCGATTCCGCAATGGAGATCCGTCCAACGATGTGGAAAGCGACGAATATGCATATATTGGTGAACACAGTGAAAAAGTGACAGATTGGTCCAAGACTCCGGCAGTTATGGGAGTCAGGGAATTCTATGGAGGAGACCTGCAGGGCATTATTGACAAACTGGATTATTTTGAAGAGCTGGGCGTTGAAGTGCTGTATCTGAATCCAATCTTCGTATCACCAAGTAACCACAAATACGACTGTCAGGATTACGATTATGTGGATCCACATTACGGAAAGATCGTTGAAGACTGTGACGGACTGCTTGCACCGGAGGATCGAGATAATACACATGCCACAAAATATATCCGGCGTGTGACAGATAAGCGCAATCTGGAGGCAAGTAATCAGATGTTTGCACAGCTTGTGGAAGAACTGCATAAACGTGGCATGAAGATTATTCTGGATGGAGTATTCAACCATTGTGGATCTTTTAATAAGTGGATGGACAGAGAAAGAATATATGAAGGACAGGAAGGTTATGCACCGGGAGCTTATATATCTGCAGACAGTCCGTATCGCTATTTCTTTGATTTTCATGATCAGAATCGCTGGCCTTATAATCCGACTTATGATGGATGGTGGACGCATGATACACTTCCTAAACTGAATTATGAAGGTTCAGGAGAATTGTATGATTATGTCCTGAAAGTGGCACAGAAGTGGGTGTCTGCGCCATATAATGTGGATGGCTGGAGACTGGATGTGGCAGCAGATCTGGGACACAGCAATGAGTTTAATCACCAGTTCTGGAAAGATTTCCGTAAAGCGGTCAAGGAAGCGAATCCGGAAGCACTGATTCTTGCAGAACATTATGGAAGTCCGGAAGGATGGCTGCAGGGAGATGAGTGGGATTCTGTCATGAACTATGATGCGTTCATGGAGCCTGTGACATGGTTCCTGACCGGAATGGAAAAACACAGTGATGAATATAGAGAGGATCTTTATGGAAACAGTGATGCGTTTATCGGAGCAATGAAGACGCATATGCGCTCTTTGCATATGTCATCTCTTCACACTGCGATGAATGAATTGTCAAATCATGATCATTCCAGATTCCTTACCAGAACAAATCACAGGGTTGGACGTATTTCCTATGCCGGGGCACAGGCGGCGTCTGAAAATATCAATACGGCGATCATGCGTGAAGCGATTGCCATACAGATGACATGGCCGGGAGCTCCTACATTGTATTATGGGGATGAGGCAGGTGTCTGCGGATTTACAGATCCGGATAACCGGAGAACTTACCCGTGGGGGCATGAAGATATGGAACTTCTGAATTTCTACAAGGTCATGATTGCGGTTCATAAGAAATACAAAATGCTCAGAAGCGGTTCTCTGAAATTCCTATGGAATGATTATCAGGGCCTCTGTTATGCGAGATTCTCTCATACGGAGCAGATGATCATCGTACTGAACAACCGGGATGAAGGCAGAGATGTTATGATTGAAGTCTGGCCGGCAGGAATCAGCAGACTGGAAGAAACAGTATTTACAAGGCTGGTGCAATCTTCTCAGGAAGGGTATACAGACCACCGGAAACAGATTCTGTGCCAGACTGGATCGCTGAATCTGTATCTGCCACCGTGCAGTGTGACAGTACTGCATCATAAAGACCAGATGTAAGATTAGAGAGTTGGTATGCTATATGAAAGCTGCAGCGCAAAATTCACTTGACAGGTCAGAATGGGTATGTTACGATATCAATACTTTCACGTGGTAGAGTGGCTACGTATTAAAAGAAAAATAATATGTCAAGGGAGATAGAGAGATGAAGAAAAAAGCAGTTGCAGTAGTTATGACAGCAGTAATGGCACTGGGAATGGTATCTGCAGTAAGTGTGCAGGCAGGAATAGAAGATAAGACTCTGATCGTTGGATTTGATGCGGAATATCCGCCATATGGATATATGGATGAGAATGGTGAATACACAGGATTTGACCTGGAACTGGCACAGGCTGTGTGTGATCTGGAAGGTTGGGAGCTGGAGAAAAAACCAATCAACTGGGATTCCAAGGATATGGAACTGAATTCCGGATCTATCGACTGTATCTGGAATGGATTTACTATGAACGGAAGAGAAGATGATTATACTTTCTCAGAGCCGTATGTAGATAACAGTCAGGTAATCGTTGTTGCAGATGATTCCGGAATTGAGAAGCTTACAGATCTTGCCGGTAAGACCGTTGGTGTGCAGGCAGCTTCCGCAGCACTGGATCTTCTTCAGAGTGAGGAAGAAGGCGGACAGAAAGAACTGGCGGATACCTTTGGAGCACTGAATGAATTTGCAGATTACAATACTGCATTCACAGAACTGCAGGCAGGGGCACTGGATGCACTGGCAATCGATGTCGGAGTTGCCAAATATCAGCTGAATTCCAGAGGAGAGGGATTCAAGATCCTTGATGAGACACTGAATACAGAACAGTATGCAATCGGATTTAAAAAGGGTAATACAGAACTCTGTGATATTGTGAATGCAGACCTTCAGAAACTTGCAGATGATGGAATGGTTGCAGAACTTGCTGAGAAGTATGAAATCGCAGATATGGTAACACTGAAAGCTTCTGATGATGCATCGACAGAGGATTCCAAAGATGCAACAGATGATGCAGAAACAGATAAAACAGAAGAAAAATAAGCAATACATAAAATACGAATACAGAATGGGATGCTTCCCGGTTTTCCGGGTGGCATCCCTCTTGTAGGTTTATGGAGGAGAGTACATGAGTTTTCAGGTAATGTTACAACAGCTTACCACGGGATTTGGGCAGACACTGCTGATCTTTTTTCTGACACTGTTATTTTCCCTGCCACTTGGCATGGTTGTATATTTTGGACGTGTGAGCAGGTTCAAGCCATTAAGCTGGATCGTTAAGGCGTATATTTCTATTATGCGAGGAACACCACTGATGCTGCAGCTGCTGCTATGGTATTTTGGACCGTTCTATCTGTGGGGAATGAATATCGGCAATTATAAATTTACCGCGATCATTCTGGGATGTTCTCTGAATTATGCCGCATATTTTGCAGAAATCTATCGTTCCGGAATTGAGTCGATTCCGGTGGGACAGTATGAGGCAGCACAGCTTCTGGGATACAATAAAAGCCAGACATTTTTCAAAATCGTATTACCGCAGGTTGTAAAGATCGTGCTTCCTTCTGTGACAAATGAAGTCATTACACTTGTCAAAGATACCTCCCTTGTTTATTCGGTATCTTATATTGAGATGTTTGCGCTGGCAAAACAGATCGCAGCTGCGCAGACAACAGTTGTTCCGTTTGTGATCGCCGGGGTATTCTACTATATCTTTAACTTTGTAGTTGCCTGGGTTATGGAATGGTTTGAAAAGAAACTGAATTACTATCGTTAGGAGGAAATGCTTTGAGTACAAGTCTTCTGGAAATGAATCATATCAAAAAAGAGTTCGACGGTCTTCAGGTACTGAAAGATGTGTCGATTCATGTAAATGAAGGAGAGGTCGTTTCAATTATCGGTTCCTCAGGCTCCGGTAAATCCACGCTTCTTCGCTGTGCGACACTGCTGACATTGATTGATGACGGTGAAGTAAGTTATATGGGAAATAAAACGGTCTGGACCGAAAATGGTAAAGTCTGTCTGCCGAATAAAACAAAACTGAAAGAGATTCAGTCCTGCTTTGGCCTGGTTTTTCAGAACTTTAATCTGTTTCCGCATTATACGGTCATGAAAAATATTACCGATGCACCAATCCATGTGCAGAAGAGAAATAAAGATGAGGTTTACAGAGAAGCGAGAGATCTTCTGGCAAAGATGGGATTGTCTGATAAAGAAGATGCTTATCCGTATCAGTTGTCAGGCGGACAGTGCCAGCGAGTTGCGATAGCAAGAGCCCTTGCACTGAATCCGAAAATCCTGTTCTTTGATGAGCCGACTTCCGCACTTGATCCGGAACTTACCGGAGAAGTTTTGAGAGTAATCCGTTCACTGGCGGATATCCATATCACGATGGTGATCGTGACACATGAAATGAACTTTGCTCGGGATATTTCAGACAGAGTTATTTTTATGGATAAAGGTGTAATTGCTGTAGAAGGTACTCCACAGGAAGTATTTTCTTCAAGTAATGCACGAATCAAAGAATTCCTTGGTAAATTTCATCAGGGAGAGGAATAAAGGGATTGCTTTTAATGATGCGATGTTATATAATTTCTGCGTAATGATAGGAAATCCGAGCAACCGCAGTTACCCCTGCGGTTAATCGAGTGAGATGATAGGAGTAAATACATGAGTACAGACAGATACGTAAGTCCCCTTTCAGAGCGTTATGCCAGCAAGGAAATGCAGTACATTTTTTCTCCGGATATGAAATTTCGCACCTGGAGAAGATTGTGGATCGCTCTGGCTGAAACAGAAAAAGAACTTGGCCTGAATATCACTCAGGAGCAGATTGATGAACTGAAAGCTCACAAGGATGATATCAACTATGATGTGGCAAAAGAAAGAGAACGTCAGGTACGCCATGACGTTATGTCTCACGTGTATGCATATGGCGTACAGTGCCCGAAAGCAAAAGGAATCATCCATCTGGGTGCAACATCTTGTTATGTAGGTGACAACACAGATATCATTGTGATGGCTGAGGCTTTGAAGCTGGTTCAGAAAAAACTGGTGAACGTAATTGCAGAACTGTCAAAATTTGCAGATAAATACAAAGAACAGCCAACTCTTGCATTTACACATTTCCAGCCGGCACAGCCGACAACAGTTGGTAAACGTGCAACTCTCTGGACACAGGAATTCCTGATGGATCTGGAAGATCTGGAATATGTAATGGGCACATTGAAACTTCTGGGTTCCAAGGGAACTACCGGAACACAGGCAAGTTTCCTGGAACTGTTTGAAGGGGATCAGGAGACAATCGACAAGATTGATCCGATGATCGCAGAAAAGATGGGATTCAAGAACTGCTATCCGGTATCCGGACAGACCTATTCCCGTAAAGTAGATACAAGAGTCCTGAATATTCTTGCAGGTATTGCGGCAAGCGCACATAAGATGTCCAATGATATCCGCCTTCTGCAGCATCTGAAAGAAGTAGAAGAACCATTTGAAAAATCACAGATTGGTTCCTCTGCAATGGCTTATAAGAGAAACCCAATGAGAAGCGAACGTATTGCATCTCTTTCCAGATATGTGATGGTTGATGCACTGAATCCGGCAATCACCTCTGCGACACAGTGGTTTGAGAGAACCCTGGATGACTCCGCAAACAAACGACTCAGTATTCCGGAGGGATTCCTGGCAATCGATGGTATCCTGGATCTGTGCCTGAATGTTGTTGACGGACTGGTTGTTTATCCGAAAGTAATCGAGAAACATATGATGGCAGAGCTTCCGTTTATGGCGACAGAAAACATCATGATGGATGCTGTAAAAGCAGGTGGAGACCGTCAGGAACTTCATGAGCGTATCCGTGAACTTTCTATGGAAGCTGGACGTACTGTCAAGGTAGAAGGAAAGGATAACGACCTTCTGGAGAGAATCGCAGCGGATCCTGCATTTAATCTGACAATTGACGAGCTTCGTAAATCCATGGAACCATCCAGATATGTCGGAAGAGCCAAAGAACAGACGGTTACATTTATTGAGAAGACTGTACAGCCGGTTCTGGATGCACACAAAGACATGTTGGGTATGACAGCAGAGATAAACGTATGATAGATCAAATAAAGCACGAGGAGGAAAAAGTGTTATGATCAAAGCAGTAGTTGGAGCAAACTGGGGAGATGAAGGTAAAGGTAAAATTACTGATATGCTCGCACAGGAAGCTGATATTATCGTAAGATTTCAGGGAGGAGCCAATGCAGGACATACGATCGTCAACGATTATGGCAAATTTGCACTGCATACACTTCCGTCTGGCGTATTTTATAACCATACAACAAGCGTTATTGGAAACGGTGTTGCACTGAATATTCCGGTATTTTTTAAAGAATACAATGAAGTTGTTTCAAGAGGCGTTCCGGCACCGAAGATTATGATCTCTGACCGAGCTCAGATTGTTATGCCATATCACATTCTGTTTGATCAGTACGAAGAGGAACGTCTGGGTGGTAAATCCTTCGGATCTACCAAATCCGGTATTGCACCGTTCTATTCAGATAAATATGCAAAAATCGGTTTCCAGGTAAATGAGCTGTTCCATGATGATTCTCTGAGAGAAAAAGTAGAGCGTGTTGTTGAGACAAAGAATATTCTTCTTGAGCATCTGTATCACAAACCGCTTCTTGATCCAAATGAAATCTTTGATGAACTGATGAAATATAAAGAAATGGTTGCTCCTTACGTTGGAGATGTATCTCTTTTCCTGTGGAATGCATTAAAAGAAGGCAAAGAGATCCTGCTTGAGGGACAGCTTGGTTCTCTGAAAGATCCGGATCATGGAATTTATCCGATGGTTACATCTTCTTCCACCCTTGCAGCTTATGGTGCTATTGGTGCTGGTGTACCGCCATATGAAATCAAAAAAGTCATTACTGTATGCAAAGCTTACTCCAGCGCAGTAGGTGCAGGTGCTTTTGTTTCCGAGATCTTCGGAGAAGAAGCAGATGAACTTAGAAGAAGAGGTGGAGACGGTGGAGAGTATGGTGCAACAACTGGCCGCCCGAGACGTATGGGATGGTTTGACTGTGTTGCTTCCAAATATGGATGCCGTATGCAGGGAGCTACAGATGTTGCATTTACAGTACTTGATGTACTGGGTTATCTTGATGAGATTCCGGTATGTACAGGCTATGAAATCGACGGCAAAGTTACAACAGAATTCCCTACAACAGGACTTCTGGAAAAAGCAAAACCGGTTTTTGAAGTTCTTCCAGGATGGAAATCAGATATCCGTGGAATTAAGAACTATGATGAACTTCCGGAAAATTGCCGTAAGTATATCGAATTTGTAGAGAAACAGATCGGATTCCCGATCACAATGATCTCCAATGGACCAGGAAGAAATGATATCATTTACAGAAATAAATAATTTCATAAAAATTAGTTGACATGATGACGCGCCGGAGTTCGCTCCGGCGCATTTCTTAACATTAGTGACAAAGAGGTTTGTATGAAAAACTGGAAAAAATATGCTGCGATCATTGGCGTGCTCGCACTACTGATGATCTTTTGTCTTCCAATGTATTTTGCACTGAAGGGCGATTTTTCACAGAAACAATTTATGGCATCACTTTTTACGGTACTGTTTGTGGCAGTGATGTGCTATGTACTCCTTATGTTGTTCAAATATTTGAATAAGAAAAAAGAGGAACAGCAGGTGGCTGGCGAGATAAAGAATGTGATCTTTGATGTGGGAAAAGTTCTGGTAGATTATGACTGGGAGTCTTATCTGGACAGTTTTGGATTTGCTCCTGAAAAAAGAGAACGAATTGCGAATGCGACTTTTCTGAGCCCGGTATGGGAGGAACGGGATCGTGGACTGTATGAGGAAGAAGTTTATCTGAAACAGTTTCAGGAACTGGATCCACAGGATGCAGAGGATATCGAAAAAGTCATCAAAGGCAGCGGACAGACTATTCGAAAGAGACCATATGCGGATACCTGGGTAAAATATCTGAAAAGTAAGGGATATCATGTATATATCCTGTCTAATTACAGCAGTTATATGCTGGATCACACGAAAAAGGAACTGACATTCCGCAGAGAAATGGATGGAGAGGTTTTTTCCTGTTATGCTAAGCAGCTGAAACCAGATGCGGAAATTTATCAGATAATTCTGAATAAATATCAGTTGAAACCGGAGGAATGTGTGTTCATCGATGATCGTTCGGAAAACTGCAGGGGAGCACAGGAACAGGGAATTCATACCATTTGTTTTAAAGATTTTAAACAGGTAACAGCAGATCTTGAAAAACTTGGTGTGAAATAAAACGAGAAAAGTCCCAGAACCGCGTATCTGTGTCAGTTCTGAGACCTTTTAAGGGGAGGATATAAGTTTTTCCTGAAATTATCTTTTGCAGTATGTTTCCTGAAGAATCCTTCAGGGAACATTTACAGTATGACCGGTTTATTTTTTATATATACACATTTTTCACAAAAATTATAAGAATAGGATTTGTGTTTTGGGAAAAAAGATGATATAATGGAGCACAGGCAAAATTTTTGAAAAGAGGATGAAACAATGAGTGATAAAACAATCTTAGAGCAGTGGCGCGAAATTGCTTACAATCAGCAGGCAGACCGCAATCAGCTTCAGAGATTCTGGGCAAACTATTTTAATATTGAAAAGGGAATCTACGAACAGCTTCTTTCCAATCCGGATGAAGTTGTAAGTGGTACAGTCAAGGAACTGGCAGAAAAATACGGACAGGATGTCCTGACTATGGTTGGTTTCCTGGATGGTATCAATGACAGTCTTAAGATCCCGAACCCGATTGAGACTATGGATGAGAATACAAAAGTCACACTTGCATTTGACAAAGAACTTCTTTACAAGAATATGGTTGATGCAAAGGCAGACTGGCTGTATCAGCTTCCACAGTGGGATGAAATCTTCTCAGAAGAAAAACGTAAAGAACTCTACAAAGAGCAGAAAAAATCCGGTACAGTTGTAAAACCGCATAAAATCGGCCGTAACGATCCTTGTCCGTGCGGAAGCGGTAAGAAATACAAATACTGCTGCGGTAAATAATGAAAGCCAGAGAGAATCTGGATTATATCATTGTACTTGGCGCGCATGTAGATGGTACAAGAATGACATTAGCCCTTCTGGAAAGAACCAGAAGGGCTTTGCTCTATCTTGAAGAAAACCCCGGGACAAGGGCTGTGCTTTCCGGAGGAATGGGAGACGGGGAACGAATCAGTGAAGCGGAGGCCATGTACAGATATCTGACAGAACATGGGATTGATGGAGGACGTCTGATCCGAGAAGAACGTTCGACCAATACCAAAGAAAATCTGGATTACAGTCTGGAACTGATCGGCAGTACGGAGCCGGCAATTGGGGTAGTGACTAATAATTTTCATGTGTTTCGAGGTGTAATGATTGGCAGAAAGTGTGGCTGTCGGGAAATTTATCCGGTTCCGTCCAGATATCGTTCCTGGAGACTTCTTCTGTATATTCCCAGAGAGATCCTGGCAATTATCAAAGATAAAATTGTCGGAAATTTATAAACAAAATAAAATATAAAAAAAATAAAAAAAGTGTTGACACTTTGAGTGGGACATAGTATACTAACGAAGTCGGTTGCAAGAGCGGCTTACATAGAGTCGGTCAAAGTGACAGACACAAAATGGGATCTTAGCTCAGCTGGGAGAGCATCTGCCTTACAAGCAGAGGGTCATAGG
>OLRZ01002125.1_pt1 | contig 11920 bp, 6 predicted proteins | sample 1671931 | NCBI WGS metagenome assembly OLRZ01 (sample SAMEA3136627, study PRJEB25190) | human gut metagenome | reverse complement strand
GTTTCAATCAATTTTTCTCGTATTTCACTGCATAATTTCGCCAAGTCTTTTTTAGCTCTTTGAGTATGTATTTGTCCTTGTCGTCAGTGAGCTTTGAATCATCACCCGACTTGTAAGCTTCAACCACTGCCGTATCATCATAGATAGGGTGTATCTCACCGTTTACGTTGCCGTCACCGTCTGCGGGATCAAATATATCCTCCCCCAGAATGTTAGAAAGCGTGTTTTCCAGCTTTTCAAGCTTGTCGTTAAGCTCTTTTATCTTCTCGCTGTCGCTGCTTTCTGATTGTGATGATGTGCTTTTAGCAATTTTAGTATCAGAACTGCTTTTATCTTTTGCACAGCCTGTCATACCCGCTGTAAGGCAGGTCAGACAAAGTGCGAGGGTAAGTATTTTTTTCGCTGTTGTCATTTTCTTTCCTCCGTCTTTTAATTTATCATGTCTGTTATCTCGTCAGATATCTCGTCAGCATTGTCAGAGATAACAAGCACCCAGTAATCTCCAGCCTGAAATATCTTTGCCGCCTGTATTTTCTTTGTTTCTTCAGGCTTGTAGTTTTCATATTGATTAAGTCTGTAGCTCAGCCTGTCTGCAAGCTGGCTTTTTGCACTGCTTCCGTCAGCCATTTTGAGCATTTCTACGGTATTCTTGAACTTGCTAAGAAAAAGGGTCTTAAGGATGTTTACATTCACGCATTTCTTGACGGTCGTGATGTTCCGCCTTCAAGTGCCGCTGAATATGCTGACAAGCTTCTTAACAAGCTCAAAGAAATCGGCATAGGCAAGGTTGCCACAGTTGAGGGCAGATACTACGCAATGGACAGAGATAACAACTGGGACAGAGTTGAAAAGGCATATGCCGCTATGGTATATGGCGAGGGCAACAAGGCAGACTGCCCTGTTTGCGCAATTAAGAACTCTTACAATGACGGTGTAACAGACGAATTTGTTGTTCCTTGTGTTATTGAGGGCGGTGCTCAGGTTAAGCCTAACGACAGCATCATCTTCTTCAACTTCCGTCCTGACAGAGCAAGAGAGATTACAAGAACATTTGTTGACCCTGATTTTAAGGGCTTTGAGAGAAAGAACGGTTTCTTCCCCGTAAACTTTGTTTGCATGACTCAGTATGATGCAACAATGCCTAATGTTGAAGTTGCATTCAAGCCAGAGGTTCTCAAGAACACACTCGGCGAGTATGTATCAGACAAGGGTATGACACAGCTCAGAATTGCAGAAACAGAAAAGTATGCTCATGTAACATTCTTCTTCAACGGCGGTGTTGAAAAGCAGTATCCCGGCGAGGACAGAATCCTTGTTAAGTCGCCTGCTGTTGCAACATATGACCTTCAGCCTGAAATGAGTGCTTACGAGGTTACAGACAAGCTTGTTCCGGCAATCAAGAGCGGTAAGTACGATATGATTATTCTCAACTACGCTAACTGCGATATGGTTGGTCACACAGGCGTATTCGAGGCAGCCGTAAAGGCTGTTGAGGCTGTTGACACCTGCGTTGGCAAGGTTGTTGACGCAATCAAAGAAATGGGCGGTGTTGCTCTTATCACAGCCGACCACGGCAATGCAGATAAAATGGTTGCAGAGGACGGTTCACCGTTTACTGCTCACACAACAAACCCTGTTCCTTTCTGCGTAGTAAACTACGACTGCGAGCTTCGTGAGGGCGGCAGACTTGCCGATATCGCTCCGACAATGCTCCAAATTATGGGACTCGAGCAGCCCGAAGAAATGGACGGCACAAGCCTTATTAAGTAATTTATTTTACTGATTATATACAGAGCCACCGATGTTTTATCGGTGGCTTTTTTGTGTTAGCACAAAACTGTAGGGGTAGCCTTGCGACCGCCGCAAATTCCCGCAACGCAAAATTTAAGTTGTAAAATATCGTTAATCGGTGTAAAATAATATTACTTATGTATTGTTAATTATATGGCAGAGAAGGGGAAAATTTGATTAAGCTACGAAGGTATCTTGCATACTACAAAAAAGAATGTATCATCGGTCCGCTTTGCAAGCTGTTTGAGGCAATTTTGGAATTGCTCGTTCCGCTTGTTATGGCAGGAATCATCGACAACGGTGTGCGAAACGGCGACACGGCATACATTTGGAGAATGGGCGGTCTGCTCGTTATTCTTGCAGCTGTAGGACTTTGCAGTGCGCTCGTGTGTCAGTATCTTGCATCAAAGGCATCTCAGGGTGTGGGAACAAGACTTCGCCGAGATTTGTTTTTGCACATCAATAGGTTATCACACGCAGAGTTGGACAGGCTCGGCACTCCGTCACTTATAACACGAATCACATATGACACCAATCAGGTTCAGCAATCTGTTGCAATGGCTATCCGCCTGCTCACCAGAGCACCGTTTATTGTTATCGGTTCAATGGTTATGGCAATGACAATCAACCTTGAAATGTCAATTATTTTCTTCATTGCGGCTATATTGATTGCCGTTACTCTTTACCTCATTATGACAAAGAGTATTCCTATTTTTGAAAAAATGCAGAAAAAGCTCGACAAAATCAGCCTTATCTGCCGTGAAAATCTTTCGGGCAACAGGGTTATCAGAGCCTTTTCAAAGCAGAAAAATGAGAAAAAGCGTATTGACGATTCAACCGAAGATTTGGCTAAAACTTCGATCAGAGTAAGCATTCTTTCGGCACTTTTAAGCCCTGTCACCTACATCATCACCAATGCTGTAATTATTCTCATCATTTGGTTTGGCGCCCAGAATGTCAACGCAGGCAGCGGAATGCTTTCGGGTGACATCATTGCCCTTGTAAACTATATGACGCAGATTTTGCTTGCAATGATTGTTGTTGCAAACCTTGTTGTACTTTTCACGAAAGCGAGTGCAAGTGCGGCAAGACTTAATGAAGTGTTTGAAACTCAGCCAAGTGTGTGTGAAAGCACTACCGAGAACATTGAAATTTCAGAGAGCGAAAGCACTCCGAAAATCGAATTTGACAATGTAAACTTCACATACGGCACGGGTGATGATGAGCTTGAGGACATCAGCTTTAAAATCAAGCGTGGTCAGACGGTCGGTCTTATCGGCGGTACGGGTTGCGGTAAAAGTACGCTTGTCAACCTTATTCCCCGTTTTTACGATGCAACACAGGGTACTGTAAGCGTTGACGGCAGAAATGTCAAGGACTATCCGTTCTTACAGCTCCGTTCACAGATTGGCATTGTTCCTCAGCAGTCAATTCTTTTCAAGGGAACAATCCGTGACAATATGAAATGGCAAAACGAAAATGCAACTGACGAGGATATTATAAAGGCTCTAAAAATTGCACAGGCATACGAGTTTGTAAGCAAGCTGAACAAAGGGCTTGACAGCTTTGTTGAACAGGGCGGTAAGAACTTCAGCGGAGGTCAGCGTCAGCGACTTTGCATTGCCAGAGCACTCACAGGCTCACCGAAGCTTCTCATTCTTGACGACAGCTTTTCGGCTCTTGACTTTGCAACAGATGCGGCACTCAGAAAGGCTTTGCGTGAAAACACAAAGGATATGACCGTGATAATCGTTACACAGCGTTGCTCAACAATCAAGAACGCAGACCTTATTCTTGTGCTTGATGACGGCAGACTTGTAGGCAAAGGTCAGCACGATGAACTGTTTGAAAGCTGCGAAACCTACCGTGAAATCTGTCTTTCACAGCTTAGTGAAGAGGAGGCAAAAAGATGAAAAATTCAGCAAAAAAATCCTCCTCTGTAAAAAAGGTACTCAAAAAAATAAAGCCGTATTCGTTTTATCTGATTTTAGCTCTTGTGAGCGCAATCATCAGCGTTTCGCTCACGCTCTATATTCCTGTTCTCACAGGTAACGCAATCGACAACATCATTGACAAGGGCAATGTTGACTTTGCAAGCGTTATTCAGATTCTTGTGTACATCGGTGTAGGCATCGGCGGTGTGGCACTTTTCCAGTGGATTATGACCTACTTTACCAACATTGTCAGCTACCGCACTGTTCGTGACCTCAGAAGAGAGGTTTTTGAAAAATTCAACACAGTTCCCCTCTCCTACATTGACACAACACCTCACGGCGACCTTATCAGCCGAGTAATCAACGATGTTGACGCAGTTGGTGACGGTCTTACACAGATGTTTCTACAGCTTTTTTCGGGCATTGTTACCATTGTCGGCACGCTTGTATTTATGCTGACAATCAACTGGAAAATCGCCCTTGTGGTTGTTGTTCTCACACCGCTTTCGCTCTTTGTTGCGGCATTTATCGGCAAGATGACGCACAACCGATTTACCCGTCAACAGGCACTCAACGGTGACATCTCGTCATATGTTGAGGAGCATATCGGCAATCAGAGAATTGTAAAGGCTTTTTCATATGAGGACAGAGCCTTTGAAGAATTTGAAAAGTACAATGATGAACTTCTTGAAGTGGGATTCAAGGCGCAGTTTGCAGGCGCACTTGCCAACCCGTCAACAAGATTCGTAAACGCATTGGTTTATGCCGCAGTAGGCATCATGGGTGCTCTGTTTGCCGTTGCAGGCACACTTTCGGTCGGACAGTTATCATGCTTTCTTACCTACGCAAATCAGTATACAAAGCCGTTTAACGAGGTTACAGGCGTACTCACGCAGTTGCAGACAGGCATTGCGGCGGCAGGACGGGTTTTTGAAGTTCTTGAGGCAGATAACGAAATTCCCGACAACAGTACAAAAGAGCTTGAGCATTGCGAAGGCAATGTCAAGATTGAGAATGTAAACTTCTCCTACACAAAGGAAAAACCGCTCATCACAAACTTTTCGCTTAATGTCAAGAGCGGCAGTCACATTGCCATTGTCGGTCCGACAGGTTGCGGCAAGACAACATTCATCAATCTTCTTATGAGATTTTATGACACGGACAGTGGCAAAATCAGCATTGACGGTGTTGACATTATGGATATCACCCGTGACAACCTCAGAAAATGCTACGGAATGGTTCTTCAGGACAGTTGGCTGTTCAACGGAACGATTATGGAAAATCTGCGTTACGGCAACGAAAACGCAACCGAAGAAGAAGTTATTGCCGCTGCAAAGGCGGCATATGCGCACTCATTCATCCGCCGTATGTCTGACGGCTACAACACCGTAATCAGCGAGGACGGCGGTAATCTCAGTCAGGGACAGAAACAGCTTTTGTGTATTGCAAGGGCGATGCTTACAAACCCATCAATTCTTATTCTTGACGAGGCAACTTCATCAATTGATACCCTTACCGAAATCCGTGTTCAAAAGGCTTTTGCCAAGATGATGAATGGCAAGACGAGCTTTGTTGTTGCCCACAGACTTTCAACAATCAAGGAAAGCGATGTTATCCTTGTTATGAAGGACGGCAACATCATTGAACAAGGCACACACGAGGAGTTGCTCGCCAAAGGCGGATTCTATAACAAACTTTACAACAGTCAGTTTGCAAAACAATAATACGGCGACGGTCACTGACCGCAAATCAAAACAATTGTAAAATTGTTTCGACAATAAACCGTATAACTGACTACTACACTTGAACACACAATTTTCAACAAATCTGAAAATATATACAAAACAGAGGTCATCAGCTAAAAACCGATGACCTCGTTTTGTATTATGAACTTTTAATCAGAAAGGGATTTTTCAACATTGATTATCGGATAAAGCTTTTCGTCAATTGACTTGATTTTCTCGATTGCACTCTGTTTAATCTGTCTTTCTGTAAGGTCAAGTCCATACGGAATAACCATATCAAAGACAACATTTGTATGCGTACTGCCCTTTACAATTCTGAAATCGTGGATTGAATATTCGGGATTAAGCTCACACAAGCCCTCCTCCACCTTCATTTTAAGTTCATTTGTGAACGCATCGTTTGACGCAATCGGATCCATATGTATGGTTGCAAAACAGTTGTACCTGTTTTCAAGCTGTTTTTCCGTCAGGTCAATTGCGTCGTGAGCTTCAAGGATATCCTCGTCACACGGTACCTCTGCGTGAAGTGAAACAAAGCACCTGCCCGGACCGTAATCATGAATAATCAAATCGTGGATACCTACAATCATATCATTTTTCAACACTGTTTCCTTGATTTCATCAACAAATTCAGGGTCGGGCGCTTTGCCGAGGAGCGGAGAGAGGCTCTCTCTGAATGTGCTGACACCCGTAAAAAGTATGAACAGCGAAACGCACACACCGAGCCATCCGTCAATCTGAACTCCTGTTGAGGCAGAAATAAGCAATCCGATTATTACGACCGAGGTTGCAATGCAGTCGGTCAACGAATCGAGTGCCGCCGCCTTGAGTGCGGTTGAATTTATCTTTCTCGACAATCCCGAATTAAAAAAGTACATCCATAATTTTACGAAAATTGATGCAATCATTATTGCGAGTGAAATCGTTGAAAATGCCGTTTTATCCTCGGGAGTAATTATCTTTTCTATCGAACTTTTTATAAGCTCAACACCCATTAAAAGGATTACAACGGAAATTCCCAAGCCTGCCACATACTCATAACGACCGTGACCGAACGGATGCTCTCTGTCGGCAGGACGGCTTGCAAGCTTAAATCCGAGGAATGTAACAACCGAACTGCCTGCGTCCGAAAGGTTGTTGAGGGCGTCGGCAATGACGGAAACCGATGCCGAAACAATTCCGGCAAACAATTTTCCTCCGAACAGTAACAGGTTAAGAATTATTCCGCAAACACCCGAAAGGTTGCCATAGGCAGTTCTAACCTTTGGATTATCGCAATTGTCGCTGTCTTTAACGAACAGCTTTACAAGTAATTTTGTCAAATAAAACACCAACTAAAATTTATTTACAGCGAATCGTTTCGGCTGAAAACATCGGCAACCTCCGTAATTGAAATGTATGCTTTCTTGTCGATTTCACGCACAATTTCCTTCAGCTTGCCAATCTGAAAACGGTTGACAACAAAGTAAATCATCACCTTGTCCTTGCCTGAATATCCGCCCTGAGCCTGCATTACGGTAACGCCGCTTTGAAATTCCTCCGAAAGTGCGTTACAAATTTCATCGCAACGGCTTACAGACGCAATAATCGTTGCCGCCTTTGCCCTGTCAAAACCTTCAACAATAAAGTCAATCGTTTTAAGTGCGGCAAAATATGTAACAATCGAATAAAGCGGAAGAATCCAGCTTTGCAGAATGAAACCGCATACAACATAAAGTACGATATTGTATGCCATAACGAATGAACCAACCGATACACCGATTTTCTTCGCAAATATTACTGCCATAACCTCGATGCCGTCCATTGCACCGCCAAATTTGATTGCAAGGCCGCTGCCTATACCCGAAATCACACCGCCGAACACTGCACAAAGGAGCAAATCGGTTCCCGCAAGCGGAGATGCCATACTGACATCAACGGGCAGAACATCGGTTATAAGCCATGAAACGAACGAATAAACTGCAACCGTATAAATTGCGTAAAATGTAAACTTCTTTCCCTGCTTTTTAAGTCCGAACAAAAACAGCGGCAGGTTAAAAATTATAAGAAAAAGTGAAAGCGACAGGCTTTCGGGTGTAAGTTGTGCGGCAAGCATAGCCGTACCTGAAATTCCGCTGTCGTAAAGGTTCACGGGGTTAAGAAATATTGTAATTCCAAACGCATTGATAATTCCGGCAATTGTGAGAAAAAGCATATTTTTGATTTTGATTGTCTTTCTCGCTCTTTGTAAAAGATTTTTCATTGTCATCATCCTTTGCAATAAATTCCCGTCCCCATAATCACATAAGCATAGCCTAATTGTATCACAATAATGATATTTAGGCAAGAAAAGCAAAAGGCACCGAAAAATCGGTGCCTTAATCAGCTTATTAATTATTCCTGAGAGTCGGCCTTGGCTTTCTCAATAATTTTTTGAGCAACATTTGCAGGAGTATCCTCATAGCGGACAAACGCAAATTCAAATGATCCTCTGCCCTGTGTTACCTGACGAATGTAGGTTGCAAAGTCATCCATTTCTGCCATAGGAACTTCCGCCTCAACAATCTGCGTGCCGTTCTCACCCGGCTGCATACCGAGTACACGACCTCTGCGCTTGTTGACCTCGCCCATTACGTCACCCATATTTGCATCGGGAACATTGGCTTTAAGGCTTCCGATCGGCTCAAGAAGCGTCGGAGAAGCATTCGGAATACCGTTCTTATAAGCAAGAGATGCCGCTGTTTTGAATGACATCTCGGAGGAATCAACGGGATGATATGAACCGTCATAGAGAGTAGCCTTGATGCCTACCATCGGATAACCTGCAAGAACACCCTTCTTGATTGAATCCTGAAGTCCCTTTTCAACGGCAGGGAAGAAATTTTTCGGAACTGCACCGCCGACAACTCTTTCGGCAAATACAAGACCGTCCGAATCACACGGCTCAAATTCAATCCACACATCACCGAACTGACCGTGACCGCCTGACTGCTTTTTATATCTGCCCTGTGCAGAAACCTTTTTGCGGATAGTTTCTCTGTATGCAATCTTTGGCTTTTTGAGGACTGCGTCAACATTATACTTTGTTTTAAGTCTTGAAATTACAACATCAAGGTGTTGTTCGCCGAGTCCCGAAATTAACATTTCATGGGTTTCGTGGTTTGAAACGAGCTTGATTGTCGGATCTTCGTCTGCAAGCTTTGCAATACCCTGAGCAACCTTATCCTCGTCACCCTTCTTTGCGGGATACACAGCCATTGTATATGATGATGACGGATAGTCGATTCCGTCAAGAACAACCTTTCTGAGAGGCGAACAGAGTGTGTCGCCTGTCTTTGTTGATGCAAGCTTCGGGATTGCGCCGATGTCACCTGCACCGATGTACGGAACATCCGACTGCTTTTTACCGCTTACGGAAAGCACCTTTGTAATTCTCTCCTGTGCGCCTGTACGCATATTGATGAGAGGAGCGTCCGAGCTTACCTTGCCCGAAACAACCTTTACATATGAAAGTCTGCCGATGAACGGGTCTGCAACCGTCTTGAATACGATTGCGGCAGCCGCACCGCCGTCATTAACCGAAACATCAACGGGTTCACCGTCAAGGTCAACACCGATTTCACCGCTTTTGTCAGCCGCTGACGGAGCAAGCCATGTAAGGCTGTTCAAAAGCTGATCAATTGCGAATGTATTATGAGCGTCACCGCAGAATACGGGGCAGATTGTGCCGTCCTTAACACCCTGACTTACACCGAGAATGATTTCTTCGGGAGTAAACTCCTCACCCATAATAAACTTGTCAAGAAGTTCCTCGCTTGTTTCGGCAACAGCCTCCTTGATAGCCTCACGCAAGCCCTCAAGCCTGTCGCCCATATCGGGAAGCGCAGTCTGTTTTACACTGCCGTCTGTGCCGTACTCATAAGCCTTGTAATCAAACAAATTAACATAAGTGTTCGCCTGACCGTCAACAATGTACGGAACAACAACAGGACAAACAGACGGACCGAATGTAGCCTTCAAGCTTTCGAATACACGATAGAAACGGGCGCTTTCGTCACAAAGACCGTTTACAAAGAACACCTTTGTAAGCCCTGCCTTTGTTGCCGCCTCAACTGCTTTTTCGGTACCTACACAAACACCGTCCTTGCCCGAAACAACGACGAGCGCTGTGTCAGCCGCTCTCATGCCCTCTGCAACACCGCCTGCAAAATCAAAAAGACCGGGGGTGTCGATTAGGTTGATTTTTGTATTTTTCCATTCAATCGGTGCAACCGCCGTCATAATTGAAGTCTGTCTTTTGATCTCCTCGCTGTCAAAATCAAGGACTGTGTTGCCGTCTGCAACCTTACCGAGTCTTTCGCTCATCTTCGAGAGATAGAGTATTGACTCCGCAACCGAGGTTTTGCCGCTGCCGCTGTGTCCTGCGAGGGCAATATTAAGAATTTTTTTAGCGTCGTATTGTTTCAAAAGTGAAATCCCCTTTCGTAAAATTTCTATTCTAATCAAGCTTATTTCGACAAAATTAAACAATAGTGTCAATTAATACGGAATTATTATAGCATATTTGTATAAAATAAACAACCGAATTATGGCAAAATAAAAAAATTCACCCTTTGCCCAAATGGACAAGGGATGAATTGTGCAACTTGCTTTTTTATTTTATGTTAAGCTGAAAAATATACAGATTTTTGCAAGGTCAATTGTGCATTTTAACGATTGGTTTTCCTGAAAAAAACAATTTTCGACAAAAGGAAAGGCTCTCAAAACGAGAGCCTTGAAAACTTAATTATTCGAGAACCGCACCCTGTGCGCCTGATGTAACAAGCTTTGCATAACGAGCAAGGTAGCCTGTTGTAATCTTGGGCTGACGGGGTTTCCACTCTGCCTTACGCTTTGCAAGCTCTTCGTCAGAAACGAGGAGATTGATTGTGTTTGCAGGAATGTCGATTTCAATCATATCGCCCTCTTTAACAAGTGCAATCGGACCGCCGACTGCTGCCTCGGGAGATACATGACCGATAGCCGCACCTCTTGTTGCGCCTGAGAAACGACCGTCTGTGATAAGAGCAACACAGTTGCCGAGACCGCTGCCCATAATAGCTGAAGTCGGGTTGAGCATTTCTCTCATGCCGGGACCGCCCTTAGGACCTTCGTATCTGATAACAACAACCTCACCAGGATTGATTTTGCCGTCATAAATTGCACTGAGAGCATCCTCTTCGCAGTCAAACACTCTTGCCGCACCCTTGTGGTGCATCATTTCCTCTGCAACGGCACTTCTCTTAACAACAGAGCCGTCAGGAGCAAGGTTACCCTTGAGAACAGCAATACCGCCTGTCTTGCTGTATGGATTTGTAACAGGGCGAATGATGTCTGTGTCCTTGATTTCACAACCCTTAATGTTCTCGCCTACAGTCTTGCCTGTTGCCGTGATAAGGTCTGTGTCAAGAAGTCCAACCTTTGTAAGCTCGTTCATTACGGCATAAACACCGCCTGCTTCGTTGAGATCCTCCATATATGTGTGACCTGCAGGAGCAAGGTGACAAAGGTTAGGAGTCTTTTTGCTGATTTCATTGGCAATGTCAAGGTTAAGCTTAACACCTGCCTCTTTTGCGATTGCAGGAAGGTGGAGCATTGTATTTGTTGAACAGCCGAGAGCCATATCAACAGTAAGAGCATTCATAAATGCTTTTTCCGTGAGAATGTCACGAGGACGGATATCCTTTTCAAGGAGTTCCATAACCTTCATGCCGGCGTGCTTTGCAAGCTTGATTCTGTCTGAGTAAACAGCAGGAATTGTGCCGTTACCCTGAAGTCCCATACCGATTGCCTCGGTAAGACAGTTCATACTGTTGGCGGTGTACATACCCGAACATGAACCGCATGACGGACAAGCCTTGTTTTCAAACTCGGCAAGCTCTTCGGCAGTAATCTTGTTTGCCGTATAAGCGCCGACTGCCTCAAACATACTCGAAAGACTTGTCTTTTTGCCCTTAACATGACCTGCAAGCATAGGACCGCCGCTTACGAAAACTGTCGGAACATTAATTCTTGCAGCAGCCATAAGCATACCCGGAACATTCTTGTCGCAGTTAGGAACCATTACAAGTGCGTCAAACGCATGAGCCTTTGCCATAGCCTCTGTTGAGTCTGCGATAAGCTCACGGGTTACGAGAGAATACTTCATTCCCTCATGTCCCATAGCAATACCGTCACAAACAGCGATTGCAGGGAATACAATCGGAACACCGCCTGCAAGAGCAACGCCCTGCTTAACGGCGTCAACAATCTTATCTATATTCATATGTCCCGGAACGATATCGTTCTTGGAACTTACAATACCGATAAAAGGTTTCTTAATTTCTTCTTCGGTAAGACCGAGAGCATTCAAAAGCGAACGCTGAGGTGCGGTACTTACGCCGTCCTTTATAACTGAACTTTTCATTGTAAACACCCTTTCCATAATTATCA
>OLRZ01002120.1_pt1 | contig 11936 bp, 10 predicted proteins | sample 1671931 | NCBI WGS metagenome assembly OLRZ01 (sample SAMEA3136627, study PRJEB25190) | human gut metagenome | reverse complement strand
GTTCTGTTCTTCAATTAACTGTTTTTCCATGCCGGCATAGGAACCGATATAAGAGATTTCATAACCAGCCTCTTTTAAAGCAGGAAAAAGAGCAATGTTTGGAGTTACATGACCGGCGGTACCACCGCCTGTTAAAACGATTTTTTTCATGAAAAGAATCCTTTCTTTAATATCAGATTACTTATAATGTAAAATGATTTGTTGAATAATATATTATACTCTTGGTAAAAAAAGTCAACTCAATTTAAAATCTTATACAATCGTAAAAATACCAAAAAATAAAGCGGGGGGTATGTGAAAATGAAAGCATTATATTATCGGTACTTATTTGAAAATGTGGAAAATGGAATGATTCAGGCAGGCAGTATCTATAATGAGGAGAATGACTGCAGTGTGAATTATGTATACTTATCCGGAAATCCTACGAACAGTAACATAAACGGCGGTGTAAGAAGCAAAGACAATAGCAGAACAAATGATATAACAGGCATCGGTATCTTGGACAAAAGAACCATCAGAAGACTGGCCGGGGCACCGATAGATCTTGTGGTAGTAGGAGAATATACGAGGGACTGTCTTGGCATATTGTATGCACTATTGCAAAATACGACGATTCAGACGGTGATTATGCCTTATGTAGCACCGATTCACCGGATGCTGGTGGAGCAGTGGACATCGGAGGAACAGGATATGGAAGAGAAGGTATTACCGGAACAATGGATATTGGAGCCGGAAATGTCACCGGAAAAACGATTAGAATTTTCCTGCCTCATCCGGCATCCTTACCATGCATTAAAGAATATGGGGGTGGAAAATGTCTATTTATTATATGGAAATTGTCCGCCCTGTTCCCTGGACGCAGTGCAGAATGCCAGAAAAGGAAATTATTTCGAACTGGCAGATGCAGAGGATTTAGAAACGATAAAGATTATGGAACGGGAATACATTCCGGTGGTCAAGGCCGGATGCATCATTGAAAATAAGTGGGTATTTTATTTTTCTGCATATGGAATGAATGTAATGGAACTATATCAGTTTACCAGAAGATATTATACGAAAGAAGGCTATGACAGGGCACTTCGTCATCCGGAAAATGCACAGTATCAGGCGGGAATGCAACGGTTATTAGAGGCATATAAGAAGACTTACGGTTTGGAAGCATTTGCAACAGTTATTATGTATGCAGGTCCGGGTCAGGTAAAAGAAAGCGGAAGTAAAATCAATGGTGCCATGTATGAACAGTCTTTTGGCAGGGAAAATCATTGTTCTCCGTATCTGGATGCCGGCAGAACGGTATGCATGTTAAAATGTATCCAGCGAAATGATTATGGAATGCTCCGGAACCAGTTTACCAGGGAGAGCAGAACCCTTCGAATGGGCGTACTGTTTTTGGGAAATATTGATATGCACAAAAATATGGAAGAGATTTTAAAACGTTATCGGGGCTATGGAAAGACGGTACGGATTGTATCGATTCCCGGCAATGAAGATGTGTCAAAATGGAATCCGGAATTTCCGTGGAAATTTGAAGGAGAAGGTATCCGTTATTGGATTGGAAATATCAATGAGCGAATGGATACGAAGATACTAAAAGATATTCTGCTGGCGGGGTCCTATAACCGGATTATCAGCGTAAATGAAGAATATGGCTGCTGCCTTTCCGGCTATATGTTGGATGGGGAAGAATATCAGCAACTTTTGTAGAAGACCGCAGAAACAAAGGGAAAAATGGAAAAAGATGCGGCGAAAACACGGCGTTGTCCTCTTTTCAAATGGAATGTTCCTTTTTATAATAGAAAGAAAAAGGAAAAGAGGTTATAAGAATGGGAGCTTTCGTGAATTTGGTGTATGAATATGCAAATTACATAATTCTGGCAGGAATGCTCTTACAAATGATAATAATTCTGCAGGTTCTGGTTAAAGTGAACCGGACAGACCGCAGATTACAAATGATACAGGGAAAAGTAGAAGATTATCTGAATGTCATATTAACAGAAGACAGTGGGAAAGAAGAACCATTGGTATCGAGACAGGAAGAACTGATGCGGGATTCTATTGAAAAGAAGAGAAAACAGCAGGAAGAAGCGGTATTTAATGCTGTTTTGAAGGAAATTTTTCCTTGATAAATGCATATAGGTTTGATAAAATAAACTCTAATGAAATTTTATTCATAATTAGGGAATTGTGTATAGAAAAAACAAAGGAGTGAATTTGAAATGAGTAAAGTAACATTTGATTACTCAAAGGCAGCTTCCTTCATCAGTGAAGAAGAAGTTGGCTATATGAGCAAACTTGTAGACAATGCAAAAAAAGAGTTATTGGATAAAAACGGAGCCGGAAATGATTTCTTGGGCTGGCTGGATCTTCCGGTAGATTATGATAAGGAAGAGTTCACAAGAATTCAGAAAGCAGCAGCTAAGATTCAGTCTGATTCTGAAGTGTTAGTAGTAATCGGAATCGGTGGTTCTTACCTTGGTGCAAGAGCCGCAATCGAATTCTTAAGACATGGATTCTATAATAATGTATCTAAGGATGTTCGTAAGACTCCTGAGATTTATTATGCAGGAAACAGCATCAGCGGAAGCTACTTACAGGGACTGCTTGATGTAGTAGGAGACCGTGATTTCTCCGTAAATATTATTTCTAAATCAGGAACAACAACTGAGCCTGCAATCGCGTTCCGTATCTTCAAAGAGAAGTTAGAGAAGAAATATGGTAAAGAAGAAGCTGCAAAGAGAATTTATGCAACCACAGATAAAGCAAAGGGAGCATTAAAACATCTTGCAGATGAAGAAGGATATGAGACATTTGTAGTACCGGATGATGTCGGAGGACGTTTCTCTGTACTTACCGCTGTAGGACTTCTTCCAATCGCAGTAAGTGGTGCAGATATCCAGAAATTAATGGATGGGGCTGCAGAAGGAAGAAAACTTGCTTTAGAGCAGGATTTCGCAGAGAACGATGCATTACAGTATGCAGCAGTTCGTAACATTTTATTAAGAAAAGGCAAAGCAGTAGAAATTCTTTGCAACTACGAGCCAAGTCTTCATTATGTATCTGAATGGTGGAAACAGTTATTTGGAGAGAGTGAAGGAAAAGACCAGAAGGGTATCTTCCCGGCATCTGTAGATTTAACAACAGACTTACATTCTATGGGACAGTTCATTCAGGATGGTTCCAGAATTATGTTTGAGACTGTTATGAACGTTGAGACTCCGAAGCACAATATTACAATTCAGGAAGAACCGGTTGACTTAGACGGATTAAATTATCTTGCTGGAAAAGATATGGACTTTGTAAATAAGAGTGCAATGAACGGAACCATTCTTGCACATACCGATGGTCAGGTTCCAAACTTCATGGTAAAGATTCCAGAGCAGAACGAATTCTATCTTGGACAGTTATTTTACTTCTTTGAATTCGCTTGTGGCGTGAGTGGTGACTGCGCCACTTGGAGCGATAGGAATAGACGGAACGTACAAGCATTTGCTTAGTGAGGATAAGTGATGTTTTGCGTTCGGTAGATATAGGAGACAAGTATGAATAGATTGAACAGTAAGATAAAGAACATTATATTTGACATGAACGGCACAATGATATTTGACGGAAAGTATCATGAGATAGCCTGGAAGGATTATGCGGAGAAGCTTGCTGGCAGACAGATGAGCACGGAGGAGTTTCAGCATCATGTGCTGGGGCACACGAACAAGGATATTCTGGAATACCTCATGGGAAAGGGTACGCTCACCGAGGAGAGGATACTTGAACTTACCGAGGAGAAAGAGGCTATGTACAGAGAGATGTACATGGAAGATACTGCAAACTTCAAGCTGGTGGACGGCCTGGTGGCATACCTTGATAAACTTAAGGAACAGGGGATAAATATAAATATAGCCACAGGGTCAAATATGACAAATCTGGCATTCTATTTTAAGGAATTTGATCTCGATAGATGGTTTGACATAACGCTGTGCGCATACGACGATGGAACCATGAACGCAAAGCCGGCTCCTGATATGTACATCCGGGCTATGGAGCGCATCGGAGCAGTGCCGGGAGAGACCATGGTCATAGAGGATGGCCCGTCGGGAATCCGGGCAGCGGCGGCAGCCGGAGCCGGATATATAGTGGGAATCTATGGTGACTCATCAAGAGAACTGCTTGAAGAGACAGGGCTGTGTGATGAACTGATTCCAGATTATAGAAATATGTGATAAGAATAGGGCGTGTTCAAATGGAAGGACATGCTCTATTTTTTTGCTGTGATATATAGGGGTATTATTTCTATAACAACTCCATAAGTTTATTTGCAGCAACGCTCATACCACGGCGCCTGTCACTGATGATACACATGTGACGCTTTGGTATGGGCTTTTTAAATTGCAGGCGGAACAGGTCGCCGCGGTCTATATAGCTCTGGGCGAAGTCTGCCATGATGGAGCCGATGCCGAGATTTCTCATGACGAACTGGGCAATCATATCGCTGGTAGAAAGCTCGAATTCGGGCTGCAGAGTCACGCCCTCATGGCTCAGGAATGTGTCGACATATGCGCGTGTGCTTGTGTCATGCTCCAGACAAATGATCGGAAGTTCGTCAAGCTCGTGGTAATCCAGAGTTTTGCCCTGAAGATATGAGAACCTTGGTCCGGCGATGAAGATGTCCTCGATCTCCCTTGCCTGCCTGATCTCCATGTGAGGATCTGCAGGAAGAGGACTGGTGACGATACCGAAGTCTATGTTGCCTGATAGCAGATGATTTATCGTGCTGGGAGTCGGAGCATTTGTGACATGAACCTTGATCCCCGGATATAGCTGGTGGAAATGCTCCAGATATGGCAGGAGATAGAACTGCAGTGTCATATCGCTTGCCCCTATCCTTATCTCACCGGTCTCCATGTGGAGGAGCTGTGAGAGCTGCTGTTCACCCAGGGAGATGGATTCGTATCCCGCTGCAACGTGGGAGTAGAGGAGTTCTCCGGCATTTGTCAGTGAGACGCCCTTCTTGGTTCGGATGAACAGTTCTATGCCGATCGCCTGTTCCAGAGCTTTGATTGCCTGACTTACGGCTGGCTGGGATATACACAGTTCCCTGGCAGCGGCGGAGATGCTGGATGCTTTGGCAACATGGTAGAAGATTTTGTAATATTCGAAATTTATGTTCATTTATAATTTCCTCCAGATTCAATAGAGATCGTTTAATATGTGTGTGTCAACAATATGTTTTATTGCAAAATAATTCAGAACTTTTTACCGTTCTATAATGGTACGATTGAAATAATTTTGCTTAAAAAATTATGCATATATAATATAAGTAAAATGGTGTTTGAGGTGGACAAAATCCATTATATTTACAGTTTATGTTGGTTTCTACAAAATGTAAAGATAAATATAAGATACACTTATAATAAATATAAATAATATTGATTTTACTTATGACATTATAGTGTTATAATGAAAAGGTATTGTGAGTGATCTGCTTATAAATATTATGTATAGGCAGAAACATTTGAACAGCCACAATACGGATATCAGAAAATATTTCAAAATGCTGCGAAAGCGAGGAAAAGTATTATGGTAAGAGCGGTTGTAGGAGCCAATTGGGGCGACGAAGGAAAAGGTAAGATCACAGACATGTTAGGCCAGGAGTCAGACATAATCGTAAGATTCCAGGGTGGTGCCAACGCAGGTCACACAATTGTCAATGACTATGGTAAATTTGCTTTACATACACTTCCATCAGGAGTGTTCTACAGTCACACAACAAGTATCATTGGAAATGGTGTTGCACTTAACATCCCTCTTCTTTTCAAGGAGATAAAGTCCATCACAGACAGAAATGTACCAATGCCTAAGATCCTTGTATCTGACAGAGCACAGATGGTTATGCCATACCACATTCTCTTCGACGAATACGAGGAGGAGAGACTTGCAGGTAAGTCATTCGGATCAACAAAGTCAGGAATCGCTCCATTCTATTCAGATAAATATGCAAAGATCGGTTTCCAGGTAAGCGAGCTCTTTGATGAGGAAGCACTGAAGGAGAAGATCGAGAGAGTTATAGTACAGAAGAACGTTCTTCTTGAGAACCTGTATCACAAGCCACTCTTAAAGGCTGACGATATATTCAACACACTCATGGAGTATAAGGAGATGGTTGCTCCTTATGTATGTGACGTATCAGCATACCTCTATGAGGCGATCAAGGAGGGCAAGAACATCCTTCTTGAGGGTCAGCTTGGTTCACTGAAGGATCCGGATCACGGAATCTACCCTATGGTTACATCATCATCAACTCTGGCAGCTTACGGTGCCATCGGTGCAGGTATACCTCCATACGAGATCAAGCAGATCATCACTGTATGTAAGGCATACTCAAGCGCAGTAGGAGCAGGCGAGTTCGTAAGTGAGATATTTGGCGACGAGGCAGATGAGCTCAGACGCCGCGGCGGTGATGGCGGTGAGTTTGGTGCAACAACAGGCAGACCTAGAAGAATGGGTTGGTTCGACTGCGTTGCAACTAAGTATGGCTGCCGTATCCAGGGCGCAACAGATGTTTCTTTCACAGTAGTTGACGTTCTTGGCTATCTTGACAAAATACCTGTATGCGTAGGCTATGAGATAGACGGCGAGGTAACAACAGACTTTCCTACAACAAGAAAGCTTGAAAAGGCAAAGCCTGTTTTTGAAGTTCTCGACGGCTGGAAGTCAGACATCAGGGGCATCAAGAAGTATGAAGATCTTCCTGAAAACTGCAAGAAGTATATCGACTTCGTTGAAAAGCATATCGGCTTCCCTATCACAATGGTTTCAAACGGACCGGGAAGAGACGATATCATTTACCGTACCAAATAGGAAAAAGGACTATCCGATATGATAAAAAATATTATTTTTGACGTAGGAATGGTGTTAGTCAACTGGGATCCGCATGCGGCGTTTCAGGAGTTAGGTTTTGATGAAAAGACAGAGGAGGCGGTTGGAAATGCGACCGTTTACTCTGATGCCTGGAATGAATCAGACCGCAGTGTTCTGGATGCAGAGGAGCAGCTTGCTGTATTTGTCCAAAATGCACCGGAATATGAAAAAGAGATCCGCCTGTTCTGGGAAAATGTTGCACGGGCAATTTATCAGTACGATTATTCGCGCGCATGGATCCGGGAGCTGAAACAGAAAGGTTACCATGTGTATATCCTTTCCAATTACGGAAAATGGACTTATGAACATACAGCGGAAGCTCTTTCATTTCTTTCGGATGTGGACGGACAGGTATTTTCCTTTGAAGTTCATCAGATCAAGCCGGAACCGGAGATCTATCGGACACTGTTAGACAAATTTAACCTTGTGGCAGATGAATGTGTATTTTTAGATGACCGCAGGGAAAATCGAAGCAGCGGAAACACAGGGTATTCATACCGTGTTGTTTACGACGTATCAGGATGCTTTGGAAAAATTAAAAACATATGGTGTTATGTAGGAAATGGTACATGACTGCATAAAATCGTATCACAGGAAGAGATACAGGATAAGAGCAGCTTTCACGGATGTGGAGGCTGCTTTTATTTATGATAATAGAATGCTCGCAGAGTGTGCATTCTATTATTCATGACAATAGAATGCTCGCAGGGTGTGCATTCTATTGTATATGTTCACACTTTTATCACAGATTCATCCTCCTTTAAACACAATTACACGTTACTCTTATAAAGTAATAATTTGGTTACTGGTCACACGATAAGTGCGGATAGTAGCATATATTGAGAATGAAATAAGGAGGAGAGAAACGTGATTGAGATCAATCATCTGGTAAAAAAATATGGCAGTCATGTTGCTGTTGATGATCTGTCGCTCACGGTAGAGCCGGGTAAAATCTATGGTTTTCTGGGCCCGAACGGAGCCGGAAAATCAACAACGATGAACATTATTACTGGCTACCTTGCAGCGACATCTGGTGAGGTAAAGATCAACGGATTTGATGTGTTAAAACAGCCGGAGGAAGCAAAAAAGTGTGTGGGGTATCTGCCGGAACTGCCGCCTCTTTATATGGATATGACGGTAAAAGAATATCTGGATTTTGTGGCTGAATTAAAGAAGATTCCGGCAAAAGAAAAAATGAAAAATATTAAAGAAGTTCTTGAAATGACTAAAACTACACAGGTTGAAAACAGACTTATAAAGAACTTGTCAAAAGGATATAAACAAAGAGTTGGAATAGCCCAGGCGTTAATTGGAATGCCTGAAATAATTATTTTAGATGAACCTACAGTAGGACTTGATCCAAAGCAGATTATTGAAATAAGACAACTAATTAAAGAACTTGGCAAGAATCACACAGTAATTTTAAGTTCTCATATTTTATCAGAAATAAGTGAAGTTTGTGAATATATATTTATTATTTCGAGAGGACAATTAGCTGCTGAAGGAACAGAAAAACAGCTTGTTGAACAAATGGCAGGAGAGAATAATCTTGAACTTGAAATAAAAGGTGATAAAGACAAAGTTAAAGAGATGATAGAAAGCCTTGAAGATGTTTTAGAATATGAATTTGCTGAATCGGAGGCAGAAAATATTGTAAGGTTGAAAATTAAAAGTGACAGAGATGTTGATTTAAGAGAAAAAATATTTTATATATGTGCTGAAAATGATTTACCTATTATGGAAATGAGTTTTAAGCAGAAAACTTTGGAAGATATATTTATTGAATTAACAAAAGATTATGCCACGCCTGAAAAGAAGAGCAGATTTAAGAAGAAAAAAGATAAACAGGAGGAAGAAGACAATGTTAGCGATTTATAGAAGGGAGTTAAAATCCTATTTTACTTCAGTAATAGCGTGCCTGTTTATTGTAGTTAAAACGTTAATAGCAGGAATATTTTTTGTATATTATAATTTGAGTTACGGAGTTTCAGAAATGTATTCCGTATATCAGTGCTTATTGATTTTAGTATTTACAGTGCCGATTTTGACTATGAAAGTAATAGCTGATGAACGTAGACAGAAAACTGACCAGTTAATACTTACAGCACCGGTATCTGTTGGAAAAATAGTAGTAGGAAAGTTTTTGGCACTTGAAACTATTTATGCAGTACCTGTTTTTGTAATGTGTCTGTATCCTTTAATTCTTTCAAGTTTTGGAACAGTATCATTTAAGACATCATACACAAATATTTTTGGATTATTTCTTTATGGTACAGCTTTTATAGCAATAGGCATATTTATTTCATCAATAACAGAAAGTCAGGTTATTTCGGCAATTTTAAGCATTGTAGTGCTTCTTATGGGATATATGATGCAGTCGTTGGAAAATATGATTTCATCTAATGGGAACATTTTAACAAAGATTCTTGGATGTTTTGATTTGTATACACCGGTACAGGATTTTTTAAATGGAGTAATTAGTCTTTCTGCAGTTGTTTATTACATTTCAATTACAGTGCTATTCCTTTTCCTTACATGTCAGTCAATTCAAAAAAGAAGATGGAATGTATCAAAGAAAACTATCGGTACAGGAGTTTTCAGTATGGGATTTATTGCCATTGTTGTAGCAGTAACTGTTTTTGCAAATATGATTGCCACAACTGTTACATCAAAAGTCAGCAGTGCAACAATTGATATGACATCAACAGCACTGTTCTCAATCTCTAGTGATACAAAGAAGATGCTTAAAAAATTAGATTCGGATATAACTATATACGTAATGGCACCAAAAACAAGTGCAGATTCAACAATAAAGAAAACTCTTGAAAGGTATCAGTCTACGTCAAAGCATATTAAAGTTGAATATAAGGATACAACTTTATATCCAAATTTCTATCAGAAATATACTGATACAGCACCTACATCAAACAGTTTAATAGTTGTAAATGAGAAAACAAGTAAATCAAAGGTAGTAGATTACAACGATATTTATGTTTCGGATTCCTATTCTTACTACACATCCGGTTCAAACAATGCATCTTCATATGATTGTGAAGGGCAGCTAGACAGTGCGATTTCATATGTCAGATCAAATACAACGTATAAAATATATCAGATTGAAGGTCATGACGAAGCTGTAACGGACACAACAAATTTTGGCTCAGACAGTAATTTAAAAGATATTGTTTCAAAATATAATGCAGAAATAGAATCTATTAAATTAGTAAATAGAACAGAAATTACAACAGACGAGTGTGCAGCACTTCTTATTTTGGGACCTGAAAAGGACTATACAGAAGATGAAGCAAAAATAGTAATTAATTATTTAAATAATGGCGGAAAAGCAATTATAGGTTTGGAAAATCTTACAAGTCAGGGCGTTGACAAGCCAAACTTTAATTCTATTCTTAAAGAGTTTGGCATTAATGTTCAGTCAGGTGTAGTGGCAGAAAATAATACTTCATATTATTCAACCCAGTATGGCCCATGGTTTGCTTTTGCAGATGGAATAACAGGTTACGCATCAGGGCTTTCAAGTTATGTATTTGCACCTTATACATCAGGATTAAAGCAGGTTAAAGATAGTGATGATTCAATTACTTATACAGCACTTGCTTCCACATCATCAGATTCAGTTCTTAAGACGAATGCTTCTAAAGCAACAACATACAAGAAAGAGAGTGGGGATGTGGATGGACCATTTGATATAGTAGTTTCAGTAGAAAAAACTGTAACAATAACTAAATCAAATGATGATTCAAATAAATCATCAGATACAAGTAATTCATCAGAGGAAAATAGTGACTCTACAGATGAAACAACAACTAACACAGCAAGTTTACTTGTATTTGGTTCAGTATACTCATTATCAGACACAATGGATAATAGTGTTTCTCAGTCAAACACTCAGATAGTAAATAACGCATTGAAAGATTACATTGATACAGAAGTTGAAACAGTATCGGTACCCGCAAAGAGTCTTTCAAGTGAACAGTTAACAGTAACAGAATCAGGAAGCAGATTATTTGGAATTTTAATTTCAGTAGTAGTACCTGTAATTATCCTGTTAGCAGGAATTGTGGTTTGGGTTAGAAGGAGAAAGAGATAATGAGAAAACAAAAAATTCAATTTATAGTTTTGGCAGTGATACTTATTGTTTGCATAGGTGGATATTTTGGAATCACATCCTTTTACAAAAATAAAGAGTCAAATGAAAAAGAAGCTTCAACTATAAAAGTTTTAGAAATAGAAAATTATAAGGACCTTACTAAAGTTTCTTATAATTATGAAGATGTCACAATTAATCTTGTGAAAAAAGATGACAAGTGGAAAGATGAAAGTGACACATCAAAAAATCTTGATTCAAATAATATAAATAGTGAAATGCTTTCAACACTGGTTGAAATAGATGCATCAACCAAGATTGATAGCCCTGAAGATATTTCACAGTACGGATTCACAAAGGATTCTGATGGGAATATAACAGGTGAAACAAATTCAATAACTGTTACAGATAACGATGGAAAAGTAAATAAAATATATATTGGTAGTACTAATCCATATGATTCTACAAAATACTATATGATGGTAAATGATGACACTAACGTATATGTGGTAGATAGTACAGTAAATGATGCCTTTTCAAAAGATGTTGAAGAATTGGAAGAAGAAACAACAACAGTGGAAGAGACAACAGAAGAAACAACTACTGTAAGTGAGACAACAGCACAGGAAACAACTGCAGAATAGGAAAGTACAAGCAGAAATTTTCATAAGATTACAGAATTGTAGAAATCCCCGAATGAGTAGGCGATGAGCCTGCTTTTCGGGGATTTTATAAGTGTTGTGAAAAGTGTGGAAAATTAAGATGTGAAAAAATAAAAAAAGCTTTGGAATAACTTCCAAAGCTTTCAATATGCGGAAGATGGGACTTGAACCCACACGATCGCATTGATCACAAGATCCTTAGTCTTGCTCGTCTGCCAGTTCCGACACTTCCGCATGACTTATTCCGTCCGAAGATT
>OLRZ01002118.1_pt1 | contig 11944 bp, 7 predicted proteins | sample 1671931 | NCBI WGS metagenome assembly OLRZ01 (sample SAMEA3136627, study PRJEB25190) | human gut metagenome | reverse complement strand
TCTGTCCCCAACTGAAAGAGCCTTCAATGGCTGCCTGTTCATTATTCTTGTCCAGAATATCCACCTGAACCTTATCCACCGCTGTTTCTGTACCCAGAATGGTATCCTTTTCATTGATCACATACACATAATACTTGTCTCCGTCACTATGCAGCGCACCAAGCGGAACACATGTATCATATTTCTTGCTGGCTTTCTCCACTTTCAATGTAGCGATACTTCCCAGTTTCTTGACCTTTGCAGGGATAGAAACCGTCAATTCATAGGAATTCTTATCTTCTGCTGAAACATCAATACTCTGTACCATTAAACCTTCAACGGTTGTGCCGTTGCCAAGATCCAGGGTTACCTTATCATCCTTTGACAGATATTTGGCACTGGCCTTGTCCAAGGTTGCTGTAAACTTATATCCGGCACTCTGATCTGAAATACGGATGGCTGTATCTTCTGTGGTCGTCTCACCGGTTGTCACATTCACCTTTGTAATCAGGCCATCGGAAGGTGCCGTGATCTTGCCGTTGACATCCATCACCTTCTGAAGCTCATCCACTGCCAGCTGCTTTTCTTCCACAAAAATACCTCCTTGAAAATCGGGTATGCTTACCCTACGGTGCTTTTCATAGGAACAGAATACCACGCCCCGCCGCGCTTGGAAAGGGGAAATTCGGCGGCAAGGCCGGAAAACTCAGATGCCCAGCAGGAGCGCGGCGAAGCGGAAGTAGATGGCCAGCGAGATCGCGTCCACCACCGTGGTGATGAACGGCGAGGCCATGACCGCGGGGTCGAAGCCGATCTTCTTGGCCAGCAGCGGCAGCGTGCAGCCGACGAGCTTGGCGGCAAACACCGTGACGATCAGCGTCAGGCAGATGACCGCCGCCACCGTCATCGTGATGGGATTGCCGAAAATCATCTTATCCACCAGCAGCAGCTTGACAAAGTTCGCCGCGCTAAGCACCGCGGCGCAGAGCACCGCCACGCGGATCTCCTTCCAGATGACGCGGAGGAGGTCGGAAAACTCGATCTCATCGAGTGAAATGCCGCGGATGACCGTGACGCTCGCCTGCGAGCCGCAGTTTCCGCCGGTATCCATCAGCATGGGGATATAGGCGGTCAGGATAGCGCAGGCGCCGAGGGCGTCCTCGAATTTCGCGATGATCTGGCCGGTGAAGGTCGCCGAGACCATCAGCAGGAGGAGCCACGGGATACGGGACTTGAAGGTCTCGAACACGCTCGTTTTGAGATAGGGTTTGTCGGTCGGCAGCATGGCCGCCATCTTTTCGATATCCTCGGTGGCCTCTGCCTCCATGACGTCCATGGCGTCGTCAACGGTGATGATGCCGACGAGACGGTCTTCCTTATCGACGACCGGCAGGGCGATGAAGTCGTACTTCGAGAAGGTCTGGGCGACGTCCTCCTTATCCTCGAGGGTGCCGACGGAGATGACATGCGTCTCCATGATATCCTCGATGATATCGTCCTCGTCGGAGAGGAGGATCGTGCGCAGGGAAACGATGCCGAGCAGCTTGCGCGCGGGATCCACCACATAGCAGACGTTGATGGTCTCCTTGTCCGTGCCGGTGCGGCGGATGCGCTTGAGGGCGTCCTCGACCGTCATGTCTCGCTTGAGGTCGACGAACTCCGTCGTCATCAGCGCGCCGGCGGAATCCTCGGGATATTTCAGGATCTCATTGATGCTCTTGCGGGTGTCGGGGTCGGCGTGCTTCAAAATGCGCTTGACCACGCCCGCGGGCATCTCCTCGACGATATCGACGGCGTCGTCGAGATACAGCTCGTCGAGCACCTCTTTCAGCTCGGTGTTGGAAAAGCCGCGGATGAGCATTTCCTGCACATCCGGCTCCAGCTCGACGAACAGCTCCGCCGCCGGCTCCTTGGGCAGCAGGCGGAACAGCAGCGGCAGCATCTCCTCGGGCAGATCGTCGAACAGGTCTGCGATATCGGCGGGCTCCAGCTCGACTAAAATGTCGCGCAGCGCCTTATACTGCTTTCGGCGGGTCATCTCCTCTATTTCCTCCAGCAGCTCGTCGCGGCGTTCTTCAAAATCGATCATGCGCTGTTCCTCCTTTCTCCAAAGCTGACCGGCGCGGGCCAAGGGATAAAAAAAGCCCGCAGGCCTTCCTCCGGTACCAAGGCTGCGGGAGCGACAATGATAAAAATCGCGCTTTGCGATCTTCCTTACCGTTCAAGCTTTAGCATCACCAGGCGGTGAAACTGCATTAGATGGCACCTTGGTTTCGATGCCAACTGTTCAAACCCTCGCATCGTGTCTCCACGACTCTGCGGCAGCAGTCCATATCCTGATGGTAGCCTTACCTACCGGACGAATATTTATTTACTCTATTATAGTATGCGCATTTTCTTTCTTTGTCAAGCATTTTCCCGATTTTTTCGGCCCGTTTTCCCCGCCGCGGCGGCGCGGAAATCTTTCTCTTTCCTTTTCGGGCTTGCTGTGCTATAGTATTGTTGTTTTTATAGGGCTTCGTGAAGAATAAACAGGGCGGAGGTGAGCGTGATTTGCTCGAGCGCGTGATGCACAACCGGTTTTTTCGCGGCACGGCGCTGTTCGTGCGCCGCTACTTCGACCACCGCGTGGCCCGCGACAGCGCGGCGCTGACGTATTACCTGCTCTTTGCGATGTTCCCGCTGCTCATCTTCCTGAGCAACCTCGTCGGCTTCTTCGCCGTGGACATTGAGGGCTTCCTGCGCCAGCTCGGCACCATCATCCCCGCCGAGGTGCTGGACCTGCTGATCCAGTACCTGCGCTACGTTTCGCGCGTATCGAGCCGAACGCTGATGACCTTCAGCCTGATCTTTTCCATCTGGTTCCCGATGCGCGCGGCCAACGCGCTGCTGCTGAGCGTGCGCAAGGCCTACGGCATGGGGCGTCCCACGCAGTTCCTCCGCCATCAGGCCAAGGTGTTCCTTTACACCATCTGCCTGATCCTCACGATCCTGCTCTCGCTGGTGCTCGTGACGGTGGGCCGCAGCGTGCTGAACCTCTGCGCGGACTACTTCCATTTCAGCGCCATCCTGACCGACGGCTTCATCGAGCTGTGGTCGACGCTGCGCTTCGTGTTCCTCGGCTGCATCGTCTTTCTCGCGCTCGCCGTGCTCTACGGTCTCGCGCAGGAGACGCGGAGCGTTCACTACGTCTGGCCCGGCGTGCTTTTTTCGCTCACGGCCTGGATGGTCCTCTCGCTGCTTTTCTCGCTTTATGTGGAAAACGCGGCGAACTATTCCGTCATCTACGGCTCCATCGGCGCCATCATCGTGCTGCTGCTGTGGCTGTATCTCTCGGCGACCATGATGATCATGGGCGCGGAATTCAACAGCGTTCTGATGGAAATGAAGACCGCGCGCAGCTGAGGCGCGCGGATACCAAGGCTATTACGCGCCGCGCGGTGCGCGGCAGAACGGAGAACAAAGCATGAAGATCATCATTGTCGGTCTGGGCAAGGTCGGCTACGCCATTGCCCAGCAGATGGTCGGCGAGGAGCACGACCTGATCCTGGTGGACGAGAGCGCCGCCGTGATCGAGCACGCCGACGCCACGCTCGACGCCATGTGCGTCGAGGGCAACGGTGCGTGCGCGAGCGTGCTGCTGCGCGCCGGTGTGCGCGACGCCGACCTGGTCATCGCCGCCACGGCGGACGACGAGGTGAACCTCGTCTGCTCGCTGATGGCGAAAAAGCTGGGCGCCAAGCACACGGTCGCCCGTGTGCGCAATCCCGAATACTTCCGCGACGCGCCGATCCTGCGCCGCGAGATCGGTCTTGACATGATCATCAACCCCGAATACGCCGCCGCGCAGGAGATCGCGCGCATCCTGCGCGTGCCCGCCGCGTTCAGCGTGGAAAGCTTCGCCCGCGGCACCGTGGAGCTCATCGGCTTCCAGATCACCGAGCAGGACGGCATGGCCGGCAAGAGCCTGATCGAATACAACAAGCTCCATCCCAACGCGCTGCTGCTGTGCGCGGCCAAGCGCGGTGGCGAGGTGCTGGTGCCGAACGGCCACTTTGTCCCGCAGGCCGGCGACCGTGTTTACGCCATCGGCACGCCGACCGAGACCGCCCGCGTGCTGCGCAGCATGGGACGTGACACCTCGCCCATCCGCCAGCTGAGCGTGATCGGCGGCGGGCGCATCGCGCTCTACCTCGCCTGGGCGCTCGACGGCATGGGGATGCACATCACCATCGTTGAGCAGAACGAGGAAAAGTGCATGGCGATCGCCGAGAAGCTGCCGAAGGCGACCATCCTCCACGGCGACGGCACGGACCATGACCTGCTCGAATCCGAGGGTATCTTCGACGCGGATGCCTTTGTCTCCCTCACGGGGCGCGACGAGGAGAATCTGCTCATGGCGCTCACCGCGAAGGACTCCGGCGTTGCCAAGGTCCTGCCGAAGATGTCGCGCCCGAACTACACCGCGCTGGTGCACGACCTCGGCATCGACACCGTCATCTCCCCCAAGGACGTGACGGCCAGCCAGATCTCCAGCTACGTCCGCGGCCTCGCCAACTCGCAGGGCAGCGCCGTGGAGAGCCTGCATAAGATCCTCGGCGGCGCGATGGAGGCGGTGGAATTCACCGCGACCGGCGCGACGCACTTCCTCAATACGCCCCTCAAGGACCTGAACTTCAAGCCGGGGCTGCTGGTCGCCGCCATCGTCCACGGCGGCAAGCTCCTCATTCCCGGCGGTCACTCCATCATCTCGGAGGGCGACCGCGTGATCGTGGTGGCAAAATCTCTGTTCCTCAAGGACCTCAACGACATTCTGGTCCGTTGAGCCGCTGCACGGAGGAAGGCGCGACATGAACAAAAAGCTCATTTTCAAAATTCTCGGCATCATCCTGGGCATCGAGGGCGTGTCCCTGCTCATTCCCTTCGTCATCGCGCTCGTCTGCCGGGAAAATACCGCCGTCTTCGGCGTCACGGCGCTGCTCTGCCTCGCGGTCGGTCTGCCGCTGAGCCGGCTGCATACGGCCAAATCACGCCTGCAGAACCGCGACGGCTATGTCGCCGTGGCGCTCGGCTGGATCGTGCTGTCCGCCTTCGGCGCGCTGCCCTATGCGCTCAGCGGCTGCTGCGGCTATGTGGACGCGCTGTTCGAGACCGTTTCCGGCTTCACGACGACGGGCGCCTCCATCTTCGGCGCGCCGGCCTCGCTGCCGCGCGGCATCCAGCTCTGGCGCGCGCTGACGCAATGGCTCGGCGGCATGGGCGTTCTCGTCCTGCTGCTCGCGCTGATGCCGAAGCTCGGCGAGGGCAGCGTCAACCTGATGAAGGCCGAAAGCCCCGGCCCCATCTCCTCCAAGCTGCTGCCGCGCACGAACGACACGGCCAAAATGCTTTACAGCATCTACATTCTCCTCACGGCGGCGGAAACGCTCGCGCTCCGCGCGGCGCGGATGCCGTGGTTCGACGCGGTGACCACCGCGCTCACGACCATCTCGACCGGCGGCTTCTCCGTCCGCAACGAAAGCATCGCCTACTACCAGTCCTCGGCGGTCAACTGGATCATCGTGGTCTTCATGTTCGTCTCGTCGGTCAATTTCACGCTTCTGTTTCTGGCCGGTACACGGCGCTGGCGGGAGGTCCTGCGCAGCGACGAGCTGCGCGTCTACTCCGGCATCGTGTTCGGCTCGTCCGCGCTCATCGCGCTCGATCTTGTTCTCAAAACGGGCCGTTCCGTCGGCTCCGCCATCGAGCACGCGGCCTTTCAGGTCACAACGCTCATTTCCACCACCGGCTACTGCACAGAGGATTTCGACCTCTGGCCGCAGTTCAGCCGTCTTGTGCTGCTCGTTGTGATGTTCGCCGGCGGCTGCGCCGGCTCGACCGCCGGCGGCATCAAGGTCTCGCGCATCGTGCTGCTCTTCAAGGGACTCAAGCGCGACCTGCGCCGCATCCTGCACACGCGCGAGGTGCGCCCCATCACGCTCGACGGGCAGCGCGTGGAGGAGGATACCATCTCCTCCGTTTCCCTCTTTTTCTTTGCCTACATGATCATCCTCTTTTTCTCCGCGCTGATCGTCTCGCTCGACGAGCTGGATTTCACCTCCGCCTTCACGGCATCCCTGACCTGCATCAGCAATGTCGGCCCCGGCCTCGGCCTTGTCGGCCCGACGTGCAACTTTGGCTTTCTCTCGCCGCTCTCAAAGCTCGTGCTCTCGTTTACGATGCTCCTCGGGCGACTGGAGATCATGCCCCTGCTTGTGCTGTTCCTGCCGTCTGTGTGGCGGAAAAAATAAATCTGTGCCAAAGCCGCTCCCACGGGTGCGGCTTTTCTCCGCAAATTTTGGTTGACAACCGTATACCTTTCTGTTATGCTGGTCTCAGATAGGTATACAGCTGTATACCGAAAGGAGGAATGTCCCGTGTCCTGCAATCTGACCGATGCGGAGTGGAAGCTGATGCACCGTCTCTGGGAGCAGTCCCCGCAGACCATCACGCAGCTCACCGCCGCGCTCTCCGCCGAGACCGGCTGGGAGAAGCACACCGTCATCACCATGCTCACACGGCTGGAGGCCAAGGGCGCGGTGCGCCACGAGGCCGGCGGGCGCGCCAAGCAGTTCTATCCCGCCGTCGCGCAGAGCGACGCCGCCCGCACCGAGACCGAGAGCTTTCTCGGTAAGGTCTACGGCGGCAGCCTGGGCCTGATGATGAGCGCCATGGTCGAGGGCCGCGCGCTCACACAGGAAGACATCGACGAGCTGACCGCCATTTTGGAGCAAGCGGGAGGGAACACGAAATGAAAGAGATCCTTTTGACTTCCTTGGCTTTGATCCTTGCGCTGCTGGCGCTGCGGCAGCTGTTCCGCCGCACCGTCTCGCGCCGGATGCAGTACGCGCTCTGGCTTCTGGTGCTCGTGCGGCTGCTCGTGCCGGTGAACGTCGGCACACTGGCGCACAATGTGCTCTCCGCCGCCGCGCCGGTGCAGGCCGTTGTGGAGGAGCGGCTGGATACCCCCGTGCTGTACGTTCAGGACGGCACGGAGCGGCGCCCCGCACAGCTTTTGCCCAGCAAGGAGTCGCAGGGTGAGCCTCTGTCTCCGCCGTCCGATGCGGCACAGAGCGCCCCCGCCGACGAATACTACACTGTGACGCCGACCTACCGAACCGTCACGCTTTCCGAAGCGCTCACCTACATCTGGTACGCCGGAATGGTCGGCGTGGGCGCGTGGTTCCTTTTTACCAACCTGCGCTTCGCCCGCGCGCTGCGCAAGGCGCGCACGCCTTACCGCGTCGAGGGCTGCCGCTATCCGGTCTATCTCGTGTCCGCGCTTCCCTCCCCGTGCCTGTTCGGTGTGCTGCGCCCCGCCGTTTACCTGAATGAAAAGGCGCTGCAAAGCCCCGACGCCCTGCGCTTCGTGCTCGCGCACGAGCAGACGCACGCGCGGCACCTTGACCCGCTGTGGTCGCTGCTGCGCGGCGTGTGTCTGACCGTCTACTGGTTCGACCCACTCGTGTGGCTCGCGGCGGTGCTCTCACGCGAGGACTGCGAGCTGGCCTGCGACGAGGGGACGCTCCGCGCGCTCGGCGCGGACGAGCGCACCGCCTACGGAAAAGCCCTGCTCGCGCTCGTGCCTGTGTGCGACAAGCCGCAGAACCCGCTGCTCGGCGCGACGACCATGACCAGCGGCAAAAGGAGCCTCAAGGAGCGCATCACACGCATCGCGGAGAACCGGCAGGCCAAGGCCGCGGCAGTGTTCGCCGTCGTCGCGCTCGCGGCGCTCCTGTGCGCGGTGAGCTTCACCGGCGCGCCGGATACGCCGCCCGAGGTCACGCAGGAATGGTACGACGCGGGCTTCACGACCGAGGACGCGCAGGCCTGTCTCGAATTTCTCGACTGGGCAGAGGGCTTCGACGGTGACAACGCAGCCGGCGCTTCATGGATGGCCGACGGGGAAGCAAGCCTGAACGCGCTTGAATCGCAGGCAGAGTTTGCCCGTGTGGTGCGGAGCATCCGCATGGAGGAGCTTTCTCCGTTCACGGACTCCGACGAGAAAACGCTTTATACGCTCGGCTTCAACGACGGACGCGCAAACTATGGCTTTGGGCTGCACGAGAGCGGGCAAATTACGCTGATCGCCCCCAGAGAGGTTGAGGTTGAAGGTGAAACGCACCTCTACAAAACATCCGTCGCCGTCGTGAATAACGCGGAACTGACACAAGCTCTGTACCGATTGCTCCGCCCCGCACTTCTTGACGGTCTGACGGCGGCACAGCGTGACGCCGTCGACAGCTTCCTGCACTGGGCGCAAGCTCTGCGCGCAGAGGACATTCTCAACCTGCAATTCCGCGACGGCAGCAGCTCGCGCTTCCTCGTCGATGCAGAGCTGACCGCGCTTTCGGCGCAGCTCGTGCCCGCACTCAACGCCCTCACCGAGGCGGAGCTTTACACGCAGCGCGGCTACGGAGACTCCGCGTACTACACGCTCACGGTGAATATGCGGGACGGCACGCAATACACCTTCCTCTGCGGCTTCGACTGCGTGCGGCTCCTGCATCCCACCTTTGAGCCGGGGCTCTCCTCCAGCTATCCCAGCGACCGCCCGACGCTCTGGATCGACAGTCCCGCGCTGATGGCGTGCATCGACAGTCTGGAAGCCTCGCCCGCGCCTTTGCCGGACTTTGAGACCGCCGCGCCGACGCCGCTCGCGGACATCCTGCCCGCGCGGGAGCCGTGGATGACCATTCCCCTTGCCGGGAAGGCACAGCGCATTGCCGACCGCCGCATCCCCTCCGATGCCCTTGACTGGCTCACGCAGATGGACATGGACGGCGACGGCGTGTGTGAGATCGTCAACAGCTCCGATTTCCCCGCGATCTACTACAAGCGCGGCGGTCAGCTCTACGGCGTCGACCTCAAGAGCGTCATCACCGCCGCGTGGCCGGAGATGAGCTACTGGGATTACACATTTCCCGCCAGCCGCTCGATCCTCCTCGGCGGCTTGTCTGCGGGCGACGCTCCCGGCGATGGGGTCAACTTCACGCGCTATCTCTACTTCGACGGTGAAAGCCTGCTGCTCTACAAGCCAGACCGCAGCCACACCGACCACGTCGCCGACGCGACGCTTGCCGATCCGAGCGTTCCCGCCGAGGTCGCCGCGCGGGCGAAGCAGCTCGTCCAGCGGCGGTACGACACCCTTGCGGGCAGCGCCGCGCAGTATGACGACTGGTACACAGACGTCTCCTTCCTCGGTGCGGAGACCCGCTATGAGGGTCTGACGCCGGAGGTTTACAGCTTCAGCCAGCATTACCACGCGCAAAAGCCGGAAAAAATCCTGCTTGCGGGCGGCACTGAGGTCGATGAGGACGGCTGGGCCATTCTGGACGGCGACACGGTTCTGGACGGTCCCTATATCGTCTGCCTCATGGACGGCGGCACGCGACGCATATTAGAGGGCAGCATGAGCGGCGATTGCAGCACGGGCAGCCCCGCTTATTATTCCGATCTGACCGCGCTGCTGGCGAAAAACAATGTCCTCCGCCCCGACGCTCTGGACGGCGGCAGGCTGAAAGAGGCGATGAGCAGCGGCATTAGCTTCCTCAACTGGCTGGGTCAATACGACGCTGCCGAGCAGGACCGCGCGCTTGAAAGGCTGAGTGCCTACCGCGCCTCGCTCACCGACAGCTACGACCTCGATATGTTCTCCCGCATCGTCACCTATCTGCTCGGCGACCGTGACGGCCTGACCGACGCGGGCCGCGCCGCGCAGGAGCGCTTCCGCGCGAAATTCGGATGAACGACCAAACGGCAATTTTGTGCATTTTTTTCGAGAGCCGCCCTTGCAAAGGGCGGCTCTTTGCGGTAGAATAGTCAAACTGCCGCCTTGGCGGCGGTCGAGTTTATCAACAAATGAGGTGTTCAGAAAGCATGAAACGCGAATCCTTCCGCTCCCGTCTGGGCTTCCTGCTGGTGAGCGCGGGCTGCGCCATCGGCATTGGCAACGTGTGGCGCTTCCCCTACATCGCCGGCAAGAACGGCGGCGGCTACTTCGTTCTCTTCTACCTGCTCTGCCTGCTCGTGATGGGCGTGCCCGTGCTGACGATGGAACTGGCGGTCGGCCGCGCGAGCCGCAGGAGCGCCGTGCTCTCCTATAAGACGCTGGAAAAGCCCGGTCAGAAATGGCACATCCACGGCTGGTTCTGCCTGCTCGGCTGCTACCTGCTGATGATGTACTACACCACTGTCTCCGGCTGGATGGTCAGCTACTTTGGCAAGTTCCTCACCGGCGCGTTCCATTCCGGCATGAGCACGGATGAGGTCGCGAGCGCCTTCGGCGCGATGCTCTCCTCCCCCGGCGAAATGGCGCTCTGGGCCGAGGTCGTGGTCGTCGCGGGCTTTCTGGTCTGCTCCTTCGGCCTGCAAAAGGGCCTTGAGCGCGTGACGAAGGTCATGATGCTCTGCCTGCTGGCGCTCATTCTCGTGCTCGCCGTTCACAGCCTGACGCTCTCCGGCGCGGCGGAGGGCATGAAGTTCTATCTGGTCCCCTCGATGGATTCCATCCGCGAAAACGGCTTCGGCAGCCTTGTCACCGACGCGATGAATCAGGCGTTCTTCACGCTCTCGCTCGGCATCGCCGCCATGGAGATCTTCGGCAGCTACATGAGCGACGAGCACACCCTGCCCGGCGAAGCCGTGCGCATCTGCGCGCTCGACACCTTCGTGGCGCTGATGGCGGGCACCATCATCTTCCCCGCCTGCTTCACCTTCGGCGTGACGCCGGACAACGGCCCCTCCCTGATTTTCCAGACGCTTCCCCCTGTCTTCATCAACATGGCAGGTGGGCGCTTCTGGGGCGCGCTGTTCTTCCTGTTCATGATCTTCGCGAGCTTCTCCACCGTGCTGGCGGTGTTTGAAAACATCCTCGCCATCTGCATGGACACCTTCGGGATCAGCCGCAGGAAGGCCGTGCTCATCAACGGCATCCTGATCGCCGCTCTCAGTCTGCCCTGCGTGTTCGGCTACAACATCTGGAGCGACTTCCGTCCCATCCTCGGCAAGGACGTGCTCGACAGCGAGGACTTCCTCGTGAGCAATCTCCTGCTGCCCATCGGCTCGCTCGTCTACCTCCTCTTCTGCGTGACGAAGTGGGGCTGGGGCTTCGACAAGTATCTTGCCGAGGCCAACAAGGGCTCGGGTCTCAGGTTCGCCCGCTGGCTCAAGCCCTACTTCCAGTGGGTGCTGCCGATCCTGATCGTCATCATCCTGCTGCAGGGTCTCTAAACAGTGCAGAAAACCGGCGTCCGTTTCAAGCGGACGCCGGTTTTTTGTTGTGTCTATTACGCAGCCGGGCTCGTCTCCGCGCGGGAGACCGCGGTGAAGTAGCTGTGGCCGAAGCAGTCGTGGCTCACACCGGTGAGGCCCTCGCGCAGGAGGTAGGCTGTACCGGAGAAGCAAAGCGGCGAAACGGCGCTGTCCTCAAGCAGCATCGCTTCTGCGTCGTGCAGGAAGGCCGCGCGGGCGGTGAGGTCGCCGGTCGATTCCGCCACGCCGACGAGCAGGTCAAAGGTGTCGTTGCGGTAGCCGCAGACGTTGCTCTCCGACGTGCCGCGGAACGGCAGCAGGTACTCCATCGGATCGTCGCAGCGAGCCGTGAGCGCGGTGAGCGCGAGGTCAAAATCACCGGCGGTGAGCGCCGCGTCAAACTCCTCGGCGCTCACGCCCACCAGCTCGACCGCCACGCCCGTGGCAGTCCTCCACATATTGAACAGACTCAGCGCCCCCGCGCGCGTCTGCTCCCCCTCCACAAAGAGGAAGCGGAGCGTCGGCAGGCCCGCGCCCTGATAGTGTCCGGCAGAGGTCATCAGCCGCGCCGCCTCGGCGCTGCGCTCAGCATAGCCCTCGGCGTTCGCCGCACAGAGCTCACCGCCCGCCGTGCGGAAGTCCTCCCCGCTCTCGGGCGCGTCGCTGATGCCGT
>OLRZ01002110.1_pt1 | contig 11986 bp, 9 predicted proteins | sample 1671931 | NCBI WGS metagenome assembly OLRZ01 (sample SAMEA3136627, study PRJEB25190) | human gut metagenome | reverse complement strand
CACCTTACACCAGCTTCACGGAGCCGACGGAGTTGTGGTCGGCCTCGATGGCTTCCTCGTAGCCCTCGAGCGCGTCATGCGCCTCGTGGAGCGCGGCCATGGCGGCCTCGAGCTTGGCGCCGATGCGCTCCATGTCAAAATTCTCGGTCGCATGCAGCAGCTGATGGCTCCACTCGTGAGCGAGCTCGATGGTGTCGTCGACCTGCTTGACGCTCATGGCAAGCTGGCTCATGTTCATTCCAACATCATGCATGGGAAATCTCCTTTTGTATGGGGCAGTTCAGTGGTTCAGATTTTACTACGCCCGCTCTGCGCGCAGCTGCATAAGAAAACGGGTACGAGTCTGTGCGACCCGCACCCGTTCACTGGGGGCTGTTTGTGACTACCATACTATCCGTGGTTGCACTCGGTGCATTCAGAAGTCCGGCGAGCGGCGTAAAAGCGCTCATGGACGGCAGGCAGACGGCAACATGTAACAAGCGTATTACAGATGCTTCTCCAGCAGCGCCTGCAGCCTCGCCTTGGGCAGAGCGCCAACCGAGCGGTCAATCTCCTCGCCGTTCTTAAACACAATCAGCGTGGGGATGCTCATGACGCCATACTTCATGGCCAGGTCCTGGTTGTCGTCGACGTTGCATTTGGCAACGGCAAGCTTGCCCGCCAGCTCATCGGCAACCTCGTCAACGATGGGCGAGAGGGATCGACAGGGCCCGCACCACGGTGCCCAAAAATCGACCAGCACGGGCAGGCTGTCGTTAACGATGGAATCGAAGTTCTCGTGGGTAATCTGATTAATGTCAGCCATGGTGACCTCCATAATGCGACGCGGCTCGGCCGCGTAAAACTCAGTACGACCGTGCTTATACCCAGCCGCCCGCAAAGCAACCACTCGCGGGCGGCTCTTTTATATAATGGTGGGCACGCAAACGATTGGAGAGCGCATGCCCACGTCACAAAGCCAGAAAAAAGAAGCCATCGCCCAGGCGACCGAGCAGGAGCTCGCATCGCTCGCGGTCCGTGGCGTGCGTATTGCGGGCAACGCGTGCTCGCCGATCGTGCTGGTCAAAGGCGATTTGGACGAGGCCGAGCGTTCGGGTGGCGAGCTTGCCGCCGGCCCGGATGGCGCGGCGTTGCGCAAGGCGCTTGGGGCCATCGGCTACGCGCCCGAGGATTTTTGCGTGCTGGCAAGCGTCGCCGGCGTGGGTGACGGAGCGGTCGCGGTGGGCGAGACTCTGCCGTGCGAGCTGTTCCGTGAGGCGCTTGAGGCTTTGGACCCCGAGGCGGTGCTACTGCTCGACAACAACGCGGCTGACGCCATGCGCGAGACCTACGCCGATATGCTCGTGGCGATCGATGACTTCGACACCGCCATGCTCAAGCCCGGCTTGGTCGCCCATGTGCAGGGTCGCCGCGTGCTCGCGCTCGACGGTTTTGAGGCGGCGCTCACTGACAAAGCCGCCAAGCAGCGCATGTGGGCATACATCAAGCAGCTGACCCCGGCGGCCGCTCCGCTGTAGCGGATTGGCGCCGGTGAGCGATTGCCTGGCGGGCAAGACACGCCGCGAGATCGGCGCCGCACTTCTACATCACAGCGCGCAGCTCAAACCGATCGCCGTTAATGCGGAACTGACAGTTGCCGTTCATGCGCTCCACGGCAAGTTTGATGCTCTTGGTGCCAAAGCCGTGGCCCGCATGCCGGGTCACGGGCATGCCGTCGACCATGCGCGGCGCGCGGTCAAACGTGTTGGAAACTAACAGCAGCAGCTGGCCGTCCTCTAATCGCAGGTCAAAGTCGACGAATCGCTTTCCCTGGGGCGCGGCGCTCGCGGCGGTGATAGCGTTTTCCAAGGCATTTGAGAGCACGCTAAACAGGTCGGCGTCACCTACGTGGATGGTTTCGGGTACGGCGGCGCGCAGGTTGGCGGTAATGCCGTTTCTATTGATATCCGAGTTAAATGACGAAAGCGCGATGTTTACGGTCTCGTTGGCGCAGAAGCGGCGTACGGCGGTGCGATCGCCGGCTTCGCAGAGTTCATCGATGCGTTTGAGCGCCTCGTCGGTGTGGCCCTCCTCAATTAAAGCGGCCAGGCCGCGTAGGAAGTGGCGCATATCGTGGCGAAGAATCGACAGCTCGCGCCCAGATTGACGCCAAGCCTCGAGCTCTTTGATGGCGGCGCTGTCGCGGGTTTCGAGCATCCAGCGCTCTCGCTCGGCGGTTTCCTTTTCTTCGTATTCGCGCAGGTAAACGGCAAGAAACATAAGATAGAAGGCACAGAGCGCAAATGCCAAAAACTCAACCGTTACCACCGAGCCCGAGTGGAACAGCGTGGTGTAGACGTTGGTGGCATAGTCAAAGACGTAATAGACGAGCGGCAGGATTAAAAGGATGCCCAGCTCGGTGGTGCTTTTAATCGCCAAGCGTGGACCGATGTCGCCGGCCCAATGCAACAGGACGGCAAAGACGGCGAGTGTGGTCGCGATGCGCGCCAGATAGTACGCGATCTGCGAATCGGTTGCGGCAAAGGCGGCGATGCCCATCCAATTGCTGAACTGGCAGCTCAGATAAGCACTCGTAATGCCGAGCGCGGCAAGCAGCGGGCTCAGGCGGTAGCGCGCACACAAATAGATGATGAGCGGCAGATGCACGACGAGCGGATATACCTGGCGGGCGAAAAGCTCTCCGCCGACGGCATTGGCGAGGCCAAATGCGCATCCGGTTACGGCACCGACCAGCACCAGTTCAAGCGCATGACGCCGGTTGATCTCGACACCGCACAGCGCCGCCGAGGCAAAGACGCCAAAGAGCAGCGTCGTGGCGTGGTGGATTGCCCAAAGGACCATTTCGACCGAGGAGACCATCAGTGTCTCCCACCCTCAAAGCGCACCGCAAAGTAGGCGTCTTGGAATCCCTGCTTGCAACTGCGCGAAAGCGGGATGCACGCGCCCGAGCGCATGACGATGTCCGTGCGGTCAAAGTGATCGATATTGCGCAGGTTGACCTGGTAGCTGCGGTGGCATTTAAAGAAGACTGCGTTTTGCTCCAAGCGGTCCTCGACGCTGCGGAACGACTCGAGTGCCTCGATATCGCGTCCGTCGCGCAGGTGGAAGACCACGTGCTTGTTGCGCGCCTCGGCATATTCGATGTCGGACAGGCACAGGGCGTGGTAGCCAAAGGAAGTTTTGATCACGAGCTCGTCGGTTGCCGCCGGGCGCATGCTCGAAAGCTCGTCGAGTAACTGCGCCAGGCGTTCGTAAGTCACGGGCTTGAGCAGGTAGTCGAAGGCGCGGACCTCGTAGGACTCCAGTGCAAACTCGGGCGACGAGGTGAGAAACACCAGGCGCACGGCGGTGTCGGCCTGGCGCAGTTCGCGTGCGGTGTCCATGCCGTTGACGAGCGGCATGATCATGTCGAGCAGAATGATGTCGGCGCGCGACGCGGCATGGCGCGCCAGCAGGTCCTCGCCACGCGTAACGAGCGCAACATCGACCGCCGTGCCCGTCTCGCTCGACCAACGGTCGATCATCCGGTGCAGTCTATCTAGAAAAGCGACGTCATCGTCGCAGGCAATAATCTTGAGCATTCTAAGCCCCCTTAGTAGTTCGATTTTGCCACATTGGGTGCGGACCGCTTGTGGGGGTGCGGACCGTTTGCGCCCCACGGCGTGCAACTCGCGCCAAGCGGTATTGCGGTGGCGAAAGATGCCTCCTGCGCCATCGAGAGCTCAGCTATCCTCAGCTTGCCAGTTCGAAAATGGACCTGCCACATGATTGAATCTTTATTTCAACTTTACACCTAGGTTTACAGCTGTCTTGTCAGCTGTAAACCTAGGTGTCATACTAAAGCCCCAAGATTCGCCAAAAGAGAGGGGCCTTGATGGCACAGAGCGCGAACATGGATGCATCGGAGCTTGCACGCGACATTGCGGCCGGCCTGGCATCGGCAACGACGGCAACGGAGCGCGCGGCATTGGTGCCCGCAGAGCTCGTCGAGGCCATTCAGCAACTTAAAGCCAAACGCGACGCGGTGATCCTGGCACACTATTACGTGGCACCCGAGGTCCAGGCTGTGGCCGATTACGTCGGCGACAGCTTCTACCTGGCAAAGCTTGCCAAGAGCCTGCCGCAGCAGACCATCGTGCTGTGCGGCGTGGAGTTTATGGGCGAGAGTGCTAAGCTGCTCAACCCCACCAAGACCGTGCTGCTGCCCGAGCCGGGCGCGGATTGCCCCATGGCTCATATGGTCAAACGTGAGACGGTCGACGCCGCTCGCGCCGAGTACGGCGACGACCTGACCGTGGTGTGCTACGTCAACTCCACGGTTGAGATCAAGAGCTGGAGTGATGTGTGTGTCACCAGCTCCAACGCCGTCAAGATCGTGTCTGAGCTGCCGCAGCAGCATGTCCTGTTCATCCCCGATCAAAACTTGGGCCGCTTCGTAGCCGAGCAGGTGCCGCAAAAGCACGTCATTCTCAACAAGGGCTACTGCCCGCGCCACCACATCATCACCGTCGAGCAGATCGTCGACGCGACGGAGGCCCACCCCGACGCGCTCGTACTGGCGCATCCCGAGTGCAAAGCCGATGTGCTGGCCGAGGCCGACTACATCGGCTCCACCGCCGGCATCATCAAGTATGCCGAGGAGTCGGACGCCAGCGAATTCATCATCGTGACGGTCCGCGGCGTGCTCTACGAGCTCGAGCGCCGCTGCCAGGGCACCGGCAAGAAGTTCTACTTCCCCGCGGTGCAGCCCACCTGCGTCAACATGGATCTCATCACGCTCGAAAAGCTCGTGCGCTGCCTGGAGACGGGCGAGGGCGAGGTGCAGATCGGCGTCTCGGACGAGGCTGCCGACCAGGCAAAACTTACGCTCGACCGTATGCTCGAGTACGCAGCGCGCTAGAACAATGTGGCATGAGGGACGGTTCCTTATGTCACATTACAAAGGAGAGGATTCCTGTGGAAACCAAGCAATACCCCGATATGGAGTGCGACGTCGTCATTGCCGGCTGCGGCGTGGCGGGCCTGTACGCAGCTCTCAACCTGCCGACGAGCACGCGCGTGATTATGCTTTCCAAGGGTGCTGTCGACGAGTGCGATTCGATGCTCGCGCAGGGCGGCATCTGCGTGCTGCCCGAAGGCTCGGACTACGATGCCTTCTTTGAGGACACCATGCACGCCGGCCACTACGAGAACCGCCGCGAGAGCGTCGACATCATGATTCGCTCGAGCCGCTCGGTCATCAACGACCTGCTGGCCATGGGCGTGGATTTTGAGCGCAGGGCTGACGGCAGCCTCGACTTTACCCGCGAGGGCGCGCATAGCCGTCCGCGCATCGCCTTCCATGCCGACATCACCGGCAAGGAGATCACGACTAAGCTGCTCCAGGCCGTCCGCAAGCTGGACAACGTGCAGATTTTGGAGCACGTGGCCATGACCGACATCCTAACGGGCGAGCGCGATGGCGCCACGGTGTGCACCGGCGTCGTCGCCGTAGCCGTGGACGAGGACAACTCGGTTCGCCCCGCCGACGAGCTGGCAAATGCCGTTGAGGGCGTGCATGCCGGTAAGCCGTTTAAGATCCATGCCCGCCACACGCTGTGGGCGACGGGTGGCATTGGCGGCGTGTACGACCACTCGACCAACTACCCGCAGCTCACGGGCGACGCCTGCTACATCGCTCAGGAGCATGGCATTAAGATGGAGCACCTGGACTACGTGCAGATCCATCCCACGGGTCTGTTCTCGCCGCAGCCGGGTCGCACGTTCCTGATCAGCGAGAGCTGCCGCGGCGAGGGCGCGATTTTGCTCAACGCCGCCGGCGAGCGTTTTACCGACGAGTTGCAGCCGCGCGATGTGGTCGCCGCCGCCATCCGCGAGCAGATGAAGCAGGATGACACCGAGCACGAGTGGCTGAGCTTTGCCCCCGTCGAGCGCGACGTGGTGACCGGGCACTTTGCCAATATCCGCGCGCGCTGCCTGGAGGACGGCCGCGACATCTTGGACGAGCCCATCCCCGTTACGCCCACGCAGCACTACTTTATGGGCGGCGTGTGGGTCGACAAGGACGGTCGCACCTCGATGCCCGAGCTCTACGCCGCCGGCGAGACGGCCTGCAACGGCGTTCACGGCAAGAACCGCCTTGCATCAAACAGCCTGCTCGAGGCGCTGGTCTGGGGTCGTCGCGCCGCGTGGTATATGCGTACCGGCGAGTCACTGGCCGTGGAGCAGACAGGCGATCCCGCGCTCGATGGCCGTCATCGCGCCCTGGGCGCCGACACCCTGGCAATCGATGATTTGGCCCGTGCCGCCGGCACGCAGGCCGTGGAGGAGTAGACCATGAATCCCATTACCATGAAGCTCGTCGTCGATGATCTGATTCTGCAGGCTCTGCGCGAGGACATTACGTTTGAGGACGTGAGCACGGCGAGCGTGTGCCCCACGGCGCGTCCCGCCACGGTGGAGCTTATCGCCAAAGCCGATGGCATCATCGCCGGCCTGGATGTGTTCGCTCGCACCTTTGAACTGCTGGATTCGCAGAGCTCGGTGCTGCTCGACGTTGCCGACGGTGACGAGGTGCATGCCGGCGACCACGTGGGTCAGGTGCGCGGCGATGCGCGTGTGCTGCTTTCGGGCGAGCGCGTGGCGCTCAACTACCTGCAGCGCATGAGCGGCATCGCTACCTATACGCACAGCATGGCCGCGGCGCTCGAGGGAACCAAGACCGTGCTCGTCGACACGCGCAAGACCACACCGGGCATGCGCGTGTTTGAGAAGGCGGCGGTTGAGATTGGCGGCGGCAGCAACCACCGTTACAACCTGTCGACGGCCGTCATGCTCAAGGACAACCACATCGATGCCGCCGGTGGCGTGACGCGCGCGATCGAGATGGCGCGCGCCCATGCATCGTTTACCACGACGGTCGAGATCGAGTGCGAGAACCTGGACATGGTGCGCGAGGCCGTGGAGGCCGGCGCCGACATCATCATGTTCGACAACATGACCCATGACGACATGGCCGCCGCTATTGAACTTATCGCCGGCCGCGCCAAGACCGAGTGCTCGGGCAACGTGGATGCCAGCAATATCCGCGCGCTTGCCGACCTGGGCGTTGACTTTATTAGCTCGGGCGCCCTGACGCACTCCGCGCCGATCCTCGACCTCTCGCTTAAGCACCTGCGTCTGCTGGACGGTAAATAATGAACGCCCGCGAGCGTCGCCGTGCCATCATGGCCGTGCTCGAGGGGGCCAAGGGGCCCGTATCGGGCAGCGCGCTTGCCCGCGAGGTGGGTGTGAGCCGCCAGATCGTGGTGCAGGACATCGCCCTGCTGCGCGCCGATGGGCACGATATCGTGGCGACCAACCGCGGCTACGTGCTGCAGGAGGCCCCCAGCAGCCCCGCCGTGCCTACGCGCTTGGTCAAGGTTCGCCACAGCGTGGAGCAGGCAGGCGATGAGCTCACGAGTATCGTCGACGCCGGCGGCGCCGTGCTCAACGTGATCGTCAATCACCGCGTGTACGGTAAGATCACGGCTGATCTGGACATCCGCAATCGCCGCGATGTCGAGCGCTATCTGCGCGATATCGAGAGCGGCAAGAGCTTTCCGCTGCTAACGGTGACGAGCGGCTATCATTTCCATCGCATTGCCGCGGACGACGAGCAAACCCTCGACGAGATCGAGGCCATGCTCAAAGAGAAGGGCTATCTGGCAGACCTAATGCCCTACGAGGACGATTTGTCCTAGTCGACGCCGCATCTATAAGTTGCGGTGAAATAGTTCCTAAAATCGGCATCCAAGCCATAAAACAGGAACTATTCCACCGCAACTGCCAAGGGTCCCGCTCCAAATTAGCTGCCCACATATGCAAAAGGAGGCCTCCGCGGCGATGCGGAAGCCTCCTTTTTTGTGCACGGTGTACTTTTGAGTGTGCAAGTGGGGGAGTTGTTACTCCTCGACGATCTCGGTGATCGCGCCGGCGGGGCAAGCGTCCTGGCAAGCGCCACAGGCGACGCAGGAGTCCTCGTCGGCGACGGTAGCGACGTCCTGGAGCTCCAGAACGCCAGCGGGGCAGGAGTCGACGCAAACGCCACAAGCGATGCACTCGTCGGCATCAATTACGGGATGAGCCATGGTAGTTTCCTCTCTGTTGACCGACGCTACAGACGATGCGCGCCGGTTTGATTCGGGCAAAAACATACCACGGGAGCGACCGTTTGCAATACCCTCTGGCCGGCATCTTCATACCGTTCGCCGAGTATGCCAAGGTTTACTAAAAAACGCGCAGGTGGGGCCGTTGAGCTGCGCAAATGTTAGCTAAAGGTGACTTGAGATATTGAGCTATTGAGCGAGCTTTTGGAAAGCGCAACCCAGAATTGGCGTCCAAAACGGGTCGCGCTTTCCGGTCGAGCCCTCTGGCGGAAACTGTGACCCAGAATCCACACTCAGACTGGGATCTATTTTCCCGAGGGCCTTGGTTGCGGAAACTGCAGCCCGGAATTCACGCTCAAACCGGGATTTGCTTTCCGCAGGGCCATCCCGAGGGGTTCCAGACCCAAGCCTCAGCCATCTCTACATAGATCTCGATAGATTTGCCGAGAACTCAAACAGTGCGTCTACCTGCGTATTTGCGAACCTAAACTCTCGGCAATAAGAAATCTTATATGAATTGACTTAGATTTTGTATATTCCGGCCCATAAGGGGATACACTACATCCTGAAAGACAAGCCGAAACACCGCTTGGCAGACCGCCGAGTCGGTGCAAACGCACAAGAGAGAGGGAATTTCTAATGAGTAAGATTCTTGGTATCGACCTTGGTACTACTAACTCCGCTATGGCCGTTCTCGAGGGCGGTTCTCCGACCATTATCGTGAACGCCGAGGGCGACCGCACCACCCCGTCCGTTGTGGGCTTCCGTGCCGACGGCGACCGCGTCGTTGGTAAGGCCGCTAAGAACCAGGCTGTCACCAACCCCAAGAACACCGTGTTCTCCATCAAGCGCTTCATGGGCCGCAAGTACTCCGAGTGCACCTCCGAGATCAAGACCGTGCCGTATGAGGTCAAGGAGGGCCAGGGTGGCCGTGCCGTCGTCGACATCGAGGGCAAGGATTACACCGCCGAGCAGGTGAGCGCCATGACGCTCGCAAAGATGAAGGCCGACGCCGAGAAGTATCTGGGCGAGACCGTCACCGACGCCGTCATCACCGTCCCGGCCTACTTCAACGACGCCCAGCGTCAGGCCACCAAGGACGCCGGTAAGATCGCTGGCCTCAACGTTAAGCGTATCGTCAACGAGCCGACCGCTGCTGCTCTGGCCTATGGCCTGGACAAGCAGGGCACCGACCAGCGCATCCTGGTCTTCGACCTGGGCGGCGGCACCTTCGACGTCTCCATCCTCGACCTCGCCGACGGCGTGTTTGAGGTTCTGTCCACCTCGGGCGACAACCACCTGGGCGGCGACGACTGGGATCAGCGCGTCATCGATTGGATGGCCGATAAGTTCCAGCAGGAGAACGGTGTCGATCTGCGTCAGGACCCCATGGCCCTGCAGCGTCTGAAGGAGGCCGCCGAGAACGCCAAGAAGGAGCTCTCTGCCGCCCAGCAGACCACCATCAACCTGCCGTTCATTACCATGAACCAGTCCGGCCCGCTGCACCTCAACTACACGCTGACCCGCGCCGAGTTCGAGAAGATCACCCGCGACCTGCTCGAGCGCTGCAAGCAACCTGTCACCAACGCCCTGCGCGACGCCAAGCTTAAGCTCTCCGATCTGACCGAGGTCATCCTCGTCGGCGGCTCCACCCGTATGCCCGCCGTCCAGGAGCTCGTCAAGACTATGACCGGCAAGCAGCCCAACATGTCCGTGAACCCCGACGAGGTCGTTGCCGACGGCGCTGCCGTCCAGGGCGGCGTGCTCACCGGCGACGTCGAGGGCATCCTGCTGCTCGACGTTACCCCGCTGTCGCTGGGCGTCGAGACCATGGGCGGCATCATGACCAAGATGATCGACCGCAACACCACGATTCCGACCTCCAAGACCGAGGTCTACTCCACCGCTGCCGACAACCAGACCAGCGTCGAGATCAACGTGCTCCAGGGCGAGCGCGAGCTTGCCCGCGACAACAAGTCGCTCGGTAAGTTCCAGCTGACCGGCATCCCGGCTGCCCGCCGCGGCGTGCCGCAGATCGAGGTCACCTTCGACATCGACGCCAACGGCATCGTCAAGGTCTCCGCTAAGGACAAGGGCACCGGCAAGGAGCAGCAGATTACCATTTCCGGCTCCACCGCGCTTTCCGACGACGAAGTCGATCGTATGGTCAAGGACGCCGAGGCTCATGCCGAGGAGGACAAGAAGCAGAAGGAAGAGGTCGAGGTCCGCAACCAGACCGACAGCCTGTGCTACTCCACCGAGCAGACCCTCAACGAGCTGGGCGACAAGGTTTCCGCCGACGTGAAGTCCAAGGCCGAGGCCGCTATCGCCGACGCCAAGAAGGCGCTCGAGGGCTCTGACGTCGAGGCCATCAAGGCCGCCGGCGAGTCCCTGCAGTCTGTGGCCTACGAGCTGGCTCAGGTTGTCTACGCCGACGCTCAGCAGCAGACCGACGGTGCCGCCGGTGCCCAGCCTGCCGACGATGACGTTGTCGACGCCGACTACGAGGTTGTGGACGACGAGGACAAGTAATCATGTCCGCCCGTAAAGCTCGCACGGAGGCGGCCGCCGCTGGCGCCGCCCCCGTTGACTCTGAGGAGAAGGACGTGAAGATTCCCGTAGAGGCCGTCGACGATACCGAGGCCAACGAGGCCGAGGCCGCCGAGGCTGCCGAGAACCAGGTAGAGGATTCCAACAAGGAGGCGACGATGACCGAGGACGAGATGGTGGAAGCTGCTATCCGCGCCGGTGAGGAAGCCGCCGACAACGACTTTAAGCTCAAGTTCGAGCAGGCCCAAAAGGAGCTTGCCGACGTGCGTAACGAGCTCGATGCTGCGGCAGAGGCTCAGAAGGCCGCCGAGGACAAGGCGAAGGACGCCACCGAGCGCACCGCCCGTCTGCAGGCCGACTGGGAGAACTTCCGTCGCCGCACCGCCAACGAGCGCATCGCCGAGCGCGAGCGCGCGACCGAGAAGCTCGTCACCGCGCTGTTGCCGGTGATCGACGATATCGAGCGCGCAATCGACCATGCCCGCAGCCAAGAGCTTTCCGACGACTTTAAGCAGTTCGTCGACGGCGTTGACGCGGTTCATGCCAAGCTGCTCGATGTGTTTGCGCACGAGGGCGTTGAGCCCATCGACCCCAAGGGCGAGGCGTTCGATCCGCTCGAGCACCAGGCTGTGGGCCGCGTCGAGGACGCATCGCAGTACGACGAGACCGTCAACGACGTGTACCAGAAGGGCTACCGCATGGCGGATCGCATCCTGCGTTCCGCGATGGTGACGGTGACCTACGGTGGCGAGAAGCGCCCCGCACCGGAGCCCGAAGCGGCGCCCGAGGATGCTACGGCCGATACGGCCGAGAGCACCGAGGAGTAATTGAGAAGGGCCCCGGGGCAACCCCCGGGGCCCTTTCTGGCCTAGTGCCATATGACAGCATGAGCCGTCGTCTGCATGGGCGGCGGACGTAACAGGAGAGGAGCTACGATGGCTGCAGGCAAAACCTTCTATGACATCCTGGGCGTATCCAAGAGCGCCTCCGACAAAGAGATCAAGAGCGCGTTTCGCAAGCTCGCGCAAAAATATCACCCCGATGCCGGCGGCGACGAGGCCAAGTTCAAAGAGCTGAACGAGGCCTACGAAGTCTTAAGCGACGAGAAGAAGCGCGCGCTTTACGACCAGTACGGCACGGCGAACGAAAACCAGATACCCCACGGATGGGGCGGCGCGGGCGGCTCTGTGAACGTCGAAGACATCTTCGGCGGTGCGGGCGGCTTCAACAGCTGGTCCGACATTCTGGAAAGCATCCGCCACGGCGAAGGCGCATTCGGCACGAACTGG
>OLRZ01002091.1_pt1 | contig 12087 bp, 8 predicted proteins | sample 1671931 | NCBI WGS metagenome assembly OLRZ01 (sample SAMEA3136627, study PRJEB25190) | human gut metagenome | reverse complement strand
TCGACAAGGATGACCGGGTACACATGGCCCACATGGACATCCACTTCACCCACTCCACCAACGGCGTGGCAGCGCTGCACACCGAGATCCTGAAAAATTCCGAGCTGCACGGCTTCTATGAGCTGTACCCGGAAAAGTTCAACAACAAGACCAACGGCATCACCTTCCGCCGCTGGATCCAGGGAGCCAACCCCGCGCTCGCCAACCTGCTCGACGATGTGATCGGCACCGACTGGCGCAGCACCGGCGATCTGAGCAAACTCGCCAAGTTCGCCGACGACAAAGATGTTCTTGAGCGCCTGGCTGCCACCAAGAGCGAAGCCAAGGCCATCATGCGCGAGTTTATGGCACTCGAGCAGGGCGTGACCATTCCCTCCAACGCCATCATCGATGTTCAGGTCAAGCGTATCCACGAGTACAAGCGCCAGCAGATGCTCGCGCTCTACATCATCTGGAAGTATCTCGACATCAAGAACGGCAATAAGCCTAAGCACCCCGTCACCATCATCTTTGGCGGCAAGGCGGCCCCTGCCTACACCATCGCCCAAGACATCATTCATCTAATCCTGACGCTGTCCCAGTGGATAGCCAACGACCCCGACGTGGCCCCTTACCTGCAGGTTGTCATGATTGAGAACTACAACGTCACCGCCGCCGAGCGCGTGATTCCCGCTGCCGACATCTCCGAGCAGATCAGCCTGGCCTCCAAGGAGGCGAGCGGCACCTCCAACATGAAGTTCATGCTCAACGGCGCTTTGACCCTGTGCACGCTCGACGGTGCCAACGTGGAGATTGCCGAGCTTGTCGGCGACGAGAACATCTACACCTTTGGTGCCTCGTCCAAGCAGGTCGAACAACTCTACGCCGACGGCACCTACAACGCCGGTGCACTCTACCGCAAGCCCGGCATTAAACTGCTGGTGGACTTCATCACCAACCCCGCCTTTATGGCGACCGGCAACGCGGAGCGCCTGCAGCGTCTGCACGACGACATCATGGGCAAGGACTGGTTTATGGCCCTGCTCGACATTGAGGAGTACATCCAGACCAAGGAGCGCGTGCTGGCAGACTACGAGGACCAGGACGCTTGGATGCGCAAGGCGCTGATCAACATCGCCAACGCCGGCACCTTCTCGTCCGACCGCACGATCTCCCAGTACAACGACGAGATCTGGCACCTGAGCTAATTTCGTTTCCTTTACCCATCCTCTTGAAAGCGGAGTCGCGGCAACGCGGCTCCGCTTTTTGTGCCCGTGTGTTGCCCGTGGACTGCCTCGACCAAAAATCTCGACCTGTAACATCTAGCCGACAAAATTGGGTCCACCTGTTACAGATCAAGACAAACAGAATTGTTCCGAGAAACTGTCTCAATCTGTAACAGATAACCGCTGGAATCGGGTCTTCGTGTTACAGAATGAGACAGACGGGCAAGGCGGCTAAAACAATCTCGATCTGTAACAGGTAGCCGCCGAAATCAGTCCTTCGTGTTACAGATCGAGATGAAAGGACAGGCGGCTCAACTCAATCTCGTTCTGTAACATCTAAAGCCAATTCGATCCTCTACTTGTTACAAATCGAGACAAACGACCGACCAGACAACCCCGTCATAAAGAAAGGCTTCCCTCTCGCCCAGTGGACGGGAGGGAAGCCTTATATGTGACCACGGCAAAAGGATGGCAATACCGCAGTCGCCCAAAGGGAGGGCCTGGATGTACCGGGCCTAGATAAGGTTCTTACCAGACACCTTATCGAAGAGATGGGTCGCGTTCTTCTCGAACTTGAACCAGATGGTGTCGCCCGCCTTGAGCGCACCCTTGGCCTCGAGGTCGACGACGGGGATAATCAGGACAAACTGGCCGTCGGGAGCGGTCACGTGGACATGCTCGGTCGAGCCCATGAGCTCGGTCACCTCGACGGTGCCCTGGAGCGCACCCTCCTCGCCCTTGTCGGCAAGCAGAATCTGCTCGGGGCGCACGCCGGCCGTGATCTCCTTCACGTCGCCGTCGTCCCAGTTGAGAGCAAGCTGAGCGCAGGTCTCGGGGGCGAGCGCCACGTTCATATCCTCGGTCTTGACGGTGAAGCCGTTGCCCGAGCGCACCAGCTGGGCATCGAAGAAGTTCATCTGCGGCACGCCGATAAAGCCGGCAACGAAGATGTTCGCGGGATGGTTGAAGACCTCCTGCGGGGTGGCGATCTGCTGGACGACGCCGTCCTTCATGACCACAATGCGATCGCCGAGGGTCATGGCCTCGGTCTGGTCGTGGGTGACGTAGATGAACGTGCCCTTGATCTCGTGGCGCAGCTTGATGAGCTCGGCACGCATCTGGTTACGCAGCTTGGCGTCCAGGTTGGACAGCGGCTCGTCCATCAGGAAGACCTTAGGATCACGCACGATGGCGCGGCCGATAGCGACACGCTGACGCTGGCCGCCCGAAAGCGCCTTGGGCTTACGGTCGAGGTACTCGGTGATACCCAAGATCTCGGCAGCGGAGCGAACCTTACGGTCGATCTCGTCCTTGGGGACCTTCTTGAGCTCAAGCGTAAACGCCATGTTCTCGTACACCGTCATGTTGGGGTACAGAGCGTAGCTCTGGAACACCATGGCGATGTCGCGGTCCTTGGGCGCCACGTCGTTGACCCGCTTGCCGTCGATGAGCACGTCGCCCGAGGTAATGTCCTCCAGGCCGGCGACCATGCGCATCGTCGTGGACTTACCGCAGCCAGACGGGCCAACGAGGACTACGAACTCCTGGTCGTGAACGGTGAGGTTAAAGTCCTCTACCGCGAGCACGCCGTCCTCGGTAACCTTGAGGTTGTGCTTCTTCTCCTCGGTCTTCTTCTTTTTGCCAAAGAAGCCCTTCTTTTTGGACTCGTTGTTGGGATACACCTTCTGAACATGTTTGAGAACGATCTCGGCCATGTCTCTACCTTTCGATATGCGGCGCCGCGCTGAGGGGCGCCGCAGAAACTTGCAAAACAGTTACGGCATCAGCCCTTGACGGCACCTGCCACCACGCCGTCGATGATGTACTTCTGGCAGAGGATGTACATGATGACGATGGGGATAACGACCATCATGATGCAGGCCATCATGGGACCGAGCTCGACGTGGCCGTAGCCGCCGCGGAAGTACTGGATCAAGATAGGAATGGTCCTGTACTTGGTGGAATCGAGGGTAAGGTAGGGCAGCAGATAGTCGTTCCAGACCCACATGGTCTCGAGAATGCCGACCGAAAGATAGGTGGGCTTCATGATGGGAAGGACGATCTTAAAGAACACCTGAACCGGGTTGCAGCCGTCGATCATGGCCGCCTCTTCGATCTCGAGCGGAATGTTCTTTACAAAGCCGGCGAACATAAAGACCGCCAGGCCCGCGCCAAAGCCGAGGTAGATAAAGCAGATGTTGAACGGCGTGTTAAAGCCGATGCGGTCCGCCAAATTGGACAGCGTGAACATGAGCATTTGGAAGGGCACGACCATCGAGAAGACGAACAGGTAATAGAAGAAGTTCGAAATCTTGTTGTTGACACGGACTACGTACCAAGCGCACATGGAGCAGCACACCAAGATCAGAACGACCGACGTGACCGTGATGATGAGCGAGTACATAAACGCCGAGGCAAAGCCCTGCTCGTTAAGAGCGTGCACGTAGTTTGCGAGACCGTTGAACGTCTCGGGCGTGAGCAGATCGAATGCCGTGGTGGTGCTGATTGCAGTTGCCTTTTTAAAGGAATTGAGCGCAATCATGAACACGGGGTAGATCCATGCGAGCGACAGGATCGTAAAGAAAATCGAGAGCGCGCGGTTGATAGCCTTATCGCGTTTCATTACTGCTGCACCTCCTTGGACCTCGTGGCCTTAAGCTGAATCATGGAGATAGCGACGACCAGGATGCAGAAGATAACTGCCTTGGCCTGACCGATGCCCTGCCATGCGATGCCAGCACGCGAGTAGAACGTGTTGTAGATGTTCAGGGCGAGCATCTCGGTGGAGTGTGCGGGGGCGCCGCCGGTAAGGGCGAGGTTCTGGTCGAACAGCTTAAAGCCGTTGGTGATGGACAGGAACAGGCAGATGGTGATCGTCGGCATCAGATTGGGGATCTTAACCTTCCAAAACGTCTGCCATGCCGTGGCGCCGTCGACCTTGGCGGCCTCGATGTAGTCGGACGGAATGGACTGCAGACCAGCGATGTAGATGATCATCATGTAGCCGACCTGCTGCCACAGGGTCAGGATGATAAGGCCCCAGAAGCCAGCAGCAGAGTTAAGGGCGATGAGCTGGGCGCCCACGTTGGAGAGCAGGCAGTTGATCAGAATCTGCCAAATGTAGCCCAGCACGATGCCGCCGATCAGGTTAGGCATGAAGAAGATCGTACGGAAGATGTTGGTGCCCTTGAGCGCCTTGCGGGTGAGCGCCTGCGCAATGGCCAGGGCGATCACGTTGATGAGCACCGTCGACAGGAAGGCAAACGCCACGGTAAAGAAGAACGACGTGGAGAACTGCGGATCGGACAGCGCGCGCACGTAGTTCTCGATACCGACAAAGTGCGCGTTACTAATGATAATAAACTGGCAGAACGAGAGATAGAAGCCCTGGATAAAAGGGATCACGAACCCGATCATAAACGCCAGGCACGTGGGCAGCATAAAGAGCGGCCACCAGCGCTTGAGTGCTTTGCCCATAAAAGGGTCCTTTCAATATGCAGGGGGCGGGCAAACCAACGTCTGCCCGCCCCCTGTCGCTAATCAGATAGCTTGGGCAGCAACTGCTTACTCGGAAGCGGCCTTCTCGGTCTTCCAGCCATCAACGAAGGCGTTCTTGACGCCGTCCCACTTGGTGTTGTCGGCAGCATAAGCGATGAGAGCCTGCTTGAGGTTCTTCTTCCACTCCTCGGAGGGGATGTAAACGAAGTCCCAAGCGACGGTCTTCTTGCCGTCCTTGGCCATGGCAACGGCCTGCTGTGAGAAGACGTTGGTGGTCTCCTTGGCGCTCTTGAACGGAGCGGTCAGACCCATCTTGTCGGCGATGATGCTGGTCGGGGTGTCAGCGGTGACGCACCAATACATGAAGTCCTCGGTGGCCTTCTGGGCATCCTCGGAAGCCTGGGAACTGACGCACCAGTAGTTCTCGCCGCCGGAGCACAGGCCCTGGTTCTCCTCGCCGTCAACACCGATGTAGATGGGCATCATGCCAATCTGATCGTCGGTCATGCCGGCCTTGACGAGGTCAGAGTAGGCCCAAGAGCCGTTCTGGTAGAAGACGGCCTTGCCGGTTGCGAACTCGTTGGTGGCGTCGTCGCCGGTCTTGGAAGCAAGCTGCGAAGGATCGCAGGTGGAGTCGGTGATGTACAGGTCGAAGATCTGCTTGTAGTTGTCGAGGAACTCACCCTTGATCTCGTCGTCCTCCTGGTTGTGCTCCTTCTCAAACTCGTAGTAGAGCGGCATGTTGGCAAGGTGTGTGGTGTAGCGCCAGCTGGAGGAGTCGTCCATGCCGGCGGAAGTGAAGGCGCCCTCGACACCAAGCTCGTCCTTGCGGGCCTGGATGTCGTCGGCACAAGCCTTCAGCTTGTCGAAGGAGTTGATGTCCTCGGCCTTGTAGCCAGCCTTCTCGAGCAGCTGCTTGTTGTAAATAATGCCGAAGCTCTCCTGAACCCAGTCGATGCACACATCCTTGCCGTCGGACTGCAGAGCCAGGGAGTCATCAATGAGCTCACCGCGGAGCTTGGTATCGGACAGGTCGGCGCAGTAATCCTTCCAGTTCTTAAGACCGGTGGGGCCGTTGACCTGGAACAGGGTCGGAGCGGAGCTCTTGGACATCTCGGACTTGAGCTTCTCCTCGTAGGTGTTGGAGGCGGCGGTCACGATCTTGACCTCGACGCCCTTCTCCTTCTTGTACGCCTTGGCGATCTCCTTCCACTCCTTGTCGACCTCGGGCTTGAATTGGAGGAAGTAGACCTCGGCAGCGTCACCAGAAGCAGAGGAGCCGGAGCCGGCGGAGCCACCGCAGCCCACGAGTCCCAGACCAAGAACCGCAGCCGCGGAACCAGCAAAGCCCAGGAACTGCCTTCTGCTCATTTCGTTCTTCATTACAATCCACCCTTTCACACCGTGGCGGCACCCTTTGCCGCCGCCTTCGGAGATTGGCTCGGGGACTTTGCCCCTTTTGCTGATTTGTACAATACGCTATTTGGCTAGTTGTTTGAACAAGTATTACTAGAGCGGTAGAAAAACTTCGGTGAACGGTAATTTCAACTTGATACTTGACAAGTTTTGTATAAACAATTATTTGTTATCTAATGCAGAGAAAACGCCCGGTCAAGCCGATGTATCGTCGGTTTGACCGGGCGTTTTCGCTTTGATGGCATGAGTCTCGTCAGGCTGCGAGCTAGCCGGCTATCGCTTGGAGTTGACGCGGTAGTGGAAGATCTCGGGATGCGTGCGGGCATGCGTGACCTCGAACAAGATGCCGTCCGAGGTGTACGACTGGCTCTCCATAACGGCGACGCAATTGTACTTGCCAAGGTCCAAGTAGCTGCAGTCCTCATCGTTGGCGAGCTCGACACTCACCGTACGACGGCTCGCCATCACCTTGACGCCGCGTTTGTGCTCCAGATAGTCGTAAATTGATTTTGCGGCGATCTCGGGCGTCAGGCCCTTGGCGATCGACTCCAAAAAGTAACCATGGTCTACTTGGCGTGCATTGCCGTTAAGGCTTCGGACACGCACCACGCGAATCAACTCCTCGCCCACCTTAAAGCCCAGGCGACGAGAGAGTTGCTCAGTGCAAATCAAATGTTCAAAAGACTTGACCTCGGTCGATGCGACGGCATTGTTGCGCTTTGCAAATTCGCCAAACGACTCGACTTCCTCGAGTGCGCCCAGCATGTCGGTTTCGCCCTTGAGCCAAATAACGCGCACGCCCTTGCCGTGTATAGGCTGCACAAACATCTGATCGGCCAGCATGCTCAAGGCGCGTCGAACGGTATTGCGCGTGCAGCCAAACTCCGCGGTCAGCTCGGCTTCGGTCGGCAGCATCTCCTGAAACGCATAGGTCCCATTAATGATGCGCGAACGTATTTCTCGGTAGATTCCTTCGTATATCGCTTTTGGCATTGTTTCACCTCTACATTATTTATTTCCGGCTAGGCACGATAGCATTTCTTAAAGTTGTTTAAACCGAATATCGGTAAAGCGACAGGATTTAACCGTTGACGGTTTCTGTCGTGCCCAAATCGGTTTCGCTCAAAACTGCCGGTACAACAATCGTCTGGTCCTCTACAATGAATCCATTGTTTAAACGTTTCCCCACGCGCAACGCGCCTCGATATTCGGAAGGCAGAACATGCTGCAAAAAATCCAACGCTTTGGCGGGGCAATGTTCGCTCCCGCCATGCTGTTTTCTATATCGGGCCTCATGGTCGGCGTCTCCGCTCTCGCAACGACTGCGGACATCGTCGGCGATCTCGCCGTATACGGAACCCCTTGGTACGCTTTTTGGACCATCATCCAGCGCGGCTCATGGACGGTCTTTAAGCGCCTCCCGCTCCTTTTTGCCGTAGCGCTGCCTATCGGTCTTGCCCAAAAGCAACCGGCACGCTGCTGCCTCGAGGCACTCGTGGCCTATTTTGCCTATTGCTTCTTTTTGAGCGAGATCATTAAGCTGAGCGGAGACAACCTTGGGCTTAAGTACCCGTCATCTTTGACCCCCGCCAACGGTATCACCGTCATCGACGGCATCAAGACGCTCGACACCGGCATTATCGGCCCGCTGGTGGTATCGGCAACCGTCGTCGCCATCCATGACCGCTTCTACGATGCCAAGGTTCCCGATTGGCTCGGCACCTTCTCGGGCTCCTCGCTGGTCTACCTCATCAGCTTTTTTGCCGTGTTTGCCCTTGCCGCTATCTCGGCCGCCATCGTGCCCTCCGTATACGCAATGACCGAAACGCTGCGCCATGCACTTACGAGCGTCGGCCCCTTTGGCGTGGGCATCTTTGTGTTTTTGGAGCGAGCGCTCGAGCCCATGGGGCTGCACCACCTGCTCTACATGCCGATCTACTACGACAACCTGGTCATTAACGACGGCATCTACGCCACGTGGAGCAGCTTGCTCCCCATCCTCTCCCATAGCACGCGCCCCCTTAATGAACTTGCGCCGTGGGCCGGTTTTACCGCCACCGGCTGGGTCAAGCTCTTTGGCCTTCCCGCCATCGCAGCCGCGTTCTACTCCACCGCAAAACCAGAACGCCGCGCCGGCCTCAGGGTCATCCTTGTTCCCGCCATCATCGCCTCGGTGGTTTGCGGCGTTACCGAGCCACTCGAGTTTCTCTTTATGTTCACCCACCCCGGGCTCTTTTTTCTCTACGCCGTCTTATCGTCTTGCCTTGCCACAACCATGAATCTCTTTGGCATCGTCGGCATCTTCTCGGGCGGCCTCATGGAGATGGCAGCCTTCAACTTTATTCCGCTCATGCGCACGCATGCCGGTGCCTATCTTTTGGCGCTCGGTATCGGCCTTGCCTTTAGCCTCATCTTTTTTGTTAGTTTTCGAGCACTCATCTTGGTCTATGACCTTAAGACGCCGGGCCGCGAGGATCATGTCGCCAATCGCGCGGCAATCGATCCTTTAACGGGAAGCGGCTTTGCCAAAGAGCAATCTCCCAATGACGAGGTCAATAGTCGATCCGATCAAGATCACGTCCTCGCTGAGCGGGTAATTCAGCTTTTAGGTGGCGTTGGCAATATTGTGGGCGCAACCAACTGTGCCACGCGCCTGCGCGTCGAGGTCGCAGACCCTTCCATCGTTGCAGATAACGCGTCGTTTGTCGCGGTGGGCGCCAAGGGCCTCATCATTACGGGCAAGACCGCCCAGGTGATCATCGGCATCTCCGTTCCCCGCGTTAAAGAGCATTTTGACCAGATCATGGGCCTCGAGCCGGAATTTGTGCCCACCACCTCGGCCTCCCCTGCCGCCAGCGCAGCCCATAATCGCAGCGATATCTGTTTCTTCGATATCGACGGAACGCTCGCCTGGCAAGACCCTCGAGCGGCACAAGAGCTTCCCGAGAGCGAGCGTGACCTGTCCCCCTATCCCAACGAGGCGGTCTCGCAGGCCATCCGCGATTTCGTTGCAAATGGCAACATGGCCTTTATCTGCACAGGACGCACCCTGAGCTGCATCCACCCCAAACTTCTTGAGCTGCCCTGGACCGGCATCGTCTGTCTTGCGGGCGGTTACGCCGAGATCAACGGACACGCAATTCGCGATCTGTCGATGACGCCCAGCATGCTGCAGCGTCTTGCCCCCTACCTTGAGCAATCGGGCGAGGTCATCCGCTTTGAGGGCCTCAACGGCGTCGTGCGCATGAGTGCCGATGCCCCCGATGCCCCCGGATACGCGCGCACCCTGGGCGACGCAGTCACGCAGCTGCAGCATTACAGTGCCTACAAGATCTTGATGTCTACATCGCTCGCCAACCACATCGCTCAAGATAAGGCACTTGAGCCGCTGCTGTGCTTTAACGAGCTCGAACTCGAGGTAACCGAAATCTCGCCCCACGAATGCACGAAGCGCGGGGGCATCCAGTCTGTACTCGACGCCCTCGATCCCCACCACGGAACCGTATACGGCATCGGCGACGCCAGCAATGACGTCTCGCTGATGAACGCCGTCGATGTCGGTATCGCCATGGGCAATGCGCCGGACTATCTCAAAAAGCGCGCCGACTACATCACCGACTCGGTCGACAAAGATGGCGTCGTCAAGGCGCTCGAGCACTTTAGGCTTATATAAGCAGCCGGCACGCGCACGCGTCCCGTTTCCCCAAATCGCCAAAACAGACGCGCCGGCAACTCCAATGTGGCAATATGGTATCTGCACACCGCAACGATGCAACCTAAGAAAGAATGCGAGAACCCGTGTCCAGTCCGTTTACCAGCTTTTTAGCCCAGCACTTTGACCAGATCAACGACTATCTGGCCACGTTCTTTGACGGACAGGCGACCTCTGCCGATATCGAGCGCTACCTGTATACCCCGCTCTCGGCGTTTACGGCCAATGCCGGCAAGCGCCACCGCCCGCTCATCTGCATGCTCGCCGCCACCGCGGTAGGTGGCAGCTTTGAGAGCGCCCGCAGCGCGGCGGCAGCTATCGAGCACTTTCAATCGGGAGCGCTTATCCACGACGACATCGCCGACAACGGCCAGCTGCGTCGCGGCAAGCCCTGCATGCACCTTACCGAGGGTACGGGTCTTGCCATCAATTGCGGCGATCTAGCGCTCACCATGGTCACCAAGACGGTTCTCGACGACCCCACGCTCGAGGCAGACGTGAAGCTCCGCGTGCTCCACGAGCTCACCGAGATGATCGTTCGCACCATCGAGGGCCAGGCGCTCGACTTGGGCTGGGTCCGCGATGGGCGCTTTGACATCTCGGTCGACGATTATCTGGACATGGCGACGCACAAGACCGCGTACTACAGCGGAGCCACACCACTTGCCGCCGGAGCCATTATCGGCGGCGGCAGCGAGGAGCAAATTGAGGCACTGCGCGCCTTTGGCCTGCACACGGGCCTTGCCTTCCAGATTCAGGACGATCTGCTCAACTTGATCGGCACCAAGGAGGCCGCCAACAAGGACTTCCGCACCGATATCACCGAGGGCAAGCGCACGCTTGTCGCCGTACACGCCCTCTCTGATGAACGCTACCACGACGAGGTCGAGGCAATCCTTTCCTCGGGCACCGAGGACCCCGCGCAACTCGCGCGTGCCGTGGAGATCTTCCAGGAGACCGGCTCCATCGATTACGCCCACACTTACGCGCTCAACCTGACCGCCAAGGCCAAAGCGGCCATCGAGAACGTTGAGCTTGATCAGCACGCACGCGAGTTGTTCCTCTCCATGGCAGATTTCTTTGTGGAGCGACTCAACTAGCGGGGGTTATAAAACCTGTCAGCAGCGTATTTGGGTACAACTTGCTACACTGTTGAGTGCATGTTTATGCATCTCTTTGCGTCGTCTATCCGACAGGCGCTCAAATAGTACGAATGATACGCCGAAAGGGGTTCGTTCATGGAACCTATTACAACGGGCATGCAGGGAGCAGCCGTCGAGGACGTCCAGTCCCGCCTTCTGCAGCTTGGCTATACAATCGATGACGCCGAGGTCTCCGACAAGCGCTTTGGCACCACCACCGAGCAGGCTGTTGGCACCTTTAGGCTCGATAGCGGCCTTGCCGCTGGCTGTGCCGTCGATATCCCCTGTTGGAGCGCCCTGGTAGACGCCTCGTATAAGCTGGGCGACCGCACGCTCTATCTGCGCATGCCCAATTTCCATGGCGCCGACGTTCAGGCCCTGCAGCGCGCGCTCAACGTTTTGGGCTTTGCCTGCGGTGAGGACGACGGCTATTTTGGCCCGCACACCGAGGCCGCCCTGCAGCAGTTCCAGGAAAATGTTGGCCTGTTTGCCGATGGCATGGCGTTCCAGGATACCTACGCCTATATCAACCGCCTGCATCACGTGTGGGAGGGTAAGCCCTCGGTTACCGAGGCCGAGTCGCGCATCGGTTTTGCCCGTGCCGCCAACGTGCTCGAGCGTTTCCAGATTGCCGTCATCGGTGAGGACCCCATCGCACGCAGCGTTGCATCGCGCATGTGGAACATCGCCACGGCGACGACCGACAGCAGCGGCATGATGCTTTGCGATTCCGAGGTTCCGACCGACGTGGATCTGGTGCTCGAGATCGCAAGCGATGAGCTGCCCGCAGATGCTGCGCCGCGCGCCACGATCGCCCTTGCCGAGTGTCACAACCTTGCACAGCGCATCCGCACCGCCAATGTCGCCGCGCAGCAAAAGCCCGCGCGCATCCGCATTGAGCTCACGGGCATGACGCGCTACAACGGAACCTTCACCGCAAGTGATGCGCAGACACTCGCCGTACGCCTGCTCGATGGCGTTTGCGATGCCCTCGCAGATTAGGTAAACTAAACGGGTTGCTTTTGGGCAACACCACACATTGGGACGTAGTTCAACGGTAGAACTCCGGTTTTTGGTGCCGGCTGTTGGGGGTTCGAATCCCTCCGTCCCAGCC
>OLRZ01002067.1_pt1 | contig 12202 bp, 10 predicted proteins | sample 1671931 | NCBI WGS metagenome assembly OLRZ01 (sample SAMEA3136627, study PRJEB25190) | human gut metagenome | reverse complement strand
GCGTGGACTTGATAGCGCGCGGCTGCTCCATGATCTCCTTGAGCATGAAGTGCTCGTAGCCGCCCTTTTCGGCCGCCTCAATGTCCCACGCGACGCGGGAGACAGGCTTGTGCACGGGCTTTCCAGTGCAGTCAAAGACGGTATAACCGTCGGCGTGCACCTCGGCAAGCTCTCCGTCGTCAAGATAGACCACATTTTTCGTGTGCGACACAAGCGCCGTCACGTCGGAGGCGAAGAAGTTCTCACCCGCGCCGACACCGATGATCAGCGGACAGCCGTTGCGCGCGAGGAACATCTGCTCCGGGCAGTCGGCGCACAGAATGCCGATCGCATAGCTGCCCTCCAGACGGCCAAGTGTCTTCATGACGGTGTCCTTCAGGTTGCCGTCGCCGGTGTAGTACATATCCAGCAGGTGCACGATGACCTCCGTGTCCGTCTCACTATGGAACCGGAACCCCTTGGCCTGCAGCATCTCGCGCAGCTCCATAAAGTTTTCGATGATGCCGTTTTGCACGATGGCGAACTTGCCGTCATTGCTCACATGCGGGTGGGCATTCGCCTCCGTCGGCGCGCCGTGCGTTGCCCAGCGCGTATGGCCGAGGCCGATATAGCCGTGAAGGTCGCTACCGTCATGCGTTTTGGCCAGCAGATTCTTGATCTCGCCGCAGGCCTTGGCAAGCTCGATCGTGCTGCCGTCGAGCACGGCGATGCCGGCCGAGTCATAGCCGCGGTATTCGAGCTTCTGCAGCCCTTCGAGAAGGATCGGCGCAGCCTGCTGCGCGCCGACGTATCCAACGATTCCACACATAGTCGGTTCTCCTTATAGTTCTATAAAAATCCGTCTTATCCTGATTCTATGCCGACACCCTGCAAATACGTACAGAATGCCAAAATAGCATGCTAAATTCTATACCGTTTGGCGGCTCGTGTCAAGTTTCGGTTTCGCAGCACGCGTCCGGCGCATATTTATGTACACCGCTGTGACGGCATCGGGTGCACTTTTCACATCAGGTCTTGCAGAACAAGCGAAAAAACTGTAAAATACAGGTGAGAAAGAACGGAGGCGCAGCTATGGGATTCTTCAAAAGTAAAAAAGACAGCATCATCAGCGATTATTTCAGTATAGAGACAGATCTCGGTCAGTTCAAGAAAGGCAATGCGGTAGACGTCGCGCTCTTCCCTGATCATCTCGAGCTGCAAAATGCCATCGGAAACAAGAAAACGGCGACGCTCGCCTACAGTCAGATCACCGATATTTTTTACGGCTCGAAAACGCAGCTGCAGCTCAAGGAGAAATCCCCCATCGCACGCGCGTTTGCCGGCGGGCTGCTGTTTGGGAGCACCGGCGCTTTTGTCGGCGCACTCAACGGTCTCGGCAAAAAGGAAAAGAAGGTTCGGAAAATTGTCTTCATCATCAGCTACGTGACTGCGGACGGACAGGAGGCGTTCCTGCCGTTTGAGGACACAAGGCTGTACAAAGGACCGAAGGTGGCTGCCAAGCTGCGGGAGCTCTGCGGCATCGAGCGCGTGCAAAAGCAGGCGGCTGCAGCGTCCGTGACTAAGCTGTAACGCGGCCGTTGAGCCGGTTTTGAACTTAAAATACGAAAACCCACGGTGCAAATTGCACCGTGGGTTTTTCCGTTAACCAAAGAAACAGCCTCCGTTCCCCGCATGTGCGGGGAAAAGATACGCGCCGTCAGCGCGACGACAGCGTCCGTGGGATCACCCCCGCGTGTGCGGGGAAAAGTTTCCCCGGTTAGGATTTCCCACAGGCACAACAGGATCACCCCCGCATGTGCGGGGAAAAGAACTTGGCCGTCGCCAGCGGCCCAACCGCTTTGGGATCACCCCCGCGTGTGCGGGGAAAAGCCGGTGTCTGTACCGCCGATGTACCAGTTGCCAGGATCACCCTGCGGGGAAAAGGGACGCCCTACCGCCGCTAGCGCTTGCCCATCGGGGATCACCCCCGCGTGTGCGGGGAAAAGCGCCGGTGTAGACGATAGATGCAGGCTCCGTCAGGATCACCCCCGCGTGTGCGGGGAAAAGTCGCCGCTGGCCTTTGCGATCAGCGCCAGCATGGGATCACCCCCGCGTGTGCGGGGAAAAGAGGATTTCCTGCTTTTGCGCAAGCAGGATGGTGGGATCACCCCCGCGTGTGCGGGGAAAAGTTCGTGGGCTTTTCGACGTAGGTGTCAAAGTAAGGATCACCCCCGCGTGTGCGGGGAAAAGACAAGTAGTGCACGATGAACTGCCATGGCTGGAGGATCACCCCCGCGTGTGCGGGGAAAAGGGTAATACCGGATGGACGACCGAATGCGGTATGGGATCACCCCCGCGTGTGCGGGGAAAAGACGACCGAAGCGAAGAACAAAAACAATTCCGTGGGATCACCCCCGCGTGTGCGGGGAAAAGCTTGTTGATCTGCTGAATCGCTATCGCGAACTGGGATCACCCCCGCGTGTGCGGGGAAAAGTCATCGTGACCGAAACTGCGACCGGCGCGAAGGGGATCACCCCCGCGTGTGCGGGGAAAAGACTAAAGAAAGCCTTAAAAAATAAGGACTTTTGATCCCATTGCCATCAGATTTCATTCAGTTTCTCATAGACCTGAAACGCTGCGATGCAGTCCGGCAGCGCGCGGTGCTGCTGCGCATACTCGATGCCAAAATATGCAGCCAGCGTAGCCAGCCGATGATCCGGCAGGTCGGGAACTTTTCTGCGCGCCAGCTTCAGCGTGTCACGGATGCGCACATTCGGCAAGGAGAGCCCGAAGCGGGCACTCGCCTTTTTCAAAAATGCCAAATCAAAATCTAGATTGTGCCCCATCACAGGGCTTTGACCGACAAATGCCCAAAACTGCTCCAACAGCGGCTGCAGCGCAGTCCCCTGCGCCGACACCGCATTTTGCGTGATGCCAGTCAACGTCGTAATCTCTGCAGGGATTGGCTGCTCAGGCCGCACCAGTGCCGAAAACGTATCCGCGACCTGATGATCGATCACACGGATCGCACCCAGCTCCAATATTTCACTCTTGTCACAGTCAAGTCCTGTGGTTTCCACATCGATCACGACGTAGCCGAGCTGCTTGGCACGACGTTGCTTGGCCGACTGCTTGTTTCGATCCATTTGGATGATTGCCGACTTGCTCAGCGGTGGCTTCTCCCCTTCCGGCAGCGGTGTTGCAAGCGGGCGGCGCATCAGCGTGATGCCCTCATAGTCAGCGGGCTGCCACGTCGTGTTATGGACATGAAACGACATCCGCTGCTCGTTATTTGCCGAGTACACCATTGTTGCCCGTCCTCTGGGAAGATACTTGCAGATCCGTTTCCACAGTTCCTCCCGTACACGGGGATTCAGTTGGCCGACATAAACACCGGTATTAATCTCCAGCAGCCATTTTGACAGGTCACCGCGCAAACGCGGCGGGCAGTCCGTCACCGTCACGACGATCATGGTTCACCCTCCGCACCGTACAGGCGGCCATTGGCGACCTGACCGCGCCTATCGTCCCAAAGATAGACCGCATTGTCTTCCTCAGACAGTTCACCGCTGTCAGAGAGCAGGGTTCGGATGTCACGCACCATCTGCTCCATAAGATGGTGCTGAACCATGGCATCGCGCGTTCGACGGCGCATTTCACTGCCGATGTTTTCACTGTCGACCGTGGCCGCCAGTTCAAACGCGAGTGGAATCGTAATGTCCGCCTTGTACAGATCCGCAATGTCATAGACGAAGGCGCATTCATGTCCGGTATGGACAAACCCCAGTCCCGGAGAACAGCCGAGCGCCTGGATGACCGCATGCGCCGCGCCGTATAGGCAAGCGTGTCCGGCAGACAGCGCCTGATTGACGGCATCGCCGCCATCAAAATTCTCCGGGTCATATGTCCGACCGCTCCACGGAACATTCCACTTCTTTGCTGCATGCCGGTAGACACTGCGAATGCGCGCGCCCTCTCTGCCGCGAAGCTGCTGAAGCGTCAATGAGGACACATCCTCACCCGGAAAGCGCATACTGTACATTTGCCGCACGACACCTAGGCGCAAACGCGTATTGCTGACCAAGGCGGCCTGCCGGATCAGCAGACCTGCCTTGTGCGTCAGCGCCCGGCCGCCGGCATAATAGCGCACGCCGTGCTCCCCTACCCAGAGAACACTAACACCTGCGTCACCAATGAGCTCCATGGCGCGATGCGTCACCTTCGTCCCCGGTCCGAGGAGCAGGACACTGATCGCTGCGGCGGGCACAAAGACCGTCCCGCGGTCATCCGTCACAGTAATGGCGCTGTCCTGACGATTCAAAACACAGTGCTCAAAGTAGAGAAATGTCATGCGATCACCGATCTGCGGCAGCGCCTGAAGCTCCGTGCGGATCATACCGGGCAGGTCAGCCATGCGACTGCCCTGCCCCGACCAATGTCATGAGCCCTGCGCCATAGGCCTTGCCTGAGCCGATGCCGCGGCAAAGCGCAGCACAAAAACGCTCCGGGTCTTGAACCTCCAAGATCCCCTCATAGGTAACAGCCAAGAAGGTCACGCGGCTGCCTGTACCGCCTTTCTTAAACCGATACCACTTCACGTTTGTAACCGTGAACGCATCATCCTGCAAGGCGAAACCATGCTTTTCGCTCTGCTTTCGCAGCCACGCAAGCTGATGCTCCGTGGTGCTGTGCGCGCAGACGCGCCCGCGCTGCCCCGGTCCTGCAGGAACACTGTATGTCGGGTTTGCACACAGGCGAAACTGCCAGCAGCTGCCCGGCAGAATGCGGGTGAGCAGCGGATCATACGACTTTGTCTGCCAATGCTCCCCCGGCGGCGCGAACTGAGCCGCAGCCTGCGTGAGATCCGGCGGTGTCTCACTGAGGAGCAGAAGATATTTCTGACCGGCGCGGCTGTCGATCCGCCAGAGGTTTCGCTGCCTCGGGCCGGGAAACGCCGCCTCGATCGCCCCATGGAACTTACTCGGCGACGCCAGCGCAGCCAGCGTCTGACGATTTTTCTGATCCAAAAGCATTTGCGTCAGGTACATATCGCATCCTCCAATTCCGCCATGGGATCATGCTCCGCCGCACCATGCAGCACACGTTCGGTCACGCGGCGGTATGTATACTCCCGGCGCGCCGGATCAAACGACAGCGGAACGTCGCGCACAAGCCCGCCCGGCTCACTTGCCGCAGCGTCCAGCACAAGGCGCGTTGCGCCCGGCGGTGCATCAGTGCACAGCGCCGCCTCCAGCGGCTCATCCGAAATCTTCAAAAATACTCTGCCGACCGGCGGACAGGAGCGGCGACCGAGATACAGCGGGAACGCCGGAGCTTGCAGTGCCTGCGCGATCCGCGCGAGCAGCGCACGATCATCGCTTTCCAGCCCGGCCACAAATTCCGCATCCGCAAGATAGTAGCGGTAGGTCACATACGGCGTGCCCTTTTCCGGCCGCGCCGTATGAAAATCACGCAGCAGCGCACCCTCGTGGTCAACGCGCACACCAAAGCGGAGACCATTAAGCGTCTGCAGCGCTTGGCGATCCTGCCGCGCGATGCCCAGCGCCGCCGCGACCAGACCGATCACGCCGCTCTTGCTCGGCTCACGTCCGGTGCGCCGCACATCGAATTTCGAGTCCGTCCCCCAAGATTGCATTGGGCCGGCCAAGCGCAACAGCAGCGTTCTCATTGCTGCTCCTCACCGCCCTGCAGCCACGCCTCCAACGCATCCAGAAGCGCATTCACGGAGCACGGCTCGGCCAGAGCCTCCAGACCGCTGCCTACAGCGAGCGAAAGCACCGGCGCAGAGGCAAAATCTGCATATGTCTCCTGAGCGTAAGTCACCAGCGCGCGGATCGAACCGTCCACATAACCGGAATTTCCCGCGCGAACAGGTTTTTCAAACGCGCCGGCCAGATTGATGGGCTGGTCCTTGCGCACGGTCACGTACACAGCATCCGGCCGCGTCCAGTTGGCAAACGTATTCTGCTTGCCGGTAGGCATACTGCGAATGAACGCATCCACGAACGCGCGCACCGCCTCGGGCGTCTTTTGACCGAGCATTTTCCGGAGGCCTTCAACGTTCACGGTCGCATAGCGATACAGCGTGGACGAATTGAATTCCACCGTGCCCAAATGCCCCGCACCGGCATTGTCCTCCGGCGCACAGTCGTCGACAGCAGTGAAATAATCATACTCGTTCTCCACGGCATGCGTCGAGATTGCGTGCGCGACCTGTGCCGCTGCGTCGAAATTCAGGCACGGATCGTCGGCAACCATGCGTCCGAAGAGCGCCAAGTCCACCGTCGGGAGCGTCTTGAGCGCCGCTTGGCAGGCCGCTTTGTCGAGCTTACCGTCCTCCGGCTGCAGCGCGATCTCCGCCAGCGCCTGGATCTGACCGGGGCTGATGAAAAACAGCGCACCCGTTTTGAGCTTTTCCTTATCTTCTTTGACCTTCACGCCGGCTGCCTCCAGCACCTTCTGCGCCAGCTGCTGCGCCTTTTTCTCAGAGAGATCGGGCTGCAGCTCCAGAATCTTTCCGGCGATGAGATCGACCACCAGTTTCGTCCGCTGGCCGACATCGCCCGCCGAGAGCATCTCCCGGAATTTCAGGCGCATGGCGTGCTTCCACGCCTGACTGGACACTCTGGCGCGCGTCATGCCGCCATAGACAGCGGTCTTCGGACTGCCGGTATCGTCGCGGTTCACGCAGCTCGGCGGAACGGTCTGAAGTACATGGACGTCTACGTAAATTCTCTCGTTGTTATGCATGGTCGTCATCCTTTCCCTGTTCTATCCGGAACGCATTCCGGTAAAAATCCTGTCCCCAGCGTAGACGAACTCTTGCAGCTCCGTCCGGCGTCTGGAATTCATACAAATCTCCGGCCAGCTCCACATAGTCCAGCGGGATATCCTCGCTTCTCAGAAGCTGGATCAGTCCACGCAGGTGGTGCAGGCACTCCGGCATGCTCCGCGCAGTGGCAAAGGCATTGAATCTCCGCTGCACCGCCTTGAGCCGATCCGTGTCGTTTCCGGCAAGCTTGCGGATTGCCATGCCCAGCCGCTGACCGTCCGCTTGCATCGACCGCTGCGCGCCCTGCTGATGCAGCGCATACAGCGTCAGCGCGCCCGACACCGCCCATTCAGCCCATGTGGGCTCGCCGGTGCTGCTCATCAGTTCCTCCGGAAAGTCCCGAAACAGCAGCCCCCAGAGCTCCGGCAGGTCTCCGGGCGCTTTTCCGATGCCGCGGCGCAAATTTGCCAGATCCGCGCGGATCTGGTGTGGATTGGGCTCGTGCTGCCACGATTCCAGCCGTCTGCGCACGTAGCTTTTCACCTTTGCTTTTTGGTCACTCATCAGCTACCTCCTCATTCTGCTGCATTCTTTAGCAGGGACTTCAGGTTGTTCAAATAGCGGTTGTATTCCGTTGGAGAAGAATAAAACACACTTTTTCGCTCTCCGTTCGTCTTAGTAAAAAAACGGCCATTCGTTTCGGCCATTTCATTCACAATCCAACGACCTGTAAATGCAGCCGTCCCGGCATCCCGTATCATCTCTCTGCCCAAATTGTCCGCAATTCTGAATACAATACTACGCCAACACTGTTGCTCCTGCGCGCGGGTGTTCTCGTCATCTCCGTGCTGAGCGCCAATGTGTGCGAGCCACTCTCTGAACGGCAAATCAACAGCGGCATAGAGCAAACGCATACCTTCATCTCGTTGTGACTGACGCGCCTTCTTTCCTGCCCCATCCAGCTGCCCTCCTTGCGCCAAATAGAGCCCCTCTGCCAAAGCGCCCAACGTTCTCGCTACCTTATCAATTAGATGAATTTCGCCGCCAACAAGCACAATCCATAGTTCTCCGGCCGCGTCAAGCAGACTCATTTGAAAATCCAAATGATCCGAGATGATATCCGCAATCGAACCTTTCTTCGAATCATATGTGACGCCAACAGAAGCGATATGGACATATTTTCTTGGAATGACATTTTTTCTGCGCAGCTCCGTCAGCCATGCAACTACCCCTGGAATGTGTGTATCTTCACGTCTTCCAAGAATCACCTCAAAGTCTCTCCACATCTGCCGCCACGGGTCCACAGACGCCGGAACAAATTGCGGCACAGCATTTTTCGGTGTCTTACCCGCTCGCCAGAGTGTCATCTGCTCGGAAAAGGCATTTACTCTGCCCTCTTTACCAAAAAAGTCACCACCTGTTGAGGAAAAACCAGTAACCCTGTTTTCTTCGCGGCTCAAAATCAATCTGCGAGACTGCAATGTCAAAAGCTCAGCCTGATTATCTGGTAGGGGAATCTCCCTTTTCTTTGCTGTTGTCATTGTCGGCTGTTCCCATGCCGGGATGTTTTCCGCCCACACATATCTTCCATCTTTCAGGAAAACGAGGTTGAGCATCAGCGTTTCAAACAGGTTTTCCCCAATTGCATACACATTAACACGATCCCCGAGCCATCCAGTGCCAGTTCCGGTCTCCTTTTTGGTTGAGGCACTATCATCAAAGCCAATCAGTGTCACAAGCCATCGCGCCGCCTCTGCATAGCTTAAAGTTTCTTTCTCTTCGCCGTCACGAAGCGGGAACAGGCGCATTTTATGGGCGCTCTCTGACAACTCCCCATTCAGTTTTGACGCTTTGAATTTCGTCCCCACCGCCGCAGCCGGGACTTGATAAAACGGATGCTCCGGATGGAAAAGCCAGAAGCGATCCTTCCATGTCTCCAGGTACGTCCGGATCGGCTGCACCGGAAAACGGCCGGCGTTCCACAACGCCTGCCAGCGACGGATGGCAGCCGCGCGGTCCTCGATCGGGTCATCCTCACCCTCCGGATCTACGCGGTAAAAGACCGTCTGCAAAATTGCCAACAGCAAGCGCAAAAGCGCCACATCCTGTGTCGGAAGTTCGTCCGCCAGCCGCTGATACTGGTGGCTGTTTAAGAGCACCTGCATCAGCGAACGCTCCACGACTGTGCAGTCCTCGGTCATCACCCGTATCCACGGTTCATCCAGCAGATTGAATTCCATTTGTTCCATGCGTCTCCTCCTCTTCTGTTAATCCGACTTGCGGGTCATATCGCAGTGTCTTACCGGCCAGCTGTGCTGTACCGTCCGCATCTAAGATCAAAAACAGTTCGCCTTCCAGCATTGGCGCCTGCAGCCACAGCGGCAGTGACTGGTGTGTTTGATCCTCAAGCGCTTCCAGCACTGCATCCACACAGTACCGCGCGCTGAAATGCGACGGCAGCCGCAGACGCTGCGCCGCGACCCGGCATGCCTCATCGGCGCTCGGCTGGGTATCCGGACGCAGGCACATCCCCTTTTGTTCCCCGGAGAGCAGCAGCATTCCGTCTTCCGACCGCTGCACGACCAGCACCTCAACTGCTGCAGTCCCGTCACGGACTGCAGCCTGCGCCTGCAGATCCGTAAACTGATCGATATTGTCCATCATGCCGACGAGTGAATCATAGTCGTCACACTGTGCCAGCAGATAGTCCTTCGCCTTGCACTTTTGGCGCTTTTGCGCATATTGATAGGCCTCATATGCAGCGCCGGTCTCCTCATCCGACTCCGGCGGGAAGCGCATCGCATCATAAGTCCGCTGCACCAGAGGCGAAATGTCTTCCGGTAAACGAATGCACTCCAGCAGCAACCGCCGCGTACGCAGCAAGAGGTATTCGCCGTACACAGCCTTGCTCCCAGCGTCCAGATCTCCAAGCGCCCCCATGACCAGGCAGCGCGGCACTTCCAGCCCCTGCGGTCTGATACGGGTATGCCGGTGCAGACGGCCGATGCGCTGCAGCAGCAGATCCATCGGGCACAGATCCGTGATCAGCAGATCAAAATCCAAATCCAGTGACTGCTCCAGCACCTGTGTGCCGATCACCAGCACACCGCGCCGCATTTGTGCATCTGTGTTTTTGCCGACACGCCGCAAAATTTCCTGCTCATGCTCCAGCCGATCCGGCGCCAGAAAGCGGGAGTGATCCATCAAAATCACCGCATCCGGGTAAGCTTGCCGCAGCTCTTCGCGCAGCATCTGCGCCCGCTTGACCGTGTTGACGATCAGTCCAACGCAGCCGCTCTTGAGCGCCTCGCCTGCCGCCGCAAGCGCCTGCTCCTGCTCCACACGCTGCACACAGACATCTCGGCTGCACCCCTGCGCAGAGACGGCAGCCATATGTACCGTCTTATTCTCCGTCCAGCTCAGCAACGGATAGTCCTGACACGCGGCGATCGCCGTATCTACAGGCTTTTTCTCCCCGAGATAGGCGCGCAGCAATTCTGCCCTGCGCTGCCCCGGGAGTGTGGCCGACAGCAAAATAACCGGCACATGATAAGCACCCAGCCAGTTCAGCACACGATCCAGATAGGTATTCATATACGCATCATAGGCATGGCACTCGTCCAGAATAACCACCTTGCCGGTCAGGCCAAGCTGGCGCAGCATCACATGTTTTCGGTTCAGCGCAGCCATGAGCAGCTGATCCACCGTGCCGACCACCAGATTTGCCAGCAGCTTCGTCTTTCGGCCGCGGAAGAAGGCATGTGTCTGCAGCGGGTCGGCATCCGCTTCGCCCTGCTCGATCTGCACGTGCCCGGATTCCAGACACGCAAATTCCGCGTTCAGCTCTGCCTGACCGTGCGCCAGCTCCACTGCAACTCGGACCGCGTCCGGCTGATGCCGCGCCCACTGTGTCATACGGGTAAACATTGCATTGGACGTCGCCTGCGACGGGAGGAAAAACGCAGCGCCGCCCAGGCCAAAACGATTCATCAGAATTTCTGCCGCAGCCAGTGCCGCTTCCGTCTTGCCGTGTCCCATCGGCGCTTCAAGGATCATCACGCCCGGTGTTTTCACCGTCCCTGCGACTTGCTCCATCTGCTGCTGGACGGGATTTGCCGAAAAGCCGAAGCGCCGCTGAAAATAGTCCGCCGTGCTCCAGTCGGCAGAGACTTGCCACGGCCGCGGCAGGCCCAACTTCTGCAGCGCTCGCTCAGCGCGGCGCGGGTCATACCGATCCGGCTGCGCGTCCATGGAGATAAGTGGAAAATAAGCCGTGTTGCTGGCGATCCAGTCTGCCATGATCACTAAGCCGCTCAGCGCCATCTGCACCGGCACCGAACACGGAGCATCGCGCGCCGGACTCCCGCACCCAAGCACATCCTCTGCCCAGCGGATAATATGCCGCTGGACAGAACCCCACAGCGTATCACTGTCACCCGAACCGCTCCAGCCAAACGCAATAGGCGCCTCCTTACAATAGCTGGTAGGCATACATTTTTCGGTCCTGCCATGATGTGCACCGACGACAGCCGCAAGGTCATCCGTGAATCCTTCGCTGCGCAGGATCTCAGCGCCGGCTGCCGCATGCGGAACATTCACATCGAGCTGCTTTCCCTTTTGAAACCGGATCTCCAAGCCGGCCGCTTCCAAGCGTTGACGCAATTCTGGCTGCTCAAGCGTAATTTTGCGCTGGAAATTTGGGGTTGCTTTCCCGATATCGTGCAGTGCGCCTGCCAGGTACATTTTCAGCACCGTCTCCTCGTCATCACCGAGATATCTGGATAATCTGGCTGCATTTTCCGCAACACCGAGTGAATGGCGGCTTGTAAATTCGGATTTATAGTCGATGATCTTTGCAAACAGATTGGCAAAATTTTTGCACATTTCATCGCTTAAATCCCGCTTTTTTCTCGGAACAATATTCCACAGCCGTTCTTCTAAATCTGCATCTCCAAGACTCAAAAAATGTTCTTGCCCAAACACTTCCAAAAAAGTATCTACGCATGCAGTATCAAATTTTGTCCCTTTATTTTTCAAAAGATAATCTTTCGCGCGCTGCCACACGGCATCATCAAATACCGGCGTCCGGCAGAACGCATCTAAAATATCACACAGATGAATGATCCTTGCAAAAAGAGGGATCTCTTCCCACGTTTTTCCAAATGGTCCGCTTCCATCGGCATTTTCATGGTGATATAAAATCACATTTTTCACATCCGTCAGAAACGGGTACATTTTTAAGTTTTCCTCCCCGTAAATACAGTGGATGCCAAGCTGCTTTGACGTTATATTTTCCGTATTATTTTTTGTAAGGTCATTGTGAAATTCCTCATGAATATACTGCGTCAGCGCATTGTCGTGCAGCAGCGAACACGCCGCGAGATCCTGCAGGGCATCTCCTGTAATTCCCATTTTTTGTGCTGTGCATAC
>OLRZ01002058.1_pt1 | contig 12233 bp, 13 predicted proteins | sample 1671931 | NCBI WGS metagenome assembly OLRZ01 (sample SAMEA3136627, study PRJEB25190) | human gut metagenome | reverse complement strand
CGTGTACGGGTTTGCAGCGTCGAGCCGTTACGCGGTTTGGTAAAACCGCGTAACAAATTACGCAAGCTTTGCGCCGACGATCTTTGCCGCGGCAGGCTTGTCAAAGTTGCCGCCGGTGGCCTTACCCAGAGCGCCCATGACCTGGCCCATCTGCTTCTTGGACGTGGCACCCAGCTCGGCGATGACCTGCTCGATCAGGGCCTCGAGCTCCTCGCCCGAAACCTGCGCGGGCAGCAGGCTCTCCAGAATCTTGACCTGCTCGGTCAGGTTGTCGGTACGCTCCTGGTCGGTACCGGCCTTAATGGACATCTCCAGCGTCTCGCTCGTCTGCTTAATCAGACGCTTGATCATGTTGTTGACGTCTTCCTCGGTCACATCGCGACGCTCGTTGACCTCGATATTCTTCACCTCGGCCTTAACCTGGCGAATGATAGACAGGCGAACCTTGTCCTTGGCCTTCATGGCCGCGATCATTTCCTTCTGCAGCTCTTCGTTGGTCATCTGCAAATCCTCCTCAATAGCATGGGCGGCACTCGCGCGGGCACCGCCCCATGGTTACTCAGTCGTCGACGCGTCGTTGGTCGAACTCTTGGTGACGCCCTTCAGGCTGACGTTGTACGGCACGTCCTTGGGCATGGGGTTAACGGTGATGTCGGCGTCCTTCTTGTACTGCTCCAGCCACTCGCTGTAAGCGGTGCTTGCCGCCTGCGTCTTCACCACGTTGGAGACGTACTTCTTGATGTCCTTGGGCACCTGCTTAATGTCATCGACCTGATTATCGACATGGAAGTAGTCGGTGCACTTGATGATGTGGTAACCATAGGTCGACTCGACGACATCGCTCACATCGCCCTTGTTGAGACCCTCGAGTGCCGCCTGGTAGCTGTCGACGAAGGTGGTGAGCTTGTCCCAGCCCACATCGCCTTTCTTATCCTTGGAGCCGGTATCGTCGGAGTACTGCTCCACGGCGTCCTCAAAGCTCAGCTCGCCGGAGTTGATCTTGTCCAGGCACTCCTGCGCCTTGGCCTTGGCAGCGGCCTTGTCCTCGTCGGAAGCGTCGGAATCGACCTTGATCAGAATATTCGACGAGCGACGGGCGTCATTGTAGTTGGACAGGTTCTCGTTGATGTAATCGACAATCTCGCTGTCCTTGGGCTTGCTTGTGGGTGCTACCGCATCCTTGAGTTTCTGCTGTGCCAGGCTCTCCTTGAGCGAATCCTTGTAGGTGTCCTCGGTGTAGCCATAGGTCTTAAGCGTCTTCTTAAAAGCCTTGGCGCCGCCGGCACTCTTGCAGGCGTCCTTCCAGGCCTTCTCGACCTCCTCGTCCGAGACGGTCACGCCGTTTTCCTTCTGCGCTTGCTGAAGCAGAATCTGCTGCGTGTAGGAGTCGATGAGCTGCTTGCGATACTTCTTGGGCGTGAGGTCGTTGTCGACCAGGTACTGCGCCCAGTCTTTGTCCTTGGTGTAGCCGTAGGACGTACGCATGCTCATGATCTGCTTGGTCACGGTGTCCTCGGTGAGGTTGGTGCCGTTGATGGTAGCAGCCACGCCACCAGTGAGCTTATAGCCCGAGCTGGTGCTTTCGGTCTGCGACATCAGGCCGGAGCACGCCATGGCCGAGACAGAGAGCAGCATCGCTAGCACGCCGATGACCACCAGGATGATCTTGACGGTCTTGGACACATAAGTCTTGCGCTGCTTCTTACGAGAGCTGGAAGCGGCGCGAGCCTGTTGCTCGGGCGTCGGCGCGGCCTCGGGGTTCTTTTTCTTATTTGCCATATTTGGCCTTTCGCATCACGAATCGAACAAACGCCATTGTGTCACAACGCAGCCCCCGCGGCACACCTGGTGCATGGGGGACAGGTTAATCTGCACCATTTTGGTGCAAAGGGAACATACCCGGCAGTCGGCAGTTAGGGACGTTCCTTAGAAGTGGCGGCGGATGGCGTCGACCATGCCTTGGCACGTGGTCTGGCCGAGCACGTCGGCTGCGGCGTCGGCATCCATAAAGATGTTCATGAGCGCTTGCAGGGCCTCGACCTGGCCGCCCGGCTCGGCAATGCCCAGATTGATGATAATCCGTGCCGGCACGGGAGCGCCCATGCCCGCCATAGCATTGAACGTCACGGGCGCGGAGGGCTTCACCACTGCGATATAGGGCTTAGCCACAAACCCCGGATCGGTATGCGGGATGGCAATATTGGCCGCCGGCATGGCGAGGCCCGTGGGATAGTTGTCCTCGCGTGTACGGACGGCATCGAGCCAACCGGACGCAATGTAGCCGCGGGGAGCGAGCTCGCCCTCGAGTCGGGCAAACACCTCACCCGGCGTCGCGCACTCCCAATCAAAAAACACCAGCTCAGGCGAGAATAGCATCTCGGCGTTATCCGCCATACCGTCCTCCAAAGTTGCATGAGGTTCACAATGCCCCATATGATAGCGAAACGAGGCAGGCAGGGTTAGTCGAGGATTCCAATCATATCGAGTGCGCGGGCGGGCGTCAGGCAAACTTCGGGCATCGCCTCCAGCATGCGCCGGTCGCTCGTGACCACGTAGTCAACATCTGCCGTCTCGCCCGAAGCGATGATGAGGTTGTCTTCAAGATCCGGCATGCGTTTGCCAAGCATGCGCGCCATCTCGCACTCTGCCAACGAAAGCGGAGAGGCGGTTGCCACCTGCATCATGTGCTCAATGCAGGCCCATGACGCCGAGGCAAACGACACGTTAATCCCATTCGCATTCCGCCGGGCTAGCCGCCGAGGCAAAATATAGAACACATCCTTTGCCGTCGTTGGCGCATACAGAAGGTCAATCGTTCCTGCCTCGGCCAGTTCAACTAATCTTTCCACTTCGTCGAACGCCCCCTCTTGCAGGTAATAATCGAGCCAAACGTTCGTGTCTACCAAGAGATGCTTTGCCTCAATCATCGGCAATTCGCCTCAATGTCGGCAATCATCGCGTCATACATATCATCTCGTGCGGCATCCCAGTCTTCCGAAGATGATCCAGCTGGCGCAAAATCCGATGCACTGAGTCCCAACGAGGAAAAAGCTAGGCCACACCCCTGCTCGGCCAGGCTCTCCGCACGGGGCGCCTCACGCTTATCCGTCACCATAAATCCCGGCAATGTTTGATGCTCGACAAGATAGGCCCAAAGCGCACGAATGGCATCGCTCGGCCCCAATCCATTGCGTGTTAGGACCGCATCGCCACCAGCCTTGAGCATAGGATCGATTCGTGTGTTGAGTTGCACCGTTGCTGTACCCATAGCGGCTCCTCTCTACTTGCTAGCAGTATAGCAAACATAAAAGGCCACACAAAAGGGCCCCGCCCACACACGGACAAGGCCCTATCGGATTTCTTGGGATGGAAATGACGCCCGTCACGTTATCCAGAGTCCCAAATCAAAGAGGCTATAAAAGCTGAGAGGGCTCATGTGATTCCATAAGCCCCCTCAGCTTTTTCGATAGTTAAGTCACAACAGCGCTTCGTCATTAACAAACACAAGCTGCCTCATTTTCCCGCTTCTGCCCTTTAGGCCCAATACGGAATATACCTTCGATATTTGGCGCCCGCATCCTCGTCCTCTTCCTTTATCAACGCCTCTTCCAGGCACTCTCTGATTAGACGAGACATCGCCACCGTGTTTTTCTTTTCATCGGAAAGTCCAAAACGCTCTCGCAGTGACTGATTGCTCATCGACTCGCCTTGGGCGTACAAAAGACAAGCATGCCAGTACACAGCATTTTTTCGTTCGCTTTTTTTCATTCGAGTATATGGGCAATCGCAATAGAGCGTCACGAGCGTTCCCAGCCCGCCCTCACTCTTGATAACCGGTGAAGGCATGCCGGCTTTTTCGAGCGAATCTACGATTAAATCCCAGCCCGTACCGCCTTCTTCGCAAAGATCCATTTGGCGCATGAGGGACGCCATCATCGAATTGCGCGTTTTCGGCTGCGCGTTGAGCACGCGTTCTGCCGGAATAAGCGTTGTCCCGGGATTAGAAAACTCGATACGATTGTCGTAAATCGCAACAAGAGGCCCCGCCGTGTTGTCAGCGATGTCTTGATGGATCACGGCATTTGATAGCAGTTCGCGAATCGCCCTTTGGGGGTAGGCCGTCTGGATGCGTCGAAATGCGCCATCCAACGTCTCAACAGCCGGAATCATCGACATGATCAGTTGCTCAGCCTGCGGAAGCGCTAAAGCGTAACCCTTATCGATTTCAGTATCACCAATAATGTCAAAGCTGCCTTTTCCCGCATATCGCACAATTCGCAGCATGCGTTTTCTGAGCTCCGGATAGCGAGAGAGCCTCTTTCCCACCAGAAGCACCCCCAAGCGCGTCATGCTATAACGGCCGTTGTCTTGGCGATGAATCAGCTCTTGCTCACAGAGAGCAAGAATTACTCCGTCCAGATCGACGGGTCTCCTCAATCTGCACAGCTCAAAATATGCATCAATATCCAGAATCTCGGCGACCTCTTGAGGCGTCAGATCGCTCTCAACTACAGCGAGCTCCGCGTTCCCCGCCTGCAAGCGACGCCACAGCTCCGTCTCTCGCGCACTACCAGGAAGCAGTTCTGCCGTCGAAGATCCCTCTCGGATGTAGGCGGTCTTATCAAAATAGACCGGCTGAGCGTTCGCGGCGTGCACTTTCAGCACCACAAAGTGCTTTGTCTCATGGTCAATAACCGCAAACTCGTAATTCGCATTGTTTGAGAGCGCAAGCTTGAGCCACATCAAAAGCTCTTGGTTTCCCTTGCCCTTTGCGTGATATGGGTTGAACTGGGTACCCACAAGCTCATGAGCATCGTCGCTCACGCCCCAGATCTTATAGGCATATGCACGGCCGCAGTAAGCGGCAGCGTTGGCAAGCGCAGAGATGTCACGCCCCGTTCTAACGGGGTCGCTATTACTCTCTTTAAACTCAAGCCACTCGGTTTCATCAGGATAGCCGATAAGTGAATAAATCAGCTCCATGCCATCTGCTTCACCCATTGAGCCTGCCTCCTTGCGCTCATTTTGATAACAAAATGATAAATAGACGACAAATAGAATTGTGCACAATTTGAAGCTGAAGGCCAAGTTTTTCTGGTCATTTTCCCAGATAATCTCAATGCTGGAAGCTTTGTTCTCTGCAAAAGAGTCGACTGCCGTAATTGACAGGCAAGAAGATATGACCCCGGTGTCAAAAGGAACTCGAGCAGCAGGGAATGTAATTAAACCAGCAACTATCGCCAAGCAAATGGGGGTTGTCCTTATCCAGCATCATGTCCTTCGAACAAATCGAGCGGCAGCGGCACAGCAACGAAAAACACAGCTGGCAAACAGTGGCGCAGCGGCACTCCATTTTTATGTATTTCTGAAATTTCCGAAAAAGCCAGAATCTCATTAGCATTTGATAATGCCCCCCCCCGATGGCGTATCTTATTCTTGGTTAGCATTTGTTAACGATATGTGCCCGTTGGAGCGATTCCGTGTCCCTGGATCCGAATTTTTTCTGTCAGTACGCCCCGTGCGACAACCAAAACCTATTAGCCGAGCTAGTGGCAATGGCTTCAATCCAGCAATTTCAAAAAAGAGAAATTATCCTTGAAATGGGTACCCAACAAAAATGGTTTTACCTTTTAAAACAGGGGGTAGCCTGTTCGTATTCTCTACAAAGCGATGGTTCGGAAATCACTGACTGCATAATGGCGGAGCCGGGCATGCCTGTAATGCCTAGCCCCGAGTTTGACATTCCATCCCCGACTTATATTGAAGCTTTAACAGACTGCACGCTCGTTCTTCTCAAGATAAGCGATGTTCAAAATAAAGCCCAATATAATCCAGGACTTGCAACTCTCATTAACCGATATCTATCAAGGGCTTGGCACGATCATTATAAAACCGAATCCGCACTTAGGCTGTTGCCGGCTCATGACCGCTACAAATGGTTTCTCGAGGAGTATCCGGGGGTTATCGACAGGGTCCCCCATTCGCGCATCTCATCATTTTTGGGCATGTCACCAATTACGCTTTCACGCGTAAGGGCAAACATATAGCAACGAGAAACTATTTCCTTTTACGTTTAATCTCAACGGTTATTGCTGAGCCGCATTCAGGACAAAAGTTGATCTCTCTACTGTATGCAATCCTACACTTCTTGCAATAACGCCATATGTCGCCCATATCAATAGGACTAGCGCAATTTGTACAGAATTGAGCATCTATCTCATTTTTTGTACCGCAGCATTGGCATTCGATCTCATCGCAACAATTGGGACGTTTTTTCATTGGAGGGACCGGACAAGGATGACGTCTAGGCACCAAATCTTCAATTTGGGCATAGCAGAGGCGCTGGCTCTCTTTGATGTTTATCAGCATGCCGATTCGATGCTCAATACTCGACCGTATTTCATCTTCGCCCTCGCTTTTAACGATATCGTCGCATAACGCATCCACTAGAACCTGATAGTCATCTTCAAGTCTTCGCGCTTCTTCTTCAAGATCATAGATCAACTCAATGCGCGGCGTGGATCGTTCACCCGCATCAAGATGGAATGGCTCATGGTCAACTGGCAGCAGTGGCATATTATCCTCCTCTTAGCTTGCTGGCTAACTATCGCAATCAATCACTAACCAGCCATTATCGCCGAAAGGCGATGGCGTTCTGGTCCCCCACATGCAGCACCTCGGCAGACATAACAAGTCTCTGCGCCACAGCGACATCATCTGCCTTGTGTCGCGTATTAAGGTCTTTCATTTCATCCGCGTAATCTCGACACAGCTACTTGCGGCCTCCGTTACGAATTTCCCAGTATTTAATGTCGTCCAACGTTTCTTGGATCCGATCCATCTTGGCATCACGCAATAAATTATCAATCTCGTCACTGCAATCAGATCTTGTGCTTCTGCTCGATATTGACTGCGTCGTTCCTGAATCGGAGAACAGCTCGCTAAAGAACTCGCCCGGAGCTGCAACGATCGCCAAGAATCCCATTGACCAGAACAAGACACAAATCAGCCTTACAAACCAGCCATATCCGTTTTCAAAGGCAAATTGACCGCCAAAAATAACCGCTCCGCAAAATGACGCAATGGGCATAAGCAGGTCTCCAATGAAATGCCCTGGACCGAACATAACGTAGCAAATATAAACTGAATAAGAGGGATTGACGAAAACCATAATCGAGACTGCGCTCATAGCCGCCAACACCAATAGGAGACTCTTCCAGCACAGCGAACAAGTCAATACCACAAGCCCAAGATATACAAGCACTATCCAAAATGCGATGGTTGAGGTTTTGGGAGATTCCGCCCATCCGCCCCAAAAGCCCGACACAGCATACTGCGCCGCCGCCCCATTGGATGAAACGACCGAAGCAATGTATACAACCATTGCTCCAAATATAAAAATTGCTATTAAATCGATTGCTTTTCTCATTTTACCCCTATCCGCAAATATCGCTTTTTTCTAGCGTCCTATAGTCTTTTGGCCGCTATTGGCTACTTTGTTTAGATTTCGGCCTCCAGCAGACATGAAAAAGCCATACCCTAACGGCGCTCACGACAAAGACCGCTTGCCCACATCAAGTCAAAATGAATCACGGTCAACCGAAGACAGTGACATACCCATATCCTTCGCTTGGCCTCTAGCATCGATCACTTGTCACTTAACCTAAGTCTTTCCAGAAGCCAATGGCGACCGGATAACGTTGGCTTGAAGCTCGCTGACAAGATTAACGAAATCACCGGGTGTCCAAATTAAATCGGGCACCCGGCTACCAGTATCCTTATATTTTTACGGCCCAGCCATGCATTTCAGTCATCAATAAACACCGTATCGCTATCTAATGCAGCCTAGACTATGCTCCTAATTGCACCCTCCGCTTGGGACAGGAGCCCTTTCATCTTTTCCTTTTGCATCCACCCGTTAACGCCCGTCAAATCGGATTCACCCAAGAGAGCATCGCCCATCCATCCCTCAAGCACAATTTCCCTTTCGCCAAAAGCAATCGTAAAATTGCGCTGCAGCATCAGTACGCCGTCGCCCTTCGACCAACAAGGTTCACCCTTAATTAGTTTCTGTTGAAAACCGACGCCTTCAATGATGCTCTTCCAGATCTCTAAGACTCTTGGCGTATCAATTTGACCGTGCGCGCAAATCGTTACTGTTGTCCTCGGCATCTCAAGCCCCTTCTTATTGACCCAACTCTTGACCACAGTTCGGACAGTGCTTTGCATCTCCTATGATTCGAGTTTGGCAATAAGGACATACTTTGCCTTTGTTCCGTGTCGAATCAATATCAACAACATTCTTGGATGTATAGCGCACGCTTATAAATAGAAGCGCGCCAACAATCAGTAAAACAAATCCGATTCCAATAATTGCCAAAACCGAAAGCTCCATGCTGGTAAGAGGAGCTTCAAATGTATAACGATGAGATAGCATCGCTTTTGTTATAAGCCCGTAGACCAGCGCAAAAAGCCCCAAGCCAAGTGACAGCAATGCAACGGTTTCTTTTTTTGGTTTCATTAGATCCACCCTCCAGTCAGGCAACCAACCCGTCAAATCTCGCAATCGACATGACTCCCACCGTTCAAATTTCTAGAAAACATGGTGGCTTTAATGCCATAGCCCTCGTTTGGGCTCGAAATCAAACACGAAATTATTTAGGCAAACTTTATTATCCACACTGGAAACAAACAGGCATTAGCATTTGATAACGCCCCTGCGGCATCTGAGCAACAACCGCACTAGCAGCAAACGGCTCAATCTGAGCAAAAAGAGGATGCGGACTGGTGAACAATTTATACTTTAATGTGTGCCGGACTCGTGACAATGATGTTTGTCACGAGCCCGGCATGGTATTCATCTATGGCATTCCCCATCTTCACACGGTCGGCGTGTCTTAGCTCTCATTCTCTCGTGTACGTTTCGTTATTGATAACAAGCTCATCCCCATTGAGAAAATAGAGCCTATCATCCGCCTCTTCAGCTTCCTCTTTGCTGCTGGCTTTCTTCCAATGTTGAGAGCTGATATTTCCTTGACTGCTACTTAGAACCAATGTCTCGTCTTCTTGAATCGTATAGCGATCGCAGCTTTCCAGCCACGCACCGTTATAGGTAAAAGGAACCGAACAATCACCATTCTCATCAAATTGGAGAATTTCGTCTCCGTCGTCGTTTGCCCAAGTTCCAACAATCGACTTCTCACCACATCCAACTAGACCAATCAGCGGGACAGAAGCCGCGGCAACGGCCATTTTAATTGCTGTTCGTCTCGAAAATAATTGTGCACCCATCTTTGCTCCCAACAGACAGCACCCGTACAAAAGATAATTTGATTATCCCCATAAGATTATTTAGCGCATTATCATTTGATTATGGTCCGACGTATCCCGAGCATAAAGAAGAGCAAATGGCTCTATTAGGCTAAATTAATCTCTTGCCGGATCGCGCCTCTTGGCGAAGCAATTGGACTATGAACATCAAGCTGTGGCAATCGTTTGCCTCAAACAACGTAGATCGCAATGCATAAAAATGGCGGTTAAGCGTACCTCCGACGCTTAACCGCCAACACAAACCAACGACTAGCGCGTCGGGTCAACTGCCACCTTGCCGCTCTCCAGCACGTGGACGCGGCCATCAGCGAGCATCTGCACAACCTCGGGATACAGCACATGCTCGATCGCGTGGATGCGCTCCTCAAGCGTGTCGACGTCCCAGCCCTCCTCAACAGCCAGCGCACGCTGGGCGATGATGGGGCCGTTGTCGTAGATCTCGTTGGCAAAGTGCACGGTCACGCCGGTCACCTTGACGCCGCGGGCAAACGCATCGTCAATCGCATGGGCACCGGTAAAGCTCGGCAGCAGGGCCGGGTGCAGGTTGACCACACGATTGGGGAACCCCACCAGCAGTGGGGCGTGCACCATGCGCATGTAGCCGGCCATGACCACATACTCGCAGCCGCGCTCGAGCAGCTCGTGCGCAATAATCTCATCGGCAGCAATAGGGTCGGCGTAGACATCCTTGGAAAGCGTCAGCGTCTGGATACCCGCACGCTCTGCACGCTGCAGGCCTTTAGCCGAAGGACGGCTCGACACCACAAGCTCAATCGAGGCGTTGAGCTTGCCAGCGGCGATCAGGTCGATCAACGCTTGCAGGTTGGTACCCGAACCGCTGATGAGCACGCCGATCTTGAGCGGCTCGGCGGTATCAGTGCCGGTCGGTCGGGTATACGGGTCCCAGGCCAAGACCTCGGCAGCAGCCATCTGCTCGTTAGCGCTCATCGGAGTACACGACCTTACCGGAGCCCTCGACGCACTCGCCCACGCGGAACGGCTTCTCGCCCAGCGCGACCAGAGCCTCGGTCACCGCGGCCTCGTCCTCGGGGGCGACGATCAGGCACAGGCCAACGCCCATGTTGAAGGTCTTGCACGCCTCGTTGGGCGCAAGCTCGGCCTGGCGCGACACATAGGTGATGACGGGCGGAACGTCCCAGCCCATCTCGGCGCCGTTGCGGGTGACCACGGCGTCGACGTCGTCGGCAAGCGCGCGGTTGAGGTTCTCGGTAATACCGCCACCGGTGATGTGGGCAATGGCATGAACGTTGGCGCCACCGCGGAGCAGCTCCAGAATCGGCTTGACGTAAATGCGCGTGGGGGCCAGCAGGGCGTCTGCCAGCGATGCACCGCCGAGCTCCTCGAGCGGGCGGCTCAGCTCCTCGGCCTTAGCGGCGGCCTCGGGCGTGCCCGGTTTGATGCCGTCGACGCCGATGACCTTGCGCGCGAGCGAGTAGCCGTTGGAGTGCACGCCGGTGGAGGGCAGACCCAGAATCACATCGCCGGGGCGAACGTTCGCGGGGTCGAGCATCTTGGAACGATCGACGACACCCACGGTAAAGCCGGCGAGGTCGTAGTCGGCCGGAGCCATGACGCCCGGGTGCTCGGCCATCTCGCCGCCCACGAGCGCGCAACCCGCGAGCTTGCAGCCGTCGGCAACGCCCTTGATGATCTTTGCCATATGCTCGGCCTCGATGTGGCCAATGGCAACGTAGTCCAAGAAGAACAGCGGCTCGGCGCCCGAAGCCAAAATGTCGTTGACGCACATGGCGACCAGGTCCTGGCCCACCGTCTCGTGACGGTCCATAATCTGGGCGAGCACGAGCTTGGTGCCCACGCCGTCGGTACCGCTGATCAGGATCGGATCTTCCATATCCTTGAGCGCGGCGGCCGAGAACAGGCCGCCAAAGCCACCGATGCCGCCGATGACCTCGGGACGGTTGGTGTCCTTAACCATTTGCTTAATAGCGTCGACGGCGCGGCCGCCCTCGGCGGTATCGACGCCGGCATCCTCATACGTCACATGTTTGCTGTCGCTCATCTGAGCCTTCCTCTCCCACTACCGTCCGCCGCCCGGGCGCCAAACGGTGCTCATAGTTGCGTTCATATCGGCGCACACCGCAGCGGCGCGCGCCGTAGTATCAACAAAACAGCAGATAAAACCTGCCAAAATAAACCTGTCCCTACATGGCAGGTTTTAGGCCTCGCCGTGTTCCTCTTCCCAGCTGCGATCGTCGTATTTCTCGACCACGGCGTCGTCATCAAAGTGCAGCGGCCTGTCCAGGTTGCGGGGCTTAAAGCCCTCCATGAACTTGTCGCGGCCAAAGCTCTCGGGAATCGCCACGGGGTAGCGGCCGGTAAAGCACGCATCGCAGTAACCGCCCTTGGGCATGACCTTAAGCAGGCCCTCGACCGAAAGGAAGGCCAGCGAATCGGCGCCGATATACTCGCAAATCTCGTCGACCGTCTTGTTGGCGCTGATAAGCTGCGACTGCACGTCGGTATCGATACCGTAGAAGCACGGCCAGATGACCTCGGGCGAGTTGATGCGGATATGAATCTCCTTGGCGCCGGCGTTGCGCAGCATCTTGACGAGCTGCACCATGGTGGTGCCGCGCACGATGGAGTCGTCGATGACGACCAGGCGCTTGCCCTCGATGTTGTCACGCAGCGGGTTGAGCTTCATACGCACGCCCATGGCACGCAGCTCCTGCGTAGGCTCGATAAACGTACGGCCCACATAGCGGTTCTTGATGAGGCCCTCGCCAAAGGGAATGCCACTCTCGTGCGAATAGCCCTCCGCGGGCGGCAGGCCGGAGTCGGGCACGCCGATGACCAGGTCGGCCTCGACCGGGGATTCCTGCGCCAGTCGTGCGCCCATGCGCTTGCGGGCGGAGTGCACG
>OLRZ01002056.1_pt1 | contig 12241 bp, 8 predicted proteins | sample 1671931 | NCBI WGS metagenome assembly OLRZ01 (sample SAMEA3136627, study PRJEB25190) | human gut metagenome | reverse complement strand
CCTGATAATAAATCAGGTTCATTTTCGCTTCGATAATTCGACTGGAAGAGGCGATGCCTTCAGCCTTGGGAAGCTTGATATACGCTCGGAACTCTTCTGTGGTGGTTTTGCCGTTTGCCGTTACTGGCATGCTTGTGGTTTACAGCTTAAAAGACGCTCCGTTTAATGCCTGGCACGGCCTGCCGGAATTTATTTGCGCAGCAATTACTTTAGCGCTGCATTTTTGGCGCCGCAGCATGCTTATAAGCATTGTTGGCGGAACAGTGGCCTATATGTTTTTAATACAAAAAATATTTTAACTTAAAACCTCTGTTTAAAATTGTAAAACAGCAGCGGCAAAAATGCCAATGCTTAAATTTTATGAACTGTATACGGATAAGGCATGATAAAATCCTGTGGTTAGATGTTTGGCGGCCGCAGGATTTTTTATTACTTAAAGGCATGGCTGAACAGAAAAAATAAGCATTAGACGCACAAAAACGGCTTTAATATAATGACAGTAAAGATATTCAGAACAGGAGGGGGACTTATGAACCGCAGAGAATTTTTAAAAATAAGCTGTTCAGGATTGATTACTTTGTATTTAAGCGGCGCAGCTTAAAACGGTTATCGACAGATTTTATTTGCGCACATACGATATAAACGGCAAACAGTCGGTACTGTTGGCTGCAGGCGGAAGCGATATGCCTTTAACAATGCGCAGCATTGCCAAACATTATGAAACGCTGGCAGGGTATATGCACTGGCAGGACAGAGGCAGAGTGCTTGCTCCGAGCTGCCCGACACGCGAAGCTGTATCCAAAACAGAATATCCGCAGAAAGCATTTGAACTTGGAATGAGCTTATAAAATTGACAAAAGAAAAAGCCTGTACATTTTTGTGTACAGGCTTCATTAATTTTTAATTATAAATCGTTGATATGCTGTTCTGTTGCTTCAAAATCTTTAATAATGGAAGCCGAAGGCTGTTTATCAAGCAGGCTTACAATAAAGATTGCCAGGCAGGAAACCGCAAAGCCCGGGATAATTTCGTACAGCCCGGTATATGCAAAACATTCCTTCCATAAAAGTACGGTGCTGCCGCCAAAGAATACGCCGGCAACCGCGCCTTTAAGCGTGGTGCGTTTCCAGAACAGGCTGAACAGCATCAGCGGGCCGAAGGAAGCGCCAAACCCTGCCCAGGCGTATGCAACAAGGTCGAGTATATAGTTGTTGGGGTTATAGGCCAGTGCCAGAGAGCAGGCCGAAACAAGAATAACGGCGATTCTGCTGACAAGCACCAGTTCTTTCTGGCTGGCGTTTTTGCGCAGCAGTGCCTGATAAAAGTCTGTGGAAATTGCAGATGCCGTAACCAGAAGCTGGCCGGAAGACGTACTCATAATTGCGCCTAAAATGGCAGATATAATGATTGCAGCCATAAAGGAGTTGAAGAACTGTTCATTAAGAACCATGAATACGGTTTCGGCGTTAACGCCGGTAAGTGCATCGCCTAAAACAACGCGGCCTACAAGGCCGGAAGCAACGGCAAAGAACAGAGAGAAAATTACCCAAACCATGGCAATGCGTGTTGCCTGCGGAATTTCTTTGGCAGAGGTAATGCTCATAAAACGTACGAGAATATGCGGTTGGCCGAAGTAGCCAAGACCCCAGCCGATAAGTGAAGCAATAGCGGTAAAGCTGAGCGTAAGTCCGGTAGCATCGGTAAACATATTAAAATAGTTGGGGTTTAATGCATGCAGGGAACTGATTGTTTCGGCAGGCCCGCCGGCAACCATGATGCCGGTAACAGGCACTACGATAATTGCAAAAAACATCAGCGTACCCTGGAAAAAGTCGGTACGGCAAACCGCAAGGTAACCGCCTGTAAAGGTGTAAAAAATTACAATGCCCGCTGTAATAAGCAGCGAAGAAACGTAGGAAATATCAAAAACGGTGGTGAAAAGTCGGCCGCCCGCAACGAAACCGGACGCGGTATAAATTAAAAAGAAAATAAAAATGAAAACGGCGGATACAATACGCAGAATTTTGCTGGTATCGTTAAAACGGTTTTCAAAAAAGTCCGGCAGCGTAATGGAATCGTTAGCGATTTTGGTGTAAATACGCAGTCGCTGCGCAACAAAACGCCAGTTCAGCCATGTGCCGAGCGCAAGGCCTACTGCAATCCAGAAAGCGCTTACGCCAGCAACATAAGCATAACCAGGCAGGCCCATCAGCATCCAGCCGCTCATATCAGAGGCTTCAGCGCTCATTGCCGAAACCCACGGGCCGATTTTACGCCCGCCGAGCATATAGCTCTGCATATCGCCTGTATCCTTCATATGGTAAAGCCCGATGGCAAACAGCACAATAAAATAAAGTGCATAGGCCAGAATACTGCCTAAATCCTGTTGCATTAAAATTCCTCCCCATGTATGGTTTATGTAAATAATATATTAATTATACACTTCTTTATTGCATTAAAGCAAGCAAAATCGTTGATTGTAAAATTATATGCGGTTGACTGTACCGTGACGGTGAGATATAATATTTAAGAAGTTTTGGCAGTTTTTGGACCGTGATAAATTTTTGCAGAGCTTGCTTCGTTTTGCAGTAGTGAAGATACCTGAAAGTGAAGCAGGCTCCGGTCATTTTTGGAGTGCTTTTTATGGAAATGAAAAAAGTCAGAATTCATGCTAAAAGTTATGAAAAAAACAATAACGAAAAAGCTGCCATAGAAACGGTTTCCTTTGGGCGGATGGCAGAAAAAAACGGAAAGTTTTACGTTTTTTATGATGAAACCGAAGCCGTTGGCATGCAGGGTACGAAAACCACTATAAAATGGAATTATGATAATGTGGTAATTATCCGCAGCGGCACGGTGGAATCGCGCCAGGAATTTGCCCAGGGGCTGGAGTATATAAGCGTTTATAAAACTCCGTACATAACATTCGGTTTAAAAACAAACACAGAATATTTGTATGTTTACTGCCGTGACGGTATTTGGAACATTGAACTTGAATATATGCTGGAATTTGCCGGGCAGGAACAGAGCGAAATGAAAATAAAGATAACTATTGAGGAGGATGCGCATGGACATTAAGGAAATTTTGGCAGATGCCATAAAAAAAGCGGCGTTAAGCGCTATTGAAAAGGGAGTTGTAAAAGAAGGCGAACTGCCTGATGTACTTTTGGAAGTACCGCCTCAAAAAGAATTCGGCGATTTTGCAACTAATTTTGCCATGCAGTCCGCAAGAAGTTTAAAATGCAGCCCGAGAATTATAGCACAGGCTGTAATAGATAATTTAGATTGCGCTTATGTTGAAAAAGCAGAAATTGCAGGCCCGGGATTTATTAATTTTTACTTGAAAAATAACTGGCTGAGCGATTTGTTTGCAAACATTGTAAAAGCCGGTGAAAATTACGGCAATTTAAAAGCGCCGACAGATGAAAAAATTCAGATTGAATATGTAAGCGCCAATCCTACCGGCCCGCTGCATGTAGGCCATGGGCGCGGAGCGGCAGTTGGCAGCTCGCTTGCAAATTTAATGAAAGCAGCCGGTTACAATGTTACCCGCGAATATTACATTAATGACGCCGGAAACCAGATTAACAATCTGGCAGCATCCGTTAATGCCCGTTATCTTGAAGCTTTCGGCATTGACGTGGAATTTCCGGAAAACGGCTATCACGGTCATGACATTATAGATACGGCAGAACGCATTAAACGTATTTACGGCGACAAGTTTTTAAAAATGGAAGAAGAACAGCGCATCGAAGAATTCCGTACTATTGCTTTAAAAGAAAAACTTGCAGCGCTGAAAGAAGATTTGGAAGCGTTTAATGTTACTTATGATGTATGGTTCAGCGAGCAGACCCTGCACGACGGCAACAAAATTAAGGAAGCCTGCGATTACCTTACCGAACGCGGCTATATGTATGAAAAAGACGGCGCGCTGTGGCTGAAAGCTACCGAATACGGCGATGATAAGGACCGCGTTGTTATCCGTGACAATGGCGTGCCCACTTATTTTGCAGCAGATATTGCCTACCACCGCAATAAATTCGAACGCGGCTTTGAACGTGTTATTAACCTGTGGGGTGCTGACCACCATGGTTACATTGCCCGCATGAAAGCTGCTGTCGGCGCGCTTGGCTATAACCCAGAACAGCTTGAAGTTTTGATTTTGCAGATGGTAAGCCTGTACCGCAACGGCGAACTTGTAAAAATGTCGAAACGTACCGGCCAGAGCGTTACCTTAAATGAACTGATTGAAGAAGTTGGTACCGATGCAGCAAGATTCTTCTTTGTAATGCGCAGCATTGACAGCCAGCTGGATTTTGACCTGACGCTTGCTACGGAAAAATCCAACGAAAATCCTGTTTACTATATTCAGTACGCACATGCGCGTATTTGCAGCATTTTCCGCCAGCTTAAAGAGGCCGGCATTGAAGAAGCGGCCGAAGCAGATTATACTTTGCTGACCGACCCGGCAGAAATTGAACTGATTAAAAAACTGGGCGAATATCCGGAACTTATTGCCTCGGCAGCCAAAGAGCGCGCGGTACACCGCGTTGCCCATTATGTGCATGAACTGGCAGGCTTGTTCCATTCCTTCTATAACCAGTGCCGCATCCTTGGCGTAGAACCGGGAGTGCAGCAGGCACGCATTAAACTTGTTAAAGCAACTCAGCATGTATTGCGCCATGCGCTGAACATTTTAGGCGTATCCGCACCGGAAAGAATGTAATGCAGTTAAAATAAATTACTGATTGGAGGATAATTATGACTAAGTATATTTTTGTAACCGGCGGTGTTGTTTCCTCTCTTGGCAAAGGAATTACGGCAGCTTCGCTCGGCAGACTGTTGAAAAGCCGCGGTTATAAAGTTACCATCCAAAAGTTTGACCCTTACATCAACGTTGACCCAGGCACCATGAGCCCTTATCAGCACGGTGAGGTTTTTGTAACCGATGACGGTGCCGAAACAGACCTTGATTTAGGGCACTATGAACGCTTTATCGACATTAACCTGTCCAAAAGTTCTAACGTAACTGCCGGCAAAATTTATCTTTCCGTTATCAATAAAGAACGCCGCGGCGATTATCTGGGCCGTACCGTACAGGTAATTCCGCACATTACCAACGAAATTAAAGAACGTGTTTACCGCGTTGGGCGTGATGACAATGCTGATTTTGTAATTACCGAAATCGGCGGTACTGTCGGCGATATTGAAAGCCTGCCGTTCCTCGAAGCAATCCGCCAGGTGAAAAAAGAAGTCGGCAAAAACGATGTTTTGTATATCCATGTAACTCTGGTTCCTTATATTGCCGCTGCCGGTGAACTTAAAACCAAACCGACCCAGCACAGCGTTAAAGAACTGCGCAGCATCGGCATTTCGCCGGATATTCTTGTTTGCCGCAGCGAAAGGCCGATTTCCAAAGATATGTGCGAAAAAATGGCCATGTTCTGCGACGTTGACCCGGAAGCAGTTATTCAAAACCTTACGGCAGAAAGCATTTATGAAGTGCCGATGCTGATGGAAGAACAGGGGCTTGACACTGTTGTACTGAAAAAACTGGACATGGAAGACAAGCCGAAAGATATGGAAGAATGGCATAAAATGGTTGCGCGTATCCTGAAACATTATGACCGCAAAGTAACCATTGCTGTTGTAGGCAAGTACGTTGAACTGCATGACGCATATATCAGTATTGCAGAAGCCTTGAAACACGCTGCCGTTGCCAACGAAAGCGAAATTGAAATTAAATGGGTAAATTCCGAAAAAATGGAAGAAGACAACAATGTTGACGAAATGCTGCATGATGTAGACGGCATTCTCGTTCCGGGCGGCTTCGGCAACCGCGGCATTGAAGGCAAAATTATGGCTGTTCGTTATGCAAGGGAAAACAAAATTCCGTTCTTCGGCATCTGCCTTGGCATGCAGTGCGCCGTAATTGAATATGCACGCAATGTTTGCGGCATGGAAGGCGCCAACAGCAGTGAATTTGATGCTGAAACCAAATTCCCTGTTATTGACCTGATGCCTGACCAGGTTGACGTTGAAGAAAAAGGCGGCACCATGCGCCTTGGCCTTTATCCCTGCAAAGTTTATGCCGGTACTCTTACCCAGAAGGCTTACGGCGAAGAACTTATTTATGAACGCCACCGTCACCGTTACGAAGTAAATAACTTCCTGAGAGAAAAAATTGTGGAAGGCGGCATGCGCATTGGCGGTACTCTGCCTAACGGCCGTCTTGTAGAAATAGTTGAATTGCCGGAAGCGGTTCATCCGTGGTTCCTGGGCGCTCAGTTCCATCCGGAATTTAAATCCCGTCCGACGCATCCGCATCCGTTGTTTAGAGATTTTATTGCCGCTGCTTTGAGGGAACAAAAATAAAGCCGGTAAATTAACCAAAAAGCAGACTGTTTAACGGTCTGCTTTTTGCGTATAAGGAGATGAAAATATGCTGAAAAAAATTTTTATAAGCGCTGTTTTGCTGATTGCCGTTTTGTCGTTTGTTGTTTCACTGCTGGGCGGCAACAACAATAATGAGCCTAAAGTAGCTGTCGGTGACAGGGTTGCCGTTATTAATATCAGCGGCCCGATTGTTGACGGGGCTTCCGTTGAACAGACTCTGCTCGGCGGCACGCAGGCTGCAACCAGCGGCCAGCTGATGAAAGAAATCCGTGAAGCTGCGGCAGACAGCAGTGTTAAGGCGCTGGTGCTGCATATAAATTCGCCGGGCGGCAGCGTAACTGCTGCGGAAGAAGTTGGGCGCGAGCTGGAACGCTTTAAAGAAACCACCAAAAAGCCGATAGTAACTTCCATGGGCGATCAGGCTGCTTCTGCGGCATATTGGCTTGCTTCTTACAGCGACGTTATTTATGCCAATTCTTCTACACTTACCGGCAGCATTGGCGTGTATATGCCTTATATGAACGTTGAAGATTTGTATAAAAAAATCGGTGTTTATACCGGCAAAATCAAAAGCGGCCCGCATAAAGACATTTTATCTCCCGACAGAGAAATGACTGCGGAAGAACGCGAAATTTTACAGGGAATAGTAAATCAGCTGTATGATGAATTTATTGCCGTTGTGGCTAACGGCCGCAAAATGGATACTGCCGCTGTGCGTGCTCTGGCAGACGGCAGGGTTTATACCGGCAAGCAGGCGCAGCAGCTGGGCCTTGTTGATGAAATAGGCAATTATTATGATGCTCTGGAAGCTGCCGGTAAATTAATAGGCGTAAACGGCATACCCGAAATTAAAGAAAAACAAACGGCAAAACCGTGGCAGATTTTGTTTGAAGCACGTTTGAGCGAACTGATTTTATCTCAGCTTGAAAATGCTTTGAACGGCGCAGCGGCAGATATTAAAACAGCACCCGTCCCCAAGGCTGAGAGGTGATGCCTTATGAGGCGCAAAACTTTTGATGTATTGTTTTCTACCAGGGATGGTATGGAAATGCTGGTTAAGGAAAAATGCCTGTGGCGCAGCCTGTGGTATTTTACCATGAGCGTCGGTTTGTTCTGCGGCGTAATTACAAACCAGCTTTTTCTGGAACAGCCGTTATCGGTACGTTTTGGCATTATTGCCGTTGTACTGGTTATAACGGGCGTATGCCTTTTAATGTACGGCTTTTTGCTGCACGGTATTTTGTGTACTATGGGCGCGCTGGCCGGAGATGCCGTCGGGCTGATTTGCCTTTTGGGCTACACAACGCTGCCGTTTTTAATGCTGACGCCGGTAGCGCTTTTAAGCACGAAATTGTCATTTACTGGCATTCTGGTACTGGCGGCGGCAATTCTGGCAGGGCTGCTGTGGATGGTATATCTTTTGGTGCGTTCTTTGCAGTCGGTATACCTTATTGATTTCAAGCGGGCGCTGGCTACGGTGCTTTTCAGCTTTTTGCTTATCTACACGGCACTGGTGCTGCCATTCCAATTTTTGTTTAAATTGCTGATGCTTAAATTTTCTTAACATATAAAAAATAGTTTTTTGTTGCAGAAACTTCGTTAACGTGGCATAATTGTTATGAAGTGATTATTAAAATAAAGGAGTTGGGGTAGGAATGAACAGAGAATTATCCATGGAGTTCGTTCGTGTAACGGAAGCAGCTGCCATTGCCTGCGGACGCAGCGTTGGCCGCGGCGACAAAAACGGTGCTGACCAGCTTGCCGTTGACGCTATGAGAAAAATGTTTGACACTGTTAATATCAGCGGTACGGTTGTAATTGGTGAAGGTGAAATGGACGAGGCACCGATGCTTTACATTGGTGAACATGTAGGTGCGGGCGGCCCGGAAGTTGATATTGCCGTTGACCCTGTTGAAGGTACAAACCTTGTTGCAAAAGGGCAGCCGGGCGCTATTGCCGTAATTGCCATTGCTCCCAAAGGATGCCTGCTTCACGCTCCTGACATGTATATGGATAAAATTGCTGTCGGCCCCCGTGCCAAAGGCTGCATCGACATCAACGCTCCGGTTAAGGAAAACCTGGAACGCGTGGCCAAAGCACTGGACAGAAAAGTCGGCGATTTAACTGTTGTACTGCTCGACCGTGAACGCCATTACGGTTTGATGGATGAAATCCGCAGCGCAGGCGCACGTATTCACCTTATTACCGACGGCGACGTAAACCCGATTGTTAATGCCGGCATTGAAGGCACCGGCGTTCATATGTACATCGGCCGCGGCGGCGCACCGGAAGGCGTACTTGCAGCAGCAGCAATTAAATGCCTTGGCGGCGATATGCAGGCGCGTTTGTGCCCGGAAGACGAAGCACAGGTAAAACGCTGCCTTGATATGGGCATTGGCGATGTAAATAAAGTTTTAACCCTTGACGATATGGTAAAAGGTGATGACTGCATGTTTACCTCAACTGCCATTACCGAATGCCAGCTTTTGAACGGACTGCGTTATTTTGGCGGCGGCGTGCGTACACATACCGTTTCCATGCGCTACAAAACCGGTACGGTACGTTTTGTAGATGCTGTACACAGCTTTGACCGCAAAGATTTTGCAGTTAAACTTTAATTTCGGTTTATGGGCAGGGTTTTGGCTTCAACGCTGAAACCCTGTTTCATTTTAATATTTTACAGGATTGGTTATGAAAAATTTATTGCTTGATAATGTTGCCGCCATAAATGAAGTGCGGCGCACGGCAGAAGCATTAAAAAAAGGCGGCGTAAGCCTTAATGGCGTAAGCGGCCCGGTAAAAACGGTTATTATTGCAGCTCTGGACAGCATTTTTGCGGGACAGGGCTCTTTGGCGTTTCTTGTAAGCGGTCGCGATGAAATACGCGAATACCGCCGCAGCTTAAACTGGTTTTATCCGGAACTGCCGATGTATGAACTGTATCCTGCAGATTTGCCGCGTGTGCAGGCCGATGCCAAAAGCCGCGAGGTACAGGCGGAACGTGTTGCTGCTCTGCGCTTTCTGCGCGGCGAGGAACGCGGCATAGTATTTGTAACCGCTGAAGCGCTTTTGCAGAAGCTGCCGGATAAAACTGCGGCACAGGAAGGCATAGAAATTAATTGCGGCAGCATAACCGACCAGCAGGAACTTATTGCAAAATTTACGGAATTTGGCTATGAACGCACGCAGCAGGTAGACGCAATCGGCCAGTTTTGCGTGCGCGGCGATATTCTCGATATTTTTCCCATCAACAGCAAACTGCCCCTGCGCGTAGAATGGTTTGACGATACCGTTGACGCTATACGCAGTTTCAGCCTGGAAAATCAGCGCAGCGTAGAAAATCTCGGGAAAATTAAAATTGTACCTTTGCAGGAGCCTGAACAGGAAAGTTTTAATGCTTCCGTTTTTGATTATGTAAGTGCCAAAACCATGCTTTTTGTGGACGAGCCATCACGCTTGTGGGATTTGGCAGAAAAAATTTATAACGAAAATAAGGCTTATGCCGATGAATTATGGACGGTACAGGAGCTGACGGAAGCCTGCGGCAATGCTAAAGCAGTATCGCTTGCGGCTTTGCAGCATAATTATTTTAATGCTTTTATGCAGATTAATATGCCGGTGCGCACGGTTGCGCCGTATAACCGCAATACAGAGCTTTTGGCGGGCGATTTGCGCGGCTGGCTAAATGACGGTATAGTGCCGGTTATTATGATGAGCAGCAGCATAAAGGCGCGTGGGCTTGCCGATACTTTAACGGGCAAAGGCATTGCGGCCGGATATGTTGATGCAGAGCCGTTTCTCAGCCCAGGAAGGGTAAGCGTTATCAGCGGTGAGCTTACGGCCGGTTTCAGGTTCTGGAATGAAAACTGGCTGTTAATTACCGAAAGCGATATTTTCGGCATGCAGAAGCGCCGTCTGCACAGCAAAAATAAAGGCGCGCAGCTGCAGTATTTTTCGGAAATTAAGGCCGGCGATTACGTTGTCCATTCCGTACACGGCATTGGGCGTTATATTGGCGTGGAAAATGTTGAGGTTGACGGACGCCACCGCGACTACCTGCTTTTGCAGTATGCGGGTGACGACAAGCTGTATGTGCCTGTTGAGCAGGTAAGCATGCTGCATAAATACATAGGTAACGAAGGCCAGGCTCCGCGTTTAAGCAAAATGGGCGGCAGCGACTGGAGCCGTACGCAGAAAAGAGCGCAGGCAGCCATTACAATTCTGGCGGAAGAACTTTTGCGTTTATACGCTCAGCGTAAAATTGTGCCGGGGCATGCTTTTTCGCCGGATACCGAATGGCAGAAAGAATTTGAAGAAAAGTTTCCATACGAGGAAACGCCGGATCAGTTAAAGGCAATTGCCGAAATTAAAGCCGATATGGAAAAGCCGGTGCCGATGGACAGGCTTTTATGCGGCGACGTCGGTTACGGAAAAACGGAGGTTGCCATACGTGCGGCATTTAAAGCGGTAATGGACAGCAAACAGGTTGCCTTGCTGGTGCCTACCACGGTGCTTGCTCAGCAGCATTATATGACAGTGCGCGACAGAATGGAGCCTTTTGGCATCAGGGTTGAAACCATCAGCCGCTTTACAAGCACAAAAGAGCAGAAACGTATATTAAGCGCTCTGGAAGCAGGGAATGTTGATGTTTTGATAGGTACGCACCGCCTGCTGCAATCTGATGTGGTATTCCGCGATTTAGGGCTTTTAATTATAGATGAAGAACAGCGCTTCGGCGTGGCGCAGAAAGAAAAAATAAAAAAATGGAAAACAGGCATTGATGTATTGTGCCTGTCGGCAACGCCTATTCCGCGCACTTTGCATCTGGCGCTTGTTAACGGTCGCGATATGAGCGTAATTGAATCGCCGCCGGAGGACCGCCTGCCGGTAGAAACTTATGTTGCCGAATACGACAGCGGCATGATTAAAGAAGCGCTGGAGCGTGAACTGCGGCGCGGCGGCAGAATTTACTACGTGCATAACCGCATTACCGGGCTGGAGCGCATTGCCGGTGAACTGCGCAAACTTGTGCCGGGCATCAGCATACGCATAGCGCATGGGCGCATGAGCGAAGAAATGCTGGAAGATGCAATGATAGATTTTTACGAAGGCAACTGCGATTTGCTGCTTTCAACCACTATTATAGAAAACGGGCTTGATGTGCCTTTAGCCAACACAATTATTATAGACGGTGCGGAAAACTTCGGCCTGTCGCAGCTTTACCAGATGCGCGGCAGGGTAGGCCGTTCGGCGCGCCTGGCGTACGCTTATTTTGTGTACCGGCGCAACAAGCAGCTCAGTGAAATTGCCGAGAAGCGTTTGCAGGCCATCCGCGATTTTACGGAACTTGGCGCAGGATTTAAAATTGCCATGCGCGATTTGGAAATACGTGGCGCCGGCAGTCTTTTGGGCGAGAAACAGCACGGCAGCATGAATATTGTCGGCTATGACACCTATATGGAGATACTGAAAAGCGTCATACTCTCCGAGCAGGGAATAACCGAAAAGAAAAAGACGGATTGTGCCGTGGATATTTCGGTAAGCGCCTATATCCCCGAGGATTATATTACAAGCGAGCGCACAAGAATAGATATCTATAAAAAAATAGCCGCCGTTGAGGACGGGGGCGACTATGAAGATACGCTTGACGAGCTGAGCGACCGTTTTTCTCCGCCGCCCCAGAGCGTTATAAATCTTATGCGGATATCGTTTATACGGAATTTGGCGCGCGGAATGGGCGTTACCGAGATACGGCAGAAAACGCATAATCTTGTGTTTTTCTTTGAGCAGCTTCCGCCTGACGCGGTGAACAGCCTTTCGGAAATATACAGGGGAGAGCTGCTGT
>OLRZ01002053.1_pt1 | contig 12268 bp, 18 predicted proteins | sample 1671931 | NCBI WGS metagenome assembly OLRZ01 (sample SAMEA3136627, study PRJEB25190) | human gut metagenome | reverse complement strand
CATCTGATTTCAGGTGGCATTCATTTTTAGTTAGTGCGGGTTATTTACCTGACACACCTATCATCATCCTCTGCCAATTGTTTTATTCGTTCAATAATATCTTCATCAAGGGTAATACTTACTTTATTTTTTAATGGTTTCATTCAATCACCTGCCTTGTGGATAATATACCACTAAGTCGCACTTGATATTGAAAAGTAAGATAAAGTATGGTAAAGCAGTATTGTTCAAAGTGCTAATGAAATGACATGATATAAATAAAATTATGGTAATATATAACATGTAAGAGGTGGTATTCATTAAAATTTATCATACGTTGGGTGGACAGTATCTTATACATGGGAAAGAATTCCCGAAGGGTACTGTTGTGTTACAAACAGATAATGGGATAGGGTTGTTTTGCACGAATTTTAATACGGCACGAAGTAGGGAAATATTGGTTGTTATATATAATCCGATAAAGAAAAAATGGGCTCGGTGTATGATGAAAAATGAATATACCGAATTTATGTGGGATTATTATAGAAGGAATAAAAAGAAGATTAATCCCAAAGTAAAACATAAGAAAAGATACTCACACAAGGAGAATAAACATGGTACACAGCCTGTTAAAATACCAGAAAGTGTAAGATGGGCTATACAGCATCCTTATCAGGGTGGTGGTGTGTCACCAAAATAAAATTAAGGAGCGAATATATGATAGTATATTATAAATTTGACAAATTATTAGATGAACGCAAAATAACAAAGACACAACTATGCAAAGATACTGGTATTAGTACAAATGTTGTGTCTAAAATAAGTAAAAATGAAGTATTTAAAACGGACACGTTAAACCGTATCTGCGAATATCTTCATGCACAACCATGCGATATTATGGAATGGATTCCAGATACAGAATACAATGCACAAAATACAAAAATTGCTTCAATAGATGCTCAAATTGCAGAATTACAAGCAAGGAAAAAAGAATTACAAGTATCTAGATAAATTTGCATAACAGTGATGATAGAGGGAAAGAAGAACATAATATACCTGAAAAGAAAATAGTTCACAAGGTTCCAGAAAATATCAGAAGACAAAGCATAGAAACCTTAAAAGTACGCAAAGAATCATTAGAATATCTGCGAAAAAACGGATTCAAAACCATTGATGATGTAATTGATAGACAAAATGAGATCCCGACTGAAATTAGAGGAAATATCTATGCTTATTTATTTTTGGGTATGGGAGATTAGAAAAATAGGTTTAGTTGCTAAACATGATAATAAATGTAGGAGCAAATCCTTATTATGGGACACATAAAAACTTATAATTGAATCATAAGAAGGAGGCAGGAATTATGCCAGGATTATTTGGAGCAATTTGGTTAGCACTTCAGGGAGTAGCAAGTATTAAAGATTCTATTGAAAGGCAAGAAGCTTTATCGAAACCATCATATATTTCTTCGGAAACAGGACAGCCTATATATTATGATAATCATATGAGAGTCCATGGTAGAAATGGTGAAAAACTTGAACCGAGATATCTCAAAGCACCAGATGGCAGTTTAAGAATACAGATGGTAGGTAAGCGTAGTGGAGTTGTTTACGAGGACGATTGGGCTAAAAAATGCAACGTTGGGAAGAGGATGATAAAAGAGAATTAGAAAGCGAAAAGAAATATGGAAAATTAGCATATAACAAACATCATATAATGTTTGATAGACCTGTAACAACAGAAATTGCAACGGGAAAGGTAATTACTTGTTTGTACAAAGGAACAGATCCAGATACAAAGAAACCAGTTTATAAAAAATGGTATTTTCGCCCGGAATGTCAAGGAAAATATGACTATAATCGAACTGCTGATGAAGATTATGGAATTGATATTACAGAAGAAGAGTATGAAAAATTAAATATTATTTGCAAAACATGTACCGGTTTACCAAATGATGGACAAGTGTTAAATAAGCTGTGGGGAGAAACATGTTTCCATTAGTTGCGATGTGGTTAAAATGAAAAAGCAACAAAGAGAAAAGTTTAGGGCTGTCAGTATGATAGCCCCTTATTTCTCGTTAGAAAGTGCAAAACTCAAAGGAATTGAAGCTGCTAAACAAAACGAGAAGACTATAGTATTGGTTGAAGGAATGAGCGAGAAGACTATATTAGAATTTTGCTTGCAAAGAATATATCCTCATCTGTTCGATTTGTTTTATTTCATGGACTTTGATGATGGGCATGGGCACAAAAGAAGCAATAGCGGTGTTTCGGGGATCTCTAAGTGCATGGAAGCATTTTATTATTCTAGAATCAAGAATAAATTCATAGCTTTATTCGATAATGATGCTGCGGGATATAGCAGTAGTTTAGAATTAATGAACAAAGTAAAAGTCTGGCCAGATAACTTTAGAATAATGTGTTATCCTCCAATTGATGAATTCAAAAAATATCCAACACTTGCGCCAAACGGTAAGATACTAGAGGATGACATTAATCATAAAGCTTGCTCAATTGAATTATATTTGCCCGATTCCGTTATTAGTGATGATGGCGAATACCTCCCGATTGAATGGGAGGCGAGAAAGCAAATCAAACAGGACAATAGGCCTAGTAAGTATTTGTATCAAGGCGTAATCTCTGAAAAAGATACTGTAAAAAGTCGGCTTATTGATTTGAAAAGATCAATTGAGGCTGGGAAAACAGAGTTCAAGTTGGAAGAATGGAAAAGAATGCAATTGCTATTAGAAAACATTGTTTATGCTTTTGCCAATTGAAACGTAGATCCCTAAATAATTATCAGTTGTTGATATAGTAAATAGTTTAAAGCATCTCTGGTAGTACAGCCTTATCATCAATATAATAATCGCAGGTGATCTTCCGGGAATTGTTGCCGTACATTTCGATAATCTCCGGGAGATTGTCATTTATGGCATCAAATTCCAACTGATGCTCACGGCACCAGGAGACTGCTTTTTCCAGAGCTTCACCGGCGCGGCATGTCCAGAGGATGAGCTTGTTGCCGGATTTTTTCTGATCGATCAGGTATTCGATCAGTGGTCTGTTTGGTTCGCCGAGCTCAGGCCAGTTGCTGTAGCAGAGGGTTCCGTCAAAGTCTACGGCTATGATCTGATATGCTGTTGTACTCATGACGGGCCTCCTTTCTTTGGGCTATGTATCAAGCCCTGCTTTATGCGCCTGAGTGTGCTGCAGTTTTCTTGGTATGTCGTATAGTTTTCCGTTTTTTATAAGCTTTGCTCCGGTCTGATGGTAGTTGAAGCTTATCCCGTTTTTGATGCACTGTGCGTGAACGGCCTCTACCCAAGAATAATCACAGATCCTAGCTCCGGGCCCGGATTCTCCGCCAACGGATACGTGCTTGATGACTGGGCTTCCGTCAGATGAACGGTATCCTTCGATATATGGCTGCAGATCCACGGCGGTCAGCATCGGTTCGATCATCACGGAGTGGTGGAAGAGTGGGAGAGATAGATATACCGGGAGCCTTTTATCAGCCATTTCCTGATTTTCACAGGTGACGGCTATTGTGACATGCTCCCAGCCATGGCCCCAGCTCTTGGGCAAATGTTCTGCGATCCGTTCCGGTCTCTTAGTGATCATGAAGAAAGAACAGTCGGAACGCTCGTGTATCATATCCCAGGCGTCTTCTCTCCATTCATCTGCATCGTCATGAAAGAAATCGGATGAAAAGCATGTCCAGATGTGTGAACCGAAGGGAACTTTATATCTGCCTTTATATTTGCCGGATCTTAAGATCTTAACCGGAAGGTTGAAGTTCTCTGTCTTTTGTACGATGGAAGGATCCTTTCCGATGGATTCATCCCTGCGATACATATAGCAGTGCAGGCATCCGGTACTGGCTTTCGTGCATCCGTGCCACAGATTCCAGCCTATCGATTCCGGTGGTCTTGGATCGGTATTTTCTTCCGGGAATAAAGACAACTGTTTCATGGCGTATTATCATCACACTTCCTCGTGGTATGTTCTTCCTCCAGATGGAAGATATCTTCCACAGAGACTTTAAAATATGCTCCAAGGCGAAGAGCTGTTTCAAGGCTGGCCGGATTCTTTTCAAGCTCGATGTTACTGATGCTTTTTTCACACATACCAACAGCTATTGCAAGATCAGACTGCTTTAAGCGCTGTTCCTTGCGCAGCTTCTTCAGATCATTTTTGACTGCCATATAATCCCTCCTTTTGGGTTGACCTGATAGGGGGAGCGATTATATTGTAGCAATTAACATGTACAATAATCCGGACTCTAACTCACAACCCGGCCAAAAGTTTTAAATGTTTCTCCTTCAGCAATCTCAATAGGATCGTACTTATCATTCAGTGAGATGAGGTACGTTCCTTTTTTATTGCAGAGAAGTTTCTTACAGTAGGCGTTTCCGTTGTAATAGAAGATCCCGATCTCTCCATCATTCAGTTCATCTGTCTTCTGGATCCACACGATTTGTTTATCCAGATATCTCGGCATCATGCTGTCTCCACTGATGCGCACTCCGAAATCAGCCGTCTCCGGAACTTCCGGTCCGACTTCGACTTCTTCATAGCTGACATTGTCAAGAAACTGACCGGTTCCTGCGGATACAGGCATATCATACAGATTGAGTATTCTGACAGGCTGCAGGATACGGACGGGAGCTGCCTGATACTTTTCGGAGCCCTTCAGCAGGTCAATGTAATTAAGCGCCATCGCCTTGCCTTCCTCATTGAGCTCGGCCATCGGATCGTCCGGATTGTATCCTCCTATAAACTGATTGAAGATATCCGTGATCCCAAGGATCTTGCACATCGCAAGAAACTGTACTGCGTTCGGAATGCTGTTACCGGTCTCCCAGGTGCTGTATGCTGCAGGCTTGGTAGGGACTCCAATTCCGGTAAGCTTATCGCAGATATCCTGTTGCGAGTATTTCAGGTTTTTCCGATATGCTGCAAATATGTTTCCGATATTGTCCATAAGTGACCTCTTTCTAAGTGCGGGATACAGCCCACACGTCTGTGAATCTAATATACTTCATAGGGCGAATAAAATCAATAGGAAAATCTAATATAATCAGAAAACAGAAACATGTTTATATTGAAATCAAATTAGACTTGTTTTATATTAGATACTTGTAAGGGGTACACGTACTGGCCGGCCGGCAGAATGATACCCCATACACAAGTGACTTTTTGGGAAGGGGCTTGCGGACCACGCTAGCCTTCGGCGGTCGGAACTTGGTTCGCTGCTTGTTTGGGATGGAGGTAATGAACATGCCTATGATTGTTTACACGCGTAGGAGGATATGAACTATCTTCTTTCTGCGCCGGAAGAGAAACTGAATAAGGAGGCTTTTGGTGAGCTGCCCGGACCTCGGGGGATTATAGTCAGCTCGCTTTGCGGATCGACTAATCAACGTTTCGCAGTAATCTGTAAAGGTGACTTTCCCTTTCCTTTTCAGACTTCAGATCAAAACATTGAATTGGAGGTGAAGAGCCGAATGCAGGCGATTGATTTTTATTGCAAGAAGTGCAGGAAATCCATGCGGATCTCCTATGCACTAACCGGAGACAGGACGGCTCCGGCTATGAACGGCATTATGATAAAGTGTCACACTCACAAATGTACCAGAGTAGTGACCCTCAAGAATTTTACGGAGGGGCAGATCCTCGAGAGAACGGATGCTCTCGGAAAGTGCTACTTATAAGCTTTAGCAATCAGGACGAAATCAGGCGTGCAAGTCACGCATAACAACAACTAAATGAGGGCTTCATGATATGGGGGCATGACCCACCGCGGACGCATGAAAAGATAACCGGTAAAACGGATTCTTTTCGTGCGTTTTGTTTTTGTCCAGCGACACAACAGTACATCCCTTTTTCCGGTTCGCCTGGAAAGAGGAGAAGATGAACAAACGCTATAAGGAAGAAACTTTAGGACAGAGGATCAGAGCACAGAGGATCAGACTTGGAATGACCCAGGAGGAACTGGCAGAAGCATTATATGTAGAGAAGTCTATAATCTCCTACTACGAGAATGATAAGAAGGAGATGAGAGCCAGCGGTCTGGCAGAGATCGCCAAAGTACTTCAGACTACGCCGAATTACCTGCTGGGTTTTGCAGATAATAATGATGGATTTGCGGACGAAGCGCTTGGTTTGTTGCGAGATGTGAAGGTTCAGTCTGTAAGAGAGATTCTTTTGAAGCAGATCAGGGCACTGATTTGAAAAATGTATTGCTTTTGTCCGTACAATGACTTATAATATGGGTAAAAGAAAGGGGCGTGATGATATGGCAGCCAAATCAGCAAATCTTTATGCAAGAATAGAGCCGGATGTTAAAGAACAGGCTGAGGGAATTCTGGCTACTTTGGGGATCCCGGCATCTAATGCTATCAATATGTTTTATAAGCAGATCATTCTAAATAGGGGGCTTCCGTTTGAGGTAAAGATTCCAACTGCGAGACCTGTTGATATTTCGAGAATGAACGCAGAGACTTTGGACATGGAACTTGAGAAAGGATATGCAGATATGCAGGCAGGGCGTATCAAATCTGCAGCTCAGGTTTTTGCGGATATCCGAAGGGATTATAATGTATAAAATATGATGTTACCTTTACGGAGCAGGCTGAGAACGATCTTCGCGGTATCTTTGAGTATATAGCATTTGATCTTCTTTCGCCTGAGAATGCAGCCGGACAGCTTGACCGGATCGAAGAAAAAATCCTTTCCTTGGGAGAGTATCCGGAGAAGTTCCGGCAATATGAAAGAGAGCCCTGAAAGAGTCGAAATACACGAGTTGTGCCTGTTGATAATTATGTTATTTTCTATATCCCCGATAAGACAAAGAAATTGGTTACAGTGATTCGGGTTATGTATTCCGGAAGAGATGTAGATAAGCAGCTTGATGAATTTACAAAGTTATAATCATAAATCCTATGAGGCGTATGAGACATTTGGTTTCATACGTCTTTTCTTTTTTACTTTTTTGAGTTGACTACCGGTCAACAGAAGTTGACCGTTTGACGAACGATTTATTCCGTGGCGTTCCGTAGAATTGCATGTGTAAGCAAGAGGTGACGCAAGCCGGCAAGCCTAACCTCCAAGAAAGAAAATGGAGGTGCGAACATGTGCATTACAGAAGATAAGTTGGTGGAAAGCTACGGGAAAGCAACTCCCCGCGAACGCTTCCGACTGATCTACAAGAACTACAGTATCTTTCCACAGCTGGTGGACTGCTACGAAACCGGACTGTTCAACCGGATCCTCTTTGAGGTCGAATACAACAGACGGAAGAAAAATGATGACGACCTGGGCGTGAGGATCCAGACCAGTCATCGCAGCGATCCGACAGCCGCAAAAGCGATCGAGCATATCATGATCCGCGATGCCATCGAGGAATGCAATTTCTCCGGGAACATCTTAAAGGAAACCGATGATCCAGGGAAGCATAAGCGGGACATCCTGACGATCCACATGATGCGCAGGGAATACGAGGTCTTTGATACAAGCCTCAAAGCACTTCCTCTGGCAGAATTCAAGATCACCCACAGTCATCTGCATGACGGGAGAAAGCTCGTAGAGATCGCGGAGGAGGAAGACAAGGCGTATCAGACGATCCTGAATATCGTATCGAAAACAAGAAAAAAGCTGGAAGGCAAGACGATTGCTTTCTTCAGGGAAACCATACAGGAGGGTTAGATCATGGGATATAAGAGAAAAGAATATGAGAATATGGAAAACCTTTTTACGAACGGCAAGAAGAAGTTCGTAAAGTATGAAGAAGGTGCAGCGATGTACTCCATGGGGATCCATGCATTTACCGAACTTGCCAAGGAAGCAAAAGCGATCTACCGCATCAGGAGGATCGTTCTGGTAAATACGGAGATCATCGACGAGTATATCGAGAACTTCAGAGACATTTAATGGAACAGTATGTAATAAAAATAAGAGGCACAGCTTTCAAAAAAACACATTGATTTTTAGTGGGGCATTAAATATAATGTAGGTAGAGATCTGAAAGGAGCAGGAAGATGGCAAAGCGTGGGAGGCCTACGGTAGAAGACAAGAAGTACATTAAGGTTGGTTTCAGGGTTACCGAAGCGGAACGCGACAGACTTTTGGCATACTGCGAGAAGATGAATCTCACCCAAGCACAGGTCTTTAAGGAAGCACTTGAGCTCCTTTATAAGACCAGACGCTAAGAAAGCTGTGCCTTTTCAAAAAGGAGGTAAACAGATTGGCACAGAGCAGGAAGGACTCCCGCGGCTATGCGCTCAGAAGCGGTGAGTGTCAACGGGCAGACGGACGCTACTCTTATTCTTGCACTGACAGAAACAGAAAGCATCACACCGTCTACGGAAAAGATCTCGTGGAACTTCGAAAGAAGGAACAGCAGATCAGACGTGATCTGGAGGATGGACTGGATCCCCAGAGAGCAGAGCGTGTTACAGTCAACGAAGTATTTGATTCGTACATCAAGCAGAAATACGACCTCAAGCCTACGACCAGGACGAATTACGTTTATACCTATGACCACTATGTCAGGGAGACTTTCGGAAAGCGGCGGTTGATACAGGTGCGTTATACGGATGTAAGGGAATACTACTATTCTCTCTTATTAGAGGAGAAGCTTTCCCCGGCAACAGTCGATAACGTTCATACCGTGCTTCATCCGGCATTCCAGATGGCAGTCCGTGATGGACTTATCCGTGTAAATCCTGCAGCCGGAGTTCTCGGAGAGATCAAGAAGAGTCATGTATGGGTTAAGACCAAGCGTAAGTCGCTCACGGTACCTGAGCAGAAAGCATTCATGAACTATCTTTATTCCAACCATCAGTATCAGGGATGGAAACCGGTCATAACAGTTTTGATCGGAAGCGGGATGAGAATCGGTGAGTGCCTTGTCCTCAGATGGGAGGACTTGGATTTCGAGAACAGGATCATCGATATCAATCACAGCCTTGTACACCGTAAGGTGGATGATTCGAGGACCAACTTCCACATCAACACTCCGAAGACGGAGGCAGGATGTCGCAGGATCCCGATGATTGGTGAAGTGTATGATGCATTCCTGGAGGAATATCAGATCCAGCAGATCACCGGCTTTTGCACACAGGAAATCGATGGTTATTCCGGGTTCGTATTCGCAAGTTCCGGTGGAACGATAACGATACCTTCCGAAGTGAATCATGCGATCCACAACATCACGGCAGACTATAATAGAGAAAAGTGGAATTTAAAAATTCATATTACGAGCTGGCAAACAGTTTTCGTGTTCTTGCCGGAAAGGAGCAGGTGGATTATTCAAAGAAAGAATATGCAAAGTCAAATGTAGCAGTCATCCGCAAGCCTTGGGAGTGGCAGAAGAAAGTGTATCAGAATCTGGAACTTCATCTGGATGCAGCTATAGATAAGGTGGATAATCTGGCTAAGGATGTGGAATTACAGAGGATGGAGAAGAAATGGGATGAACTGTATGAGCAGACACATCAGGAAAGCGAAACTGCGTCCATTCAGTCTCAGCCTGTAGCTTTGGTATCTGAAAAGGAATATGAGTATGGTGCAGATGCATTTGAGATTTATATGAAGGAAAACAAAGGAAAAATAAAGCCGGAGATGAAGGAAGTCGCTGTACAGAAGAATGAAAAGGCAAGATAGAAGATTAGCATGGCTATATAAGGGCGTATCATCGAGATTGGTGGTGCGCCTTTCTTGCTTTTTTGTTAGGATTTGAACTTCTTTATGAATGGTGAATTGGCGGTCAAATTGTTGATGTGGTGACATTATAACGATAAAAAAAATCCCATAATAGGAGCAGATATACCGATAGGTGCAAGAATTATTGCAATATGCGATTCGATTGATGCTATTACATCTAACCGCTGTTATCGTAAAGCACATAATTTTGATTACTGTTATGAGGAAATAGAGAAGAATCTGGGGAAGATGTATGACCCGATTGTGGGTATAGATGTACTTGATAACTGGGATGAGATAACAAGTGTGGTCAATAGATAAGCTGTATTTATTAAAAAAGCATTCTGAATTTCTCGTAGAACTTTTGTACTATATATGCTATAATATTGAAATAAATCTAGGTTAAGGTTTATACATATATAAGCAAAAGGAGGAGCGTAGCTTGAGGCATTTACCATTAAACATTCGTGTCCCAATCGAGGAAGATAATCCCAGCATTATTCGTATGGAAGAAAAGTGCATAAAATGTGGTATGTGTAAGGATATATGTACCAGCCAGATTGGTGTGCACGGAACGTACACATTAGAGCAGACCTGTGGGGAGGCAGTATGCATCAATTGTGGGCAGTGTGCCAATGTATGCCCGGTAGACAGTATAACGGAAAAATATGAATATAATTATGTAAAAGAGGCAATCAAAGACCCGGATAAGGTTGTAATAGTCAGCACATCCCCTTCAGTAAGAGCAGCACTTGGCGAAGAGTTCGGTATGCCAGATGGCAGCTTTGTACAGGGTAAGATGGTGGCTTTACTCAGAAAGCTTGGAGTTAATTTTGTTCTTGATACAAACTTTGCAGCCGATTTGACAATTATGGAGGAGGCAAGCGAGTTAATAGAGCGAGTTACTAAGAACACCGCACCTTTGCCACAGTTTACCAGCTGTTGTCCAGCCTGGATAAAGTATGTAGAGACATACTATCCTGAGATGATTCCTAATCTCTCAACAGCAAAAAGTCCAATTGGAATGCAGGGACCAACAATTAAGACATTTTTTGCTAAGAAGAAGGGAATTAATCCAGAGAATATTGTTAATGTGGCACTTACACCATGTACGGCAAAGAAGTTTGAAATTCGCAGAAATGAAATGAACGCTGCTGCGAAATATCTTGGAATTGATGACATGCGTGACATGGATTATGTTATCACTACAAGAGAACTGGCAAAATGGGCCAAGGAAGAAAATATTGATTTTGCCAGTCTTTTAGATAGTGATTATGATGATTTCATGGGCGAAGCTTCTGGAGCTGCTGTTATTTTCGGCAATACCGGTGGTGTTATGGAAGCGGCGCTGAGAACAGCATACGAATATATTACAAAAGAGAAATCTCCAGAACAGCTTTTGAATTTTACACCTGTAAGAGGTTATGATGGTGTTAAAGAGGCAACTGTAAAAATTGGAGAGCTGGATGTAAGTATAGCTGTCATTTATGGAACTGCTAATGCGGGAAAAGTAATTGAAGAAATAAAGAACGGAAATAAACAGTATCATTTTGTTGAAGTTATGACGTGTCCGGGAGGCTGTATCGGAGGCGGTGGACAGCCAAAGAATGTTATGAAGGACAAGGATGAAGTCAGAAAAGCAAGGATTCAAAGCCTGTACACGAAGGATGAGGCAATGATTATTAGAAAGAGTCATGAGAATCCTGATATTAAAAGAGTATATGAAGAATTCTATGGGGAGCCATTAAGTGAGCTGGCTGAAAAAATGTTACACACTTCATATGAAGACAAGAGCGAAATATTAAATAGAAAAGGAGATAAAGAAATGGGTAAATGGGTATGTAGTGTATGTGGATATGTACATGAAGGAGAGCAGCCACCGGAGCAGTGTCCAGTATGTAAGCAGCCGGCATCGGCATTTAAGAAAGAGGATGCAGTATCATCAAAGAGCAAATATGCAGGAACAAAGACAGAGAAGAATCTCTGGGAAGCATTTGCAGGAGAGTCACAGGCCAGAAATAAATATACATACTTTGCTTCTGTAGCAAAGAAGGCCGGATATGAGCAGATTGCAGCATTATTCTTACAGACAGCTGAGAATGAGAAAGAGCATGCCAAGCTTTGGTTTAAGGCGCTAGGAGAGCTGGGGGATACAGCAGAAAATCTTTTACATGCAGCTGAGGGTGAGAATGCTGAGTGGACAGACATGTACGAGAGAATGGCTAAGGATGCAGAGGAAGAAGGATTCACTGAGTTAGCAGCACAGTTTAGAGGTGTTGGAGCAATTGAAAAACTTCATGAAGAGAGATACCGTGCATTGCTTAAGAATGTAGAAGCAATGGAGGTATTTAAAAAGAGTGGAGTAACTATGTGGGAATGCCGAAACTGTGGGCATGTAGTTGTAGGACTTGAGGCACCAGAGGTTTGTCCGGTATGTAATCATCCACAGGCTTATTTTGAAGTAAGAAAAGAGAATTATTAATTAGTGTCTGCCGATTAAGCCGCAAACACTTGATTTTACTGACTTTTGCCCCATTTTCTGGTATAATGATTGCAAGGATTTTGACGAAAACAACTCGTTTTTC
>OLRZ01002047.1_pt1 | contig 12291 bp, 12 predicted proteins | sample 1671931 | NCBI WGS metagenome assembly OLRZ01 (sample SAMEA3136627, study PRJEB25190) | human gut metagenome | reverse complement strand
TCACATCCTGCTTCAACAGCCTTTAAGTATGTCATAGCTGCTACACCTGATGTGTAATGTGTATGAAGGTCGATTGGAATGTCTGTACCTTCTCTTAAAGCCTGTACTAATTCTGTAGCCTTGTAAGGTGTAAGAAGCCCTGCCATATCTTTGATACAAAGTGAGTTAGCACCCATATCTTCGATTCTCTTAGCTGTTTCTTTCCAATAATCAAGTGTGTAAGCATCACCTAATGTGTATGAAAGAGCTATCTGTGCATGTCCGCCTTCTTTATTAGCTGCTTTAACTGCTGTTTCAAGGTTTCTTAAATCATTTAAGCAGTCGAAAATTCTGATAATATCAATTCCGTTTGCTAATGACTTCTGAACAAAGTATTCAACAACATCATCTGAATAATGGCTATATCCTAAAATGTTCTGTCCTCTGAAAAGCATCTGTAATTTTGTGTTCTTAAATCCATCTCTTAACTTTCTAAGTCTTTCCCATGGATCTTCTTTTAAAAATCTAAGTGAAGCATCAAATGTTGCACCGCCCCAGCATTCTACTGCATGATATCCAACTTTATCCATCTTGTCGATAATTGGAAGCATTTCTTCAGTAGGCATTCTTGTGGCAATCAATGACTGATGAGCATCACGTAATATAGTTTCAGTAATTTTTACTGGTCTTTTTTCTGCCATTTTATTTTCCTCCGTTTTTATTACTCGATTTCCTTTTTCGTGACTATTATATTACTTAAGTTGTCTTATGTCAACACTGTTGTCTGCTCTCTTTGAAATTAATATTCAAAAATATCAAAAGATTTATACTTTCTTATTCTTAATGTATAATGTTCTCCTTGTTTCAAAAGAACATTATAGGAATCATCATCTTTCTTTTTATTGATTGATTCAACAGTCCCCTTATCTTTTTCTATACATTTTTTCATAATTTTCATTTCTTCTTTAAAAGAGTTCTGCTTTTTTACCATATAAACGCCTTCATAGCGTTTAGTATGTGGATCGACTAACCAATGTTTAAAATAAATTTCTGGAACTACACAAGTAGCCTGTCTTGTTTTCAATACAATACATTGTAAGTAACTTCTTCCTAATGATATAAATTCTAGTTCTTCAAAGAAATAATAAGATGTTAAAGATAAAACAAGCATGATAATAAATATCAAGCTTTGAATTAATTTATAATAATAATCTATCTTAGGTGATTTTTCTTTAAGAATTCCTAATATTGATAGAAAAAGAACACCCCTCAATAACACTGAAAAATACCCTGTATATAGCCAAATAAAAAGAATAATAAGACAGTAAATATAGTACTTTTCAAATCCTAATTTATCTAAATATACCCCTATAATAGAGCGTCCATATAGCCTTTTGTAATACATCATCTATTTCTCCAATTTTAATTGATTGATTGCTCTTAAAATATGAATTCGCATTGCACTTTTTGCTCCTTCTGCATTACGGGCATTCATGAATTCCATAATCATTTTATTATCTGAAATAATATCTTTATTAGAAATATGTTCATATTCATACAAGATAACCCCTTTTTTTATAGCCTCTTGTAATACGGGTTCTAACCTAGACATAAATTCATTATGTGTTGCTTGAGCAATAGAACAATGAAAAAGTGTTTCTTGTTTTGCATAATCTTTTTTGTTTAAAATTCTTTCTTCTATTTCATTTTTTAGTGTATTAATTCTTTCTAATTCTTTATCTGTTGCACGAAGTGTTGCATAATAAGCAATTTCTGGTTCAAAGATCAAACGTATCTCATACAAATCATCTGCTCCCATTTTGACTTCTGGTGGGATATTGAGTCTATCTAATGTATGATCATTATAATCTTCACGAACAAACGTTCCTTTTCCTCTTTTGATTTCTAAAACATGTCGTGTTACTAAAATACGAATGGCCTCTCTTAAAGTAATACGACTGACCCCTAGTTCTTTCGATAAATCGATTTCATTGGGAAGTTTATCTCCTGGTAAGTATTTTTTTTCTACCACAATTTGAGAAAGAAGAACTTCAGCAATGTCATCAGATAATCTTTTTTTATTATCCATAGTTTCCCTCGATTCCTTAAATTACTTTCAATTTTATCACAAACCCTTTAAATATTCTATGTTCTTTTGTCCATACCCTTTTTTTAATAAAACATATACTAAATTGAAAGGAGGTTATTTATGGACCCTGTAACAATTGAAAATCAAGCCACATTGCTTTACAACAATGTCACAACAAATTCCAATACGGCTGTAACACGTATTTTAAGTCTTTATGATTTGACCGCTACTAAAGAAGCACTTCTTGACACGTATACTCCAGGACAAACCATTACCTATGTCACAAGAGTTGAAAATACAGGCAGTGCCCCTCTTTATAATCTTACCATTGTAGACAATTTAGCGGATGGTCTTATTCGCTATATTAATACCAGTGTTGAAGGCTATTTAAATGGATCACCTATTGAAATAGCCGTTCAAACTACAACGAATTCTGCAACATTTAAAGTAAATAGTATTGTTGAACCAACAGATAATGTTCTCATCATTTTTGAAACAACGACACCTACGTCAAATCCTGATACACTTACAAATACACAAACGATAACAGCTAATGGCGGTTCAACAACAGGACCAGTTATTACCGTTAAACCCGATCCAACTGCAACCGTTACAATTGCGAACTATGCTGCTTTAGAAATGACTAAGTCTGTTGATAAATCAAGTATTTATAGTGGTGAATCCCTTGTTTATACTTTTAAAATTATCAACAGAGGAAATGAAACAGCCACAAATGTAGCCTTCAGCGATATCTTCCCAGCAGGATACAAGATTGAGACAATTACTTTAAAAACACCAGATGAACCTGACCCTATTATCTATGATCCAACAACTTATGTAAACTTTACAACTCTTGCCATTCCAAATCTTGTAATTCCTGTTGGTACAAGTACTCTTGTCGTTACCGGTACTTATACCACAACAACTTAAAATGGATGCTAAAGCATCCATTTTAATCGTATAATTGGAAATTTAAATGATAGACAAGTGAATCAAACATTTTTGTATTAAAGCCATAAGCAATACAATCATCCACTTCTCCATCCCAATCATTATTTAATTGATCTAAAACCTCTTTTGCTTTTTCTTTAGTTATTTGGCAAGTTGCAAAGAATTCAACAGCATCTTTTTCCATTTGTGATTCTTTATAAGGTGATACCGAAAAATCAGGATAGATTTCTAATAATTCCTTTTTAACCTTTTGATAATCTTCTTCTTTTGAACTTGATAGAACAACATATAATGTTCCTAACATTATTTCAACATCCTTTCTTTGAGCTTTGAAATATTTTCAAAATCATTCTTTTGCCTTTTCTCTACATCATGATATAACTTACTTAACTTAAATGCAATCATTACAAAATAAAGAATAACCATTACAATAAAAATCACAAACCACATAAAAATAAGCCACCCCATCTTACACAACTCCTTTATCTAATTGATGTAAATCTCTATGATAACAAATATAAAGCATAACAGCTGCCGCCGCCCAAGCCAGTACTTCCGCTAAATAAATACCATAAACACCAATATATTGAGGAAGTATAAGTGCTACAGAAACACGCATAATTAATTCAACAATTCCTGAAATCATCGGAATTAACGTATTTTCCATACCTTGCAAGGCACTTCGATAAGAATATAATATATAAAGAATTGGTAAACAAACAGCCATTGTAAATAAATAATCATAAGCATACGTTAAAACAATTTGTGTTTGTTTTGGTGTTGTAGAAATAAATAAAAGAAGAATCTTTTTTCCTAAAACTAATATACTAATCATAATAACAATCGAAATAAATATTGATAAGATATTTGCCTGAAATACCCCTGATTTCATACGTTGATATTTTTTAGCACCAAAGTTTTGAGAAACAAAGGTCGTAATGGCATAACCAAAGGAAATCGCAACCACTTCTAAAATACCATACACTTTATTGGTTGCCGTATATCCTGCAATGAATAAGAAACCAAAACCATTGACAACGGATTGTAAAATAGTACCACCAATCGCAATAATTAGGTTTTGAAAAGCAAGTGGTAAACCTAATTTAATCAGTTGTTTAATTAAGTGGGTATCTATTTGAAAACTCTCCTTAGTTATTTTAAAAGGTAATTCTTTTGTTAGTTTGTGATAACAAAATGAAGCAGCAAAAAGTTGTGATATCAGCGTTGCAATGGCTGCTCCCGCAATACCTTGATGAAATACACAAACAAATAATAAATCTAAAGCAACATTTAAACAAGCGGCCATCACCATTGCAATAAGAGGTGTACGACTATCCCCCATTGCTCTTAAAATACTTGAAAAACAATTATAAAATATAACAATTAAAGCACCACCGGACATAATTCTTAAATATATAATAGATCCTTGAATTGTATGACTTGGTGTATTTAAAAGTTGTAATAAAGGTTCTATAATGATTTGTGCACAAACAATGGCTATCAAAGCAATAAAAAAACAAGATAAATAAGACATTGCAATTGATTTTTCCATTCCTCTTTCATCATTAGCCCCTAAACAATTAGAAACACGTATCGAAAAACCTTGTGTAAAGCCCATTAATAAACCTAAAATAGCCCAATTAATCCAATCTGCTCCGCCAATAGAAGCTAAGGCATCTACTCCTACAAAGCGTCCAACAATCATGGTATCAACCATAATATAGAGCTGTTGAAGTAAATTACCAAACATTAAGGGTAAGGCAAAGAAAAAAATTAATTTTAATGGATTTCCTGTTGTTAAATTCTTCATATTTTCCCTCCGTACTTTTTATTATTAGGGGTTTTTAGCATAAAGTCAATCATATTATTTTTTAATTTATTGATTTTAAGTTATAATAGATAGAGGTTAAAGGAGAGAAAAGTATGGCTAATTGTAATCATGATTGTAATTCATGTAAAAGTACATGTTCAAAAAAAGATTTTTTAGCACCAATGAATGCACATTCACGTGTAAAAAAAGTAATTGGTGTTGTTAGTGGTAAAGGTGGTGTTGGAAAATCCTCTGTGACTTCCTTACTTGCCCTTGCAAAACAAAGAGAAGGTTATAAAGTAGCAATTTTAGATGGAGATATTACCGGTCCTTCTATTGGACGTATTTTCGGTGTTGAAAATAAACAAGTTTTATCTAATGGAAAAGAATTCACACCTGTTGAAAGTAGTCAGGGCATTAAAATCATGTCTACCAATTTATTATTAGAATCTAATGATACCCCGGTTATTTGGCGTGGTCCTGTGCTTGCGGGAATGATTAAACAATTCTGGTCTGATGTCATGTGGGGCGATGTTGATTATATGTTCGTAGATATGCCTCCAGGTACTGGAGATGTCCCTCTTACTGTTTTTCAATCATTACCTTTAGATGGGATTATTATTGTGACAAGCCCACAAGAACTTGTTGGAATGATTGTCAGTAAGGCTGTAAATATGGCTAAAAAGATGGATGTTGATATTATTGGAATTGTCGAAAACATGTCTTATGTTAAATGTCCTGATTGTGATAAAAAGATTTATATGTTTGGTAAAAGTCATAGTCAAGAAGTTGCTGATCGTTATCAACTCCCATTACTTGGACAATTACCAATTGATAGTGAACTTACACAATTATCTGATCAGGGATATGTTGAAAATTATCATTCTAATTGGTTTGATGATTTTTCTTCAAAAGTAAAAGATATTTAAAAAAGCACCGAGGTGCTTTTTTAATTTATAGGTTCATTATTACGATTCATGTAATCTTTAACCGCATCATTTAAAACATCATTTAAATATCTACTAAATTCATCTTTATCTTCTACATTAGATAATTGAATAGGCATGTTTACAACGCCAACATGAACATTTTCATCAGCCATAAGTTTTTCAATATCACCTGATTGTCCAAACATTTTTGATGCTGCTTGCATTGTTTTACAATGAGACATCGTTGCATAATAAACATAATCTTCAAGAGTTTCCACTCCTATAGCATCTTGAATTTGGTTTAATTGTTGCTGTAATAATTCTACTTCATCATCATCAAATTCTAAAACAACTTTTTTCATTTAAATCACCTCATATTCTCGTAATATATTATCACAAACTCTAAAAAAAGATAGTCTTTTTTATGATTTATTTCTAATTAAAAATAAACTTATTCCTCTAAAAAATCCAAGTGTTAAAACATTGAAAATCGTGATCCAATCTGCGTATTTTAAAACAGCCTGCTTCATAATCTTATGTAATAAATAAATATTCATACTAAAAGAAATCAAACAACAAACAATAAATAAAATGAAAATGATTGTATCAAATGAGCCTAGTTGAACATTTAATGAAAGATAAAAACAAATTGTTCCTAAAATTTCTATAACCATCAAGAAGATTCCTTCTTTTTCTTTATTTACTTGTTTTCCTATTAAATACTTATTGTAATAAGGAAGCCATGCTATCAAAGAATGTTCTTTTTTATAAAGATATACACATTCAAAAAGATAGTTTTCAAATAAATAAAAGACACTTATAAAAATAACGAAAAGATAAAAAGCATAGAAAGACATAAATAATCCTAAAACAACAAGTACACTGATTCCTCCCATAAAAGCCTCCTAAAAAATAAATTCATAAATCATTCCAAAAATTTCTCTTACAAAATAAGTTGGAAATAACCACCATGCTGTTTTGGCACTAATGGCATAGCTTTCTATATTTAAATGACTCGCAATTGTTTGTGCTCGATATTCATGAAATTCATTAGTAATAATTGTTATTGCTTTGTTGAGATTTTCTTTTTCAATAATTTTATATGAAAAAAGAATATTTTCTCTCGTAGATGTTGACTGATCTTCTAAATAAAGTCTTTTTTTATCAATTCCTTTTTTCACTAGATATTGATACATACATTTTGCCTCTGATATTTCTTCATTATCGCCTTGTCCACCAGATAAAATACAATTTAATTCTTTATTTTCATTTAAGTATTCATAGGTTTTATCCAATCTTTCTTTTAAAGCAAGACTTGGTTTTTTATCTTTAACACGACAGCCTAACACAACAACTGTTGTTTCTTTATTACTTGGATGATTGATATTAGATAAAATTTTATAGGAACAAAATGTAATGATTCCTAAAAATACAATAACAAAGGTTATTGTTATTTTAGATGTTAGGTATGGATAAAGTTGTTTACTATTTAATACAACAAGAACACATAAAAAAGATACTAACATTCCTGTAATATTTCCAATATTCAATATACCTTTTAAGACAAAAGGTAATGCAAATAGAATAAAACTTAATATAAAAAAAGTAATTAATCCATATTTCATAATTTTCATTATTTCACCTACTTTGTACCATTCTAACAAAAGTTTTACACTCCTATTTAAAATATTGGTCTATTTTTGTTTTATTTAATTCTTCCCCTATAACGATAATAACATCTTGCCCTTCAGGTATTTCTTGAATTGTTTTACTTTCTTGTGTCATATTCATTTCATACCACTTATTTTCTTTTTGATAAAAACCTTTAACTCTCATTACATGTCCACATTCTTGATCTAAAAAAATCGTATCTATTTTTTTAATAAACTCCTCTTGGTTAAAATGATTGTTCATATAATAAAGTGATTGAAAAGTTTTATTTTGATCAAACCATAATTTTTCAATAGAATTATTCGTATAGCCACTTTCTAATAATTCTTCATAATCTTCTTTTTTAAAGTCTTTCCATTGTTTTATTTTTATTCTTGATTGTTCTATTTCTTTACCATGAAATGAAGTTAACGCTTGATTGATTTGTTGAATTGTTTCGTTAATTCGTTCTTGACTTGTTGAATCTACTTTACTCAATAAAACCTTACCCGCACTTACTACTTGACTTGCTAGTAAATAAGAAGCTTCTTTAGATAGATTCTTTTCTAAAGAAGAATCTACGATGGCGAAAACATTTCCTATTTCATACCAATTTGTAAGAGGTTCTTCATGTAAAACATCAAAAAATTCTTCTACATCAAAAATACCTGATGGTTCTACCAAAACACGATCAAAGTCTCTCATTCCCATAGATATCAATTTTGTCTTAAAACGTCTTTGATGACAATCTTTATCGCAAGCACCTGCCACCATTTCTAATTCACAATTGTCTGATTGTAAATCTTGTAAAAGCATCATATCAACATTGACTGCCCCAAAATCATTTTCAATGATTCCTACTTTATATCCTTGATTTATTAAATAAGTTGCATATTTTTTTATAAATGTTGTCTTACCAGAGCCTAAAAACCCTGTTATTAAATCTACTTTAACCATTTTTACTCACTCCTCACTCTTATTATATCGTCAAAGAAAAAAAAGTCTAATCAAAGACTTTTTAATCTGTTCTAAGTGCTGTCACAGGATCTTCTTTCGCTGCTTTTTTAGAAGGAATAATTCCTCCAAGTAAAGTTAAAATAATACTTAAGACAATTAAAACAATTCCTGCAACAGGTGGTAAACTTGCGTTCACTGCAGTTGTCCCTGCAATATCATGAATAATTCTATTTGCGGGAATTAGTGCAAGTAATGTAATGACAATACCAATAAGACCTGCAAATAAACCTATAATAAATGTTTCTGCATTAAACACTTGTGAAATATTGCGTTTTGAAGCCCCTATTGCTCTTAAAATACCAATTTCTTTTTTACGTTCTAATACACTTATATAAGTAATAACACCAATCATAATCGAAGAAACAACTAGAGAAATACCAACAAAGGCAACAAGAACATAACTAATGACATTAACAATATCGGTAACAGATGACATTAAAGTTCCGACAAAATCTGTATACGTAATGACTTTATCATCTTGGGTTGTTTTTTCCATTTTCTTATTATAGTTATCTAAAAATTGAATAACCTTTTCTTTACTTTCAAAGTTTTTAGGATAAATATTAATTCCTGCAGGTTTATTAAAATCAGCATACCCTAACTTTTTAATATTATTTTCATAAGAATCTTGTTCACTTGACATCATGGATGTCATTAAACTCATGATATCTTTTTCATCCATGTTTAACCTCATCGCTCCTGCAAAGGCTTGACTATCAAACTGAAAAGCATTTGTAAGTGAACTAGAAAGATTCATCATACTTCTTTGCATTTCTTTTTGTAGCGACGAAGATATTGTTTGCATATAAGAATTCATATATTGTGACATAATCGCTGTGATTTGTGATTGAAGATCTGTTGTTTGAATGATTGTTGTCATTTCATTTGTAAGGATATTTTTAGCTTCATCAGATTGAAGATATTGTAAAATATATTCATTGATTTTTGCCATATTCAAATCTGTATTACCAAGTTGTTCTTGATATTTTTCAAATAAATCTCGCATGATTTGTGACATTTCTTCGTTACTAATGCCATCTTGTGCATATTTCTTGATTTCTTCTTGAATAAAACTCATTGCTTCATTACTTTGAATATAATCAATAAAGCCTTGCATCGCTTGATTGACATTTGCTTCTGGGTGACTCTTTATATATTCGTTATAACTATTCATTAAACTTGTTGTAAGGTGATTAATTTGTTCATCTGAAAGATTAAAACGAATTTGTTGAATAATTTGTTGTAAGTCAATGGCAGGTAATGATTGATTTGTAAGAGCTGTATTTAAATTAGATAAGTCTATTTGTATTTTAGATGTATCAAATTTAAATACATTTTTCATTTTATTTTGATCAATTGTAAAAAATGAACTCATATCAAAATTATTTTCTTTTATATCAAAAGCTTTTCCAGTAAAAACATTGAGATTATGATTATTGATTTGTTGTTGCACGATTTCACTTTTAGTTGATTTTTTAATAACATGATCAATAAGCGAAGAAGGATAATAGATTCCTGTTGACAACATTGTTGCAGAAGAATCATCTTTAGGTTGTACAATCCCTACAATTTGAATATCTTCACCATTTTGAACAAGATTTTTCATATATTCTTGATCATCGGATTTATCCTTCCAAATTTGATATTGTTGATCGTATTGATAATAATCAGCTACATTGACAAGTTTAAATGTTTTATTTAATAAATCTTGATAATTGTATGCATCATTTTTTAAGGTCACATCGACTTCTTCTTCATTTGAAAATTGTTTGACCATATCATCTAATTCTTGAATATCTCTTAAGCCAAGAGTATAGGCCATCATATCACTTATCTTCCCTTTAGCAGTTAGAACAATCACACACTCATTAGTTTTTTTAGGCCAATGTCCTGCTTTAACATCATATTGTTCACTAAATAGATTTGTATTTTTAGGCATTGATTTAAAGACATCTGTAGACATCATAGATGACATCATACTATTAGAACTTGATGATGATCCCATGCCTAATGAAGCAAAAGTTTTATCTGGATTCACTTGTCGATATTCTTCATTAGTAAATGAGTATATTTGAGGAGCAATATTATACGTATATTCTATTGAATTTGTGGATTGTTTTAATTGCGCTTGATTATCTTGAATATATTTCTTTAGTGATTGCAAGTCATTAGAGCCAATTTTAGAAAACATTGTTGTCATCATATTAGCAACTTGAACATCTTTATTCGATTTTGATTTTTCATTATCGTCTACAAGCATAGAAGACATGTCAAAGCCAGTACTGGTAATTTGTAGTGGATATTCAGATAATGTATCTTCTTCAATCGTTTGAATATACGAATTAACTCCATTTGACAAAGAAAGGATCAATGCAATACCAATGATTCCAATAGAACCAGCAAAAGAAGTTAAAAATGTTCTTCCCTTCTTTGTTTTTAAGTTATTAAAACTTAAAGATAAAGAAGTAATAAGAGACATTGATGTTTTACCCATCTTTTTGTATTGTGAAGATTGTTTTTCAACATGAAAAGGATTTGTATCATCTAAAATAACACCATCCTTTAAAGTTACAATTCGAGTTGCATATTCTTTAGCAAGTTCTGGATTATGTGTAACCATAACAACTAAACGATCTTGAGCAACTTCTTTTAGTAGATCCATGACTTGAATACTTGTTTCACTATCTAAAGCTCCTGTTGGTTCATCCGCCAACAAGATATCTGGATCATTAACGAGTGCACGAGCAATCGCGACACGTTGCATTTGTCCACCAGAAAGTTGGTTTGGTTTTTTATGAATTTGTTGACCTAAACCAACTTTTGTAAGCGCCTCTATTGCCTTTTGTCTTCTCTCTGTTTTAGAAACACCTGAAATTGTAAGTGCAAGTTCTACATTAGCTAAGATTGTTTGATGTGGAATTAAATTATAACTTTGAAAAACAAAACCAATTGTATGATTGCGATAAGAATCCCAATCACGATCTTTATATTTTTTTGTAGAAATTCCATTAATAATGAGATCACCACTATCATAGCGATCAAGACCTCCAATAATATTTAAAAGCGTTGATTTCCCACTACCGTTTGGTCCTAAAATTGCTAACCTTTCCCCTGCCTTGACAGAAAAATTAATATCAGAAAGAATCTCTTTTCCCGAATACTCAACCTTCATATTTTCAACTTTTAACATCTCATACTTGTCCTTTTCTAAAGAAAATATAGCAGAAAAATGGCGCACCAATGAGGGCTGTTACTGCTCCAATTGGTAATTCTCTTGTTTGGAAAACACTTCTTGCTACAGTATCTGCAAGAACACAGAGCAGGCCGCCTATAAGTGCTGAGCTTGGAAGAACCCACTTATGTGTCGCACCAAACAAACGACGAGCGATATGAGGTGCAATCAAATCGACAAAACCAATCACTCCCGTCATTGCTACGCTGGCTCCTGTGAGCAAAGTCGATAAGCTAATTAAAATAACTTTCGTCCGTTTGACTTCTACTCCTTGACTCAAAGCAAAGGTATCACCAAAACTCAAAATATCCATTTCTCGGTGAAAGTAAAGTAAGCAGACGAAACTAAAGACAAAGAGTAAAGTGAGGAGCTGTACGTTTTCCCATGAAGCTCCTGAAAAACTCCCCAATTGCCAGAAAATGATACGTTGCATATAATCCGGCGAAAAGGTCATCATTAAAGTTAAAAAAGAATTAACAAACAAAGAAAATACCATTCCCACCAAAATGATAGTTTGATTATCTAATGATTGGGAAAATTGTTGAGCAAAGAGTAAAACGATAAAAACAGTTACAAGTCCAAAAGCAAAGCCCGCAAGGCTCATCGAAATCGAAGTGCTCATAAAATTAATACC
>OLRZ01002046.1_pt1 | contig 12297 bp, 8 predicted proteins | sample 1671931 | NCBI WGS metagenome assembly OLRZ01 (sample SAMEA3136627, study PRJEB25190) | human gut metagenome | reverse complement strand
GCAGTAATGCAATGATTGTGGGAAACCGTCCGTTACACGGCATAAAATTATTTGTAAGAATTGCAATCAGTCGTTCCTTTGGAGACTCAATGATTCTGCATCCCGTAACTCCGCAGGCATTACAGCCAAGACCCATTGCCATAGCAAGACTTTGCTTTCCGTGTGCACCGCACTTTGAAAAATACCTATCAAGATTAAAGGCAATTCTCGGCAGATATCCCGAATCCTCAACAAGCGAAAACAACGGAAAGAATATAGCCATAGGCGGCAGCATTACAGATACCACCCATGACAGAGTTGTATAAACTCCGTCAATCAAAAGTCCCGTTACAACATCGGGAGCGTGTAAAAAATCAAAAAGAATATACAGTTCCTCTTTTATAAAGCCAAACAAATTGCTTAACCATTCGCTTGGATAATTTGCACCGATAACTGTTATCCAGAACAATATACCAAGCATTGCAAGCATAATCGGTATTCCCGTGGTTTTGCTTGTAAGTATTTTATCAAGCTTTCTTGTACAAGCATTTAACTCTGATTTTTCATATTTTACGCAGTCACTAGAAATTTTGTTACCAATCTGCGAAAGCTTTTCAATATTCTGTTTGTAGTTTTTTTCGGATAGTATATCAACACCTTCAAAATTTCTTTCTACCCTAAAACATTTTGTCTTTCCGCTGCATACATTATAGATCGCTTTTTTTAATTCATCCAAACCTTTTTTGTCTGTTGCACAGGTTTTCACAACAGGTATTCCAAGATTTAGCGATAACTCGTCGCAGTCGATTTTTATACCGTTTTTTTCAGCCTCATCACAAAGATTAAGACAAAGAACAGCATTCTTTGTGACAGATAACACCTGCAATGCAAATGAAAGATTTCTTTCAATAACTCCGCAGTCAACAACTATTACAACGCAGTCATTTTGGTTTTGTATAAGGCACTCCCTTGTTACCGCCTCTTCGCCCGAAAATGAAAGCAGGGAATAGCATCCCGGTAAGTCCGTAATACAAAATCTTGCGTCTTTGATTTTGCAACAACCTCTGGCAAACTCAACTGTTTTACCCGTCCAGTTTCCCGTGTGCTGTCTTAATCCCGTCAGTTCGTTAAAAATTGTACTCTTGCCTACATTAGGATTACCGGCAAGTGAAATTTTGTAATCCCAATCCGATACATCCTTTTTATTAAAAGATGATTTATCCGTAGAAAACAATAAAAAAGCCTCCTTTTATTCAGGAGTAACAATGATATCTTTGCAATCGTTATTTCTCAGTGCCACAACGGCATTTTTAACAAGATACGCAGACGGATCACCGAACGGACTTGTAAACAAGGGGATAACAGGACTGTTCTCCATAATACCAAAATCAAATATTCTGTTTTTGATATTTTCATTACAGTTCACACGATAGACAATCCCCGTAACTCCAAGCGGTAACTTGTCAAGCGAACATTTTTCTTTCATCTGATTCACCGATTTCAACTTTTTATTAACAGCATATTCAATTCATACAACTGAGTTACACAAAAAGCCAGCCATAAACTAAACTTATATCATACCTGAATAAACTCTGATATCAGAAAAATTTTAAGGAATTGACACGACTATAAACAGGTGTTATAATTAAATGCAGATTTCAAATGTATATAACTTAATATGGGTTTACGGTTCAAAATGCATCTTGCAGAGTAGATAACAGAGAATTCGGTGAGAATCCGAAGCAACAGTCATTACTGTATTTGGCATTGCCATAAGTCAGGTCGCTGTCCGTATGCCTCGGATTTTGCAAATCTTGGACAAGGAAGAGGTGCAGCCGACCATATCTGTACAGACTTTTGGTCTGTATGGTTTTGTTTGTTGTGCCTTCCAAAAACGGAGGGCTTTTTTATTTTGCCTTTCGATATACACAATACAATATGGAGGAAAACACTATGAACAAATCTTTTAAAAAAATCCTCTCAATTGTACTTTCTGTAATGATGATTTCGTCACTTATGACGGTTTCACTTTCAGTAAGCGCAGTTGAAGACGGAAAAGTAAGAGTAATTGTCAGAAATGATACATACTCAGTAGAAAACGGCGCTCCGTGGGACGGCGTTCTCGTTGACGAGTGGGTAAGCATTAATAATGACACTACTATGATGTCAGCCGTTGTTGATGCACTCAACAATCACGGCTACACACAGGAAGGTGCTGAGAACAATTACATCTCGTCAATTAACGGTCTTGCTGCATTTGACGGCGGTACAATGAGTGGCTGGATGGGAACTCTCAATGACTGGTTCACAAATTCAGGTTATGCATCCTATACAGTAGCAGACGGCACACTTGAGAGTGGTGATGAAATCGCTATTATGTATACTTCAAACGGTTATGGCGAGGATATCGGCGGTACATGGGCAAATAACGATACAACTGTTAAATCGGTTGAAATTACAGGTGCCGAGCTTTCGGGCGAATTTGATCCGTCAGTTACAGACTACACACTCACAATCGACACTCCGTCAGCTGATGTAAATGTAGTTCCTACTGCAACTAACAAAAACTTCCAGACAAGAAAATATAAGAATGAATATCTTCCTTCTGACGACAGTGCGTTTTACAAGAGAAGTCAGACTGTTAGTGTTTCTGACGGTGACAAAATTATCATCGGTTGCGGTGATACTGCATGGCCGTCAATGAACACAAGTGAAGGCGGTACTGTATATACATTCACAGTAAAATATGCTCCTTCCGCAGCTGACACAGTTTCAAACAAGATTGACGAGGTTGCAAAATATCTCGCATCACAGGATGCCCCCACAGTTTCTTCAGTAGGCGGCGAGTGGACAGTCCTCGGTCTTGCAAGAGCAGGTAAAATCACAGACGAAATTGCAGACAGTTACTATCAGAATGCAGTTAAGTATGTTGAAGAAAAGGGTTCTGCAAAGCTTCACAATACTAAATCAACAGACAATTCAAGAGTAATCCTTGCACTTACGGCAATCGGTAAGGATGTTACGGATGTTGCATCATATAACCTTCTTGAACCGCTTGCTGATATGGATTATGTTAAGAAGCAGGGTATCAACGGTCCTGTCTTTGCACTCATTGCACTTGATACGGGCGATTATGAAATTCCACAGACTGACGCCGCAAATCCCACAACAAGAGAAAAACTCGTACAGACAATTCTTGATGCACAGGTAGCAAACGGTGGCTGGACATTTTTCGGCTCAACTGCAGATCCTGATATGACAGGTATGGCAATTCAGGCACTTGCTCCTTACTACTCAACAAACAGCGATGTTAAAGAGGCAATTGATAAAGCACTCACAGCAATGTCAAACGCACAGAATGAAAACGGCGGATTTGCATCATGGGGTTCTGTAAACAGCGAAAGCTGTGCACAGGTACTCGTTGCACTTACAAGCCTTGGAATTGATCCTACAAATGATGAAAGATTCATCAAAAACGGCAACACACTCGTTGACGCTATGATGAGTTTCTCCGCTGAAAACGGATTCGGTCATACAGATACAACATACAATCAGATGGCAACCGAACAGGGCTTCTATGCTTTTGTTTCATTTGATCGTCTTGTAAACGGCAAAACTTCACTCTACAATATGACTGACCGACTTGCAGAAAATTATGCCGTAGGTGATGTTAATCTTGACAACACAGTTTCTGTAATTGACGCAACACTTGTTCAGAAGCAGATTGTAAACCTTGAACAGCTTTCAAAGGTTTCACTTATCAAAGCTGATGTAAATCGTGACGGTGTTATTGATGTTGTTGATGCAACAGAAATTCAGAAAATCATCGTTAAGCTCGTTTGATTAAAGTTCATAAGTAAAAATTGGTTATGGAAAAGATAAAAAAGTTTGTTAAAAAAAATCAAATACTTTTAATTGCGGTGTGCGTTTGTATTGCCGCACTTACAGTAGCATTTTTTGCAGGCGGCAACCGATCGGAAAATAAAGTTCAAACTGCATCAACTGCCTCCTCGCTATCGACAACAAATGCAGACACAGAAACAACTTCTGTGTCTGCAACAGAAAAAAACACTCAAAATCCTACCGATTCCGCTAAATCAAACAAAGATAAAAAGGACAGAAAAAATTCCGAAGATAAAAAGGACAGAAAAAATTCCGAAGATAAAAAGAACAGTAAGGATAATTCGCAGAACAGTAACGGTTCAGCCGTTGAAAAAAGTGAAAAATCCGAACAGAGTTCAAGCAACAGTTCTTCGGATAAGAAAAAACCGTCTTCTTCATCAAACAGTTCTTCAAAGCCGAACAAAAAGAATGATGTTCAGCCGACAACACAGGATAAGTACAAAACCGATCCCGTACCGTCGGGAAAGCCAAAGCCGGTTGAACCGGAAGAACAGGAAACAAAAGATACAAATCTTTATTGTACCTTTACAATCACCTGTTCAACAATTCTTGACAACATGGATGACCTTGATCCCGAAAAAATTGAACTCGTTCCAAAGGACGGTATAATCCTCAAAAAACAGAAGGTTCAATTCAAAGAGGGTGAATCTGTATATGATGTCCTTGTAAAAGTTTGTAAGGACAACAATATTCATATGGAATCGAGCTGGACTCCTATGTATAATTCCGCTTATATTGAAGGAATTAACAACCTCTACGAATTTGACTGCGGTTCTCTTTCGGGCTGGATGTACAAAGTCAATGAATGGTTTCCAAACTACGGCTGTTCACGATATGTACTCAAGAACGGCGACGATGTGGTCTGGTGCTACACTTGTAACTTAGGCTATGATGTCGGCGGAGGATACGCAACAGGAGAATAATGATGAAGGATACTTTTTCAAATATGCACCCCTTTATCAATTTTATATTTTTTGCACTTACAATAGGGTTCACGATGTTTATCATGAACCCTGTTTGTCTTGCTGTAAGTTTTTTATGTGCGCTTGTAACCGCTTTATACCTTAACGGCAAAAAAGCTGTGAGATTGTCACTTGTTTTTCTTTTGCCTATGATACTCTTGATAGTTCTCGTAAATCCTGTTTTTAATCATGAAGGAATGACTATACTCACATATTTTCCGTGGGATAACCCACTAACCCTCGAATCAATCGTTTACGGTATTGCAAGTGCATTTTTGCTTTCGTCAACAGTTTTATGGTTTTCTTCATTCAATGCAGTAATCACTTCCGACAAGGTAGTTTTCCTGTTTGGCAGAATAATGCCGTCATTGAGTCTGGTGATTTCAATGGCATTGCGTTTTGTTCCAAGGTTTTCGGCACAAATGAAGCTTGTGCGTAATGCACAACACACAATAGGCAGAGATATAAACGAGGGAACATTGTTTCAAAGAATAAGAAATGCTGTAAAAATCCTTTCGATTATGATAACATGGTCGCTTGAAAACGCAATTGAAACAGCCGATTCAATGAAAAGCAGAGGTCACGGTCTTAAAGGCAGAACATCCTATTCACTTTATAAATTTGACAAAAGAGACGCATTTATGCTTTGCACAATCCTTTTTACCGGATTGGTACTTATGATTTTGCTTTTTACAAACGCAATAAAATTCAGATACTATCCGTCAATCAAGGGCGATTTGTTTACGGTGCAAAGTGTTATTTTTTATATATTCTACACATTTTTAATGTTGATTCCGCTATCGGTAAATATAGGAGAGGGGATAAAATGGAAACATATGCAATCAAAAATCTGAGTTTTCGATACCCCGAAACCGGTATTGATGTACTTAAAGATATTACTTTCAGCGTAAATGAGGGCGAGTTTATCACAGTCTGCGGTCCGTCAGGCTGCGGAAAAAGCACACTTCTCAGGCATCTGAAACCCGATCTTTCACCGCACGGTGTTCTTTCGGGAGAAATATTCTTTGAAGAAAAACCTATATCAGACCTTTCTCACAGGGAGCAAAGCAGTAAAATCGGCTTTGTTATGCAATCACCTGAAAATCAGATTGTTACCGATAAGGTATGGCACGAACTTGCTTTCGGACTTGAAAGTCTTGGTTATGACAACAATACAATCCGAAAAAGAGTTGCCGAAACAGCTTCATTTTTCGGAATCCAAAATTATTTTGAAAAAAGTGTTCTCGAACTTTCGGGCGGACAAAAGCAAATTTTAAACCTTGCTTCAATTATGGCAATGCAACCGTCCGTTCTCATTTTGGATGAACCGACAAGCCAACTCGATCCGATTGCGGCAAGCGAATTTTTGCACTGCGTTTCACGCATAAATCACGAACTGGGGACAACGGTAATAATAACGGAACACAGACTTGATGAGGTGCTTCCGCTTTCAGACAGGGTGCTTGTTATCGAAAACAACGGAACTTCAGCTTTTGACTCTCCTCAAAAGGTCGGAAAAATTCTTAAAGAAAAAGACAGTAAAACATTTCTTTCTATGCCTGCTCCGATGCAGATATGGCAGGCTGTTACAGAAAATGACAATACCGACTGTCCCGTAACTGTTCCAAGCGGCAAAAAGTGGCTTTCGGAATATGCCCAAAATCATAAAATGTATGAGCTCACGCCCGAAAATATTCTGAAACATTCTGATAAAGAAGCAGTAAGTCTTAATGATATTTGGTTCAGGTACGAAAAGTCGGGTACAGATGTACTAAAAGGTCTTTCACTAAAAATATATCAGGGGGAATTTGCGGCTATACTCGGCGGTAACGGAATGGGAAAATCAACCGCTTTGTCAATTATCTGTTCACTTAATAAGCCATACAGAGGCAAAGTTGAAATCGCTCCGCTTAACAAAAATTCTTTTGACACGCTCGTAGCAGTATTACCCCAAAATCCGCAGACACTGTTTTTGAAAAAAACTGTACTTGAGGATTTATACGAAGTATTTGACGGCAGAAAAATCAGCAAGGAGGAAAAAGAAAGACGGGTTACCGCAGCGGTAAAGCTGTGCAGACTTGAAAACCTCTGCAATCGCCATCCTTATGATTTATCCGGCGGTGAACAGCAGAGAGCTGCTCTTGCAAAAATTCTTCTCATAAGACCTCAAATTCTTCTGCTTGATGAACCTACAAAGGGACTTGATGCCGAATTCAAGATTGAGTTTGCTCAGATTATATATGACCTCAATAAAGCCGGCATAACCGTTCTCATGGTAAGTCACGATGTAGAGTTCTGCGCTGTATATCCAAGCCGCTGTCTGATGTTTTTTAACGGTGAAGTTGTGTCGGAAGGTACACCGAGAACTTTCTTTTCGTCAAACAGCTTTTATTCCACCTCTGCAAGCCGAATGTCAAAAGGCATAATAGATAACGCAGTATCATCAAATGATGTCATATATGCCTGCACAGGTCAAAACAGAGATATTCAAATTAACAGAAACACACCTGATATTGACCTTTTTAAAAACGACACCGAAAATATCCCCCTCCAAAAAAACAAAGCTGAAAACAAAAAGCTATCTGTTTTTAAAAAAATCTGCGGATTTTTTGGTGCAGTACTGTTCATACTCGGTCTGATTATAAATCTGGAATATATTCCGAATTTTTCAGCCAAAACTTTGCCTACCTGGTTTAACTGGGGAATTATCGGAGTATCTGTTGCGTTGCTTATGATTGCTTTCGGGACAAAATCAAAACGACCGATTGACCTGCCGAGAAAAAGTTCAAAACTGAGTAAAAGAACCGTCAGTATGGCAATTATGGTTTTGCTTGCAATTCCAGTTACAATTTTTGTTGGAATGACATATCTTCAGGATCAGAAATATCTTTTTATTTCACTCCTGGTTATGATTGAGTGTATGATTCCGTTTTTTCTCGTTTTTGAAGGCAGGCACCCAAAAGCGAGAGAGCTTGTCATAATTTCCGTTCTATGTGCAATAGCAGTTGCAGGACGACTTGCATTTACAATGTTGCCTCAGTTCAAGCCCGTTGTGGCAATTGTGATAATTTCGGGAGTAGCATTCGGCGGTGAATCGGGATTTCTTGTCGGTGCTGTAAGTATGCTTGTTTCAAATCTTATGTTCGGTCAAGGACCTTGGACGCCGTGGCAAATGTTTGCGGCAGGGATAATAGGCTTCATTGGCGGTATTCTCTTTAAGAAAGGTCTTTTGGGCAGAACAAGGACTTCGCTCTGTATATACGGTTTCATTGCCACAATGGCCATTTACGGCGGACTTATGAACCTTTATTCGGCACTCACATCACATTCCGCATTTAATCTAAATATGCTCATAACTTTTTATGTTCAGGGCTTTCCGATGGATATTGTTCATGCAGTTTCGACTGTTATATTTCTGCTTTTCGGAGCAGAACCTATGCTTGAAAAGCTTGACAGAATTAAAGTTAAGTACGGACTTATCGAATAAACCTAAACAGCAGATAAATTTCTGCTGTTTTTTTGTGCTGTAATTCAAAAATTTTCGACAAAAGTATAGACATAATCCGAAAATAATATTATAATTTTGATGTGTCTGATTTTAATCAAACAGTATTTACAATCTAAAACGGCAAACTGTAAATACTTTTAATTCAGAATTAAAAAGGTTAAAGGAGAAAAAACATGGGCGGATTTATGGGTGTTGCAGCAAAACAGGACTGCGTATTCGACTTATACTTTGGAATTGACTATCATTCACACCTTGGTACAAGAAGAGGCGGTATGGTTGTTTATGACAAAGAAAAAGGATTTGACAGATCAATCCACAATATTGAAAATGCACCTTTCAGAACTAAATTTGATAAAGATATGCAGAGTATGAAAGGCAAATTCGGTATCGGCTGTATTTCCGACTACGAACCGCAGCCTCTTATGGTTCGTTCACATCACGGTACATATGCAATTACCACCGTAAGCAAAATCAATAATACAGATGAACTTGTTGAAGAAATTTTTGAAAAAGGCGGTTCACATTTTCTTGAAATGAGCGGCGGTGAAATCAACGCAACCGAGCTTATTGCAACTCTAATCAATCAAAAAGAAAACCTTGTTGACGGCATAAGCTATGCTCTTGAAAAAGTTGACGGCTCTGTTTCGCTCCTGTTGATGAATAAAAACGGCATCTATTGCGCAAGAGATAAGTACGGCAGAACTCCTGTTGTTATCGGTAAAAAAGAAGATGCATTTTGTGTGGCGTTTGAATGTTTCTCATACAAAAACCTCGGCTACAATGATTATAAAGAACTCGGACCGGGTGAGATTACGGTAATTACAGACCAAAACTGCATTACACTCAAAAAGCCCGGTGATAAAATGAAAATCTGTACTTTTCTGTGGGTTTACTACGGCTATCCTGCAAGCTCATATGAGGGTACAAGTGTTGAGCAAATGCGTTACAACTGCGGTGCAAAAATGGCTGAAAGAGATTCCGTAAAACCCGATATTGTTGCAGGTGTACCCGATTCAGGCATTGCTCACGCAGTAGGCTATGCAAATGCCTCGGGAATTCCGTTCTCAAGACCGTTTATTAAATATACACCTACTTGGCCGAGATCATTTATGCCGACAATACAGAGTCAGCGTAATCTTATTGCAAAAATGAAGCTTCTCGCAGTTGAGGATTTAATCAGAGGAAAGAGCCTTCTTCTTATTGATGACTCAATTGTAAGAGGCACACAGCTTCGTGAAACAACGGAATATCTTTTTGAAAGCGGTGCAAAAGAGGTTCATATCAGACCTGCATGTCCTCCGCTTGTATACGGCTGTAAGTATCTTAACTTCTCAAGATCATCTTCTGAAATGGATCTCATCACAAGACGAGTTATTGAAAGACTTGAGAACGGCAATGTTACAGACGAAATTCTTCAGGAATACACAAATCCCGATTCTGAAAAATACGAGCAGATGGTTGATGAAATCTGTAAAGAACTCAAGTTCACATCCTTGCGTTTTAACAGGCTTGACGATATGCTTGATTCCTGCGGAATTGACAAATGCAAACTCTGTACTTATTGTTGGGACGGTAAGGAATAATTAAATTTTACTTATAAAAATAAGGCATTTGCAATGAGAAATCTCAAAGCAAATGCCTTTTGTTTTTACTTAGTATGCAATAATTTCGTAGCCGTCCTCAGTTACAAGAACCTGAATTTCCCACTGTGCAGACATTGAGTTATCTTCTGTATAGATAGTCCAGCCGTTATCCTCATCAACGAAAATATCAGGTTTTCCTGCGTTCACCATAGGTTCAATGGTAAAAATCATACCGGGTACCATAAGCATTTCCGTGCCCTTTTTAGAAATGTAACTTACCCATGGATCTTCGTGGAATTCAAGACCGATTCCATGACCTCCTACTTCACGAACGACAGAGTAACCTTTACTCTTTACATAATCATTGACAGCCTGACCCATATCTCCGAGAAAGCCCCAAGGCTTAACCTGTTTAAGTCCTTCATAAACTGCATTTTTTGTTTCTTCAACAAGCTTTCTGTTTTCTTCGCTTACATTACCGATACAAAACATTCTTGAAGAATCGGAGAAATATCCGTTCAAATTAGTTGAAACATCAACATTGATTATATCGCCGTCTTTGATTATTACATCTTCCGACGGAATACCGTGACAAACTTCGTTGTTTATTGAAGTACATACGCTCTTGGGAAATCCCTCAAAATTAAGGGGAGCCGGAACACCGCCCATTTTGGTTGTGATATCATACACCCACTTATCAATTTCAGCCGTGCTGATACCTGCCTTAATATGCTCTGCAACATAATCAAGAACTGCAATATTAATCTTCGCACTCTCCTTGATTTTTTCAATCTGCTCAGCATTTTTCAAGATTTCATGGGAGGGAACAATGTGACCCGCACCCTCAAATTCCTCAATTTTTTCATCAAAATCTATATGACATTTTTTATACTTTTTTCCACTGCCACACCAGCAAGGATCATTTCTGCCAGGTTTTTCCATTTTACTAACTTCCTTTCATTTTTCCAATTCATAATCCTTGATAATTATACCACCAAACAAATTTTATTACAACATCTTTGTCGTATGCAAAAATCCAAAAGAAAAATCTTGTCAGAAAAAGTTTTGTAGTATATACTGAATAAGTAATATATAATCTCACACTCGGCATATTTTTATGCAGAGGTGTTTGTATGAATAAAAAAATCCCGACATTTTATGCTCTCTGCTTTATACTGTTTGCAATATTCTGCATTATTATGGTATCTGTTTTTTTCAGACTTAATCCGACAAAATCTGTTATAACCGAAAACAAAACAGAGCCGATAATCGTAATTGACGCAGGTCACGGTGGCGAAGACGGGGGAGCAGTAAGCGAAAGCGGTGTGCTTGAAAAGGACATCAATCTTTCTATAGCAAATAATTCAGCTGATTTATTAAAAATTTTCGGATATAAGGTTGTTCAAACAAGAACAGATGATGTATCCCTTGATAACGGAGAAGATTCGGTTCATTCAAGGAAAGTTTCCGATTTAAAAAAACGGCTCGAAATTTTCAATTCAGACAAAAACAATATTGTAATCAGTGTTCATCAAAACAAATTTTCTCAAAGCAAATATTACGGAACTCAAATTTTTTATTCCCCGAATAACAGTCAAAGTCAAAATCTTGCGGAATGCATTAGAAATTCCGTAAAAAAATGCTTACAGCCTGATAACGAACGGCAATGCAAAAAGGCAGACGGCTCAATCTATCTTTTAAAAAAGGCTGAAAACCCGTCCGTTATTGTGGAATGCGGATTTATTTCAAATCCGGATGAACTTGCTAAGCTGCAAAGTGACGAATATCAAAAAGAAATGGCAACTGCAATCATAACAGGATTTTTAGATTATACTCATCAATAAATACAGGAAGTGAAATAAATGTCTTCAAAAATCAAAAGTGTTTACATATGTTCGGAATGTGGATACGAATCGCCTAAATGGTACGGAAAATGCCCGTCATGCGGCGAATGGAACACAATGAACGAAGAAATTAAAGATACATCAAAACAGTCAGCAACTGCAAAAACACGCTCTTTCGCAACCTACTCAAAACCATATGCCATATCGGATATTTCAACCGAGGATGAGCACAGATATGACACAGGCTGCGGAGAACTCAACCGTGTACTCGGCGGAGGAATTGTAAAGGGCAGTCTTATACTTCTGGGCGGTGATCCGGGCATAGGCAAATCGACCGTTCTTATGCAGATTTGTCAGTACCTCGGCGATACTCTGAAAATTCTCTACATATCGGGAGAGGAGTCAAAAAGACAGCTCAAGCTCCGAGCAATAAGGCTGGGTGTAACTTCGCCGAATCTGTATGTAATGACTGAAACCGATGTTGAGGTTATTTGCGAACAGATAAAAAATCTCAAACC
>OLRZ01002039.1_pt1 | contig 12327 bp, 12 predicted proteins | sample 1671931 | NCBI WGS metagenome assembly OLRZ01 (sample SAMEA3136627, study PRJEB25190) | human gut metagenome | reverse complement strand
ATATGAAACGCTCATTCACGCGCAGCCCCCGCCGTCATGCGGTGCTGTTTGCGGTGCTGACCTGCGCGTTTCTGCTGCCGCTGCTGATCTGCATCTATCGGGACAGCAATGCATGGGGCACGCGGCAATATCTCCTTGCCCGTTCCGCGGGTGAAACCTATCACATTGGGAACGCAGCGGAAGTGGACGTGCCTTATTTTGAGGGCATCCGTGGCCTGTCCGCGCCCGTTTATCGTGACGGCACCATCTATCTGCATATTCTGTCAGACGATGAATGGAGAAATTCGGAAAGCGTGACCGTTTTTGAGAACGAGATCCGCAAGCGCATGGAAGCATCTGGAAACGAAGCCCTGCTCCCGACTGCGTTCAGCTATGAATACGCCCACGGGATATCCACCGATCCGTCCCATCTTTCGGGGCAGCGAATCCTTCTGCTCGTCAATATGCTGGTCATTCTGCTCTCGGTATCGGTGGTGCGTTCCGCTTACCGAAGTCACCTGAAGCGCTTTTCCTCTGACATTGGGACACTCCGCGCCTGCGGAGCCAGCCGCCGTCAGATCAGCGCCCTGTTTGCCGCGGAGCTTGCGGCGGTGTTCCTGCTGGCGGCGGCCTGCGCCGTGGTTATTTCCGTTGTATCGCTGAAAGCGCTGTTCACGGCGTTTCTTGAGATCTGCCACGACAGCCTTGCGTGGCTGATCTTTCATGTGGAGCCAATGAATGTTCTGCTCCATTTGGCGGTTTTCTTCGTTACACTGGGACTGTCGCTGGGCATGACCCTGCACCGGTACAGCCGCGAGCCTGCGCGGATGCTGCTGAACGATGCGGAAAATATGCCGAAGGTCAAGCGCGGACGAAAGCCCATCAGACGGCGTTTCACTCCGGCGGCAACCCTCTGCGGCCTGTGGCGCAGCCGCACGAACCGCAGCCTCCGTTCCTGCCTTGCTGTTTCCGTTCCCGTCATGGCGGTTTTTCTGCTTCTGTTCAACATCCTCACTGTTGCCTTGCAGGTCACGGGCGCGGAGGAGGAATGGGGGTTGAAGGTTTCCCGTTCCTCCCATGACGGAGAAGGCTTTTCGGCTGAGGATATGGCGTATGTTTCCTCTCTGGTGGGTGTGAAGCAGACGCGCCCCATATATGAGCCGGACGGTTACATCCTGCTGCCGGAGTCCCCGGAGGAGGTGGAGACGCCGCTGCGCATTCGACCGTACAGCGGTCTTGGCGCGGCGTATCAGATGCTTTCCAAGTATGAGATCGCCGTCAGCCGCAAAGCGGAACGCGGCGTCGGGGATGTACTGCGGCTTTGCCGGTCGGAAGCGTATTACGATGGAAACGGGGGTATCAAGCAGCCCGCACCGGAGGATGTGACCGCACTGACGGTGGCTGCGCTGACGGACACGAAGCCGTCCGGATGGGCGCTGGATATCTATGTGAGCGATGAACTGTATGCGGACATCATCGCCTCAGAGCCGGCAACCGGCATCGAGATCGCCCTGACCGACCCTGCCATGAACGCACAGGTGGAGACCGCCCTGCGGGCGCGCTTTGCAGGCGCGGAGTATGCTGTCACCAACCGCCAATCTGGGTCGGATTTCCTGCGGGAGATGTCCTCCGGCGTGTATCTGTTGCTGGGGTACATCTTTGCGGCACTGTTCCTGCTCATCCTGCTGATCCTCTATGTCCAGCTCTGCGACTACATCGAGGGCAGCCGCCCGCTGATCCGCTCCCTTCATAGACTGGGCGCGTCAAAACTGACGCTGTACCGCTCCTATATCCGGCAGGACGGGATCTCCGCCGCCGCTGCCGTTGCCGCGCCGTTTCTGATCAGCCTTCCGCTGACGGCGCTGCTGTGCGTATGGCAGAAAGCCCCGCTGCACCTTGACGGCGGAATGCTCACAGTATATGCGGCTCTGGCGGCGCTGCTGCTGTTTACCTACTGGCACCCCGTACACCGTTCACTCAAGCGCGTACTTCGTCCGCTATGACCATGCAGAAAGGAGATTTCCCGATGAATGCAGTGACTGTAAAAAATCTGACCAAGGTGTTCCGGCAGGGCGACGAGGATATCTACGCCGTGGATCATGTCAGCTTCACCGTTGCGCCGGGTGAAATGGTCGCCATCGTGGGGCAGTCCGGCTCCGGCAAGACCACCCTTCTGAACCTGATCGGCGGTATTGAGCATCCCACCTCCGGCAGCGTGGAGGTAGGCGGTGTGGACATCTGCTCAGCCGATGACGAGACGCTTTCCGGAATACGCAGACGGAAGCTTGGCTATATCTTTCAGGAATTCAACCTGATTCCCATTCTGACGGCGGAGGAGAATATCATCATGCCGTTGCTGCTGGACGGCAAAAAGCCGGATAAGGCAAAGCTGCGGGAGTTGGCGGGTTTTTTGGGCATTGAGAACCGCCTAAAGCACCTGCCGAGTGAGCTGTCCGGCGGACAGAAACAGCGCGTGGCCATCGCCCGCGCCCTGATAAACGACCCGGTGATTCTCCTTGCCGACGAGCCCACCGGAAATCTCGATAAGAAGGCGGCGGACGAGATCATGGAGCTGCTGCTCGCCGTCAACCGCCGCGGAAACACCGTGCTGCTGGTGACGCATGAGCAGCGGTACGCCGATCTGTGCGGAAGAAAGATCGAAATCAGCGATGGGAAGATTTGAACTTTCACCCCGATCAGAGCCGAGAAATCGGGCGAATAAATTTCACAAATGAAACGGAAAGAGGTGCTTAGAATGAAAAAACAATGGATTGCTATATTCCTTTGCCTGTCGTTGTTAGCAACGGGGCTGCTGGGGCTGACCGGCTGCGCCGCAAAGGTGCAGGCGGATGACCTGATGAAGGGCATCACGCCGGAGAAGACTTCCGGAAGGGCGGCGGATGACGCCTTCAAAAACGGAGCGGCAGACTTCGCCGTCCGCCTGTTCCAGAACACGCGGGAGGAGGGAAAAAGCAGCCTGATCTCACCGCTGTCGGTCATGCTGGCGCTTTCCATGACCGCAAACGGCGCCAGGGGCGAGACCCTTGCGCAGATGGAAGTTCTGCTGGGCGGGGGTATCCCGATCGATACGCTCAACAAATATCTCCATGCCTATGTCGGCGGCCTGCCCTCTGTGGAAAAGGCAAAGCTGACGCTGGCCAATTCCATCTGGTTCAAGGACAGCGGCTTTACGGTGGAAGAGGCTTTCCTGCAAAGAAACGCTGACTACTACGGTGCCGCGGTCTACAAGTCTGCCTTTGATAAAAAAACGCTGAGGGATATCAATAACTGGGTCGAGGAGAATACCGATGGTGTGATTGATAAGATTGTTGACCAGATGGATCCCTATGCCGTTATGTATCTTGTCAATACCGTGCTGTTCGATGCGGAGTGGCAGAATATCTACCGCAAGCATGAGGTGAGAGACGGAACCTTTACTGCTATCGACGGCGCAAAGAGAACCGTCTCCATGATGTGCTCGAATGAGAGCCTTTATCTGGACGATGGGAAAGCGACCGGATTTCTCAAGCCCTATAAGAACGGCTACAGCTTCGCCGCGCTCCCGGTTAGTGCGGTTACATACCCCCCTAAACCGGGCCAAAAGAGCGCTTCAATACGCGGGTTCAAACTTCGGGACAAACTAATTTCGTCTAGAAAGAAGCAAGGGGCAATAATCCAAACGGATTATTGCCCCCAAATCAACAAACAAAAACAAATAGAAACATAAATGCAAATACTATCAAAAATGCAAAACTAGGAATGCAAACCCATCTAACAACTATAGTATACGCAATTTGAGAAAAAAGTCAACTGTTTTTTCTAGTTGAATTACGGCTGCAACCAGTAGCTATCAGGACGAGCAATCAGTCTGGCATTATTGTATGCCATTTCGGTAGTTAAACAAGTGTGACCATAGTACACGGTTTTGTCATCACTCAAAGACAAAACCAACGCCAAATCGGCGGTGTCGGGATTTGTCAAATAAAGTGGCGCAAGAAGTTGAATCTTTCCATTGAACTGCTGAGGCACAATTGTTTTGTAATTTGCCTCAATTCTCTTTTTGACGGAACGAATTGCTCCGTCAATAAGATTTTGACAGAAGTCTTTTCCATTAGCTCTTAATTGTTCTGGAATTCTCAAAAAGTTTTCTTCATCATAAAGAATGTGATTCCACTGTGGAACAATTTCGAGGTTAATATCAAAAATAAGCGAACTAGGATCGCTGAAATAGTTTGCTCTACGCAGACCCGAAACTGCAGCTGTGGGAATGTTGGAGAACTTGATGGTGTAACTGTTGTAGAAACTGGTGAATCGCCACGGCTGAAATCCTTCGATAGGATTCTTTACACAGTAAAAATAGATCGGCTGCCACGTCTTATCATACAGGCCGGTATTGAAGCAAGCTGCGTTTTCATCCATATAGATAATCTGCTGCTTTTCTTCTTCGTTTGCCGCTTCTCTCTCCTGCCACAATTTTTCGAAGGTATAATAAAGGTAATTTCGAAGAATGCCGAAATCATTTTTTCCGGCATAGCTCCACTTTTCGGGAGGAAGCTCGTTAGTAGCTAAAACCTTGAGTTTGTTGGTGTAGAAATCATAGTTGCCTAAAAAGGCCCATTCTTTCAATAACATATGCAGTTCTCCTTTGTTGTATTTTTTGACGAATAAATAACACGCATGTGGGTATTTACTTTACTCGTTTGATCTGCAAGGAGGCAAAGTCAATGACTCTAGGGACGGATAATGTACCAGAGGGTAAATCCAATAGGTATTCAACTTCTGCTGCGTTAATGCTCAATCCATATGAATGAGAAAGCTCCTCCATGAATTCAGTTGGACTAAAAACATTTTCTTGCAGCAACATGATTACCGATGTTCTGAGTAGAGCTGGACTTGCCGTAATAAGAGTGTCATCCAGCGGTTCCTCTTTGCGAAGCCCACGTCTTTGCATAATACGAATCAAATTCTGATAATCATCCGTGGTGATAATCCCAAGTTTTTCAGACCGACGGATCATTGCTGCGATAGAGACTTTCCACTTCTTCTTTAGCTGCTTGTAGTAGGTTATCGTTTGTGGCCCTCTTTCAGCATCTTTTCCGAATGTTTCTTCCGGCAACAAGAAAGCAGCTGCAAAGTCATTTGCTTCACGCTCTTTGCGTTTGAATTCCTCTTTGGAAATATCTTCGATATCTTCGCTCCATTCGTGTAAGCAGATGTGACCTAACTCATGAGCGATATCAAAATGGATTCGTGCAGCTGAAGTTTTATTGCTTGAATATGCAATGATATATGTGGGAGTATCAGCAGCCCCCATAAACTGGCTAAACGCATCAACATCATTCGTGCTGGTGGAAAAGGAAGTAACTAATATGCCATGCTGCTCAACAATAGGTATTAAGTTATCTACAGGACCTTTTCCCAGTCCCCATGTATCTCTCAAGGCGTAAGCGGCTTGTTCAGGAGTCACATTATCCGGCAAGTCAAGGGGTTCGTATTCTGGAAATGCCACATAGTCTTGCAGCAGGGAATAGATCTGCGAAAGGTAATCCATTTTGACAACCTGCTCGGTACGGTACTTTTTATTTGTCGTAAGAAAAGAACGAAAATAAACCGTCCCAGAAGCAAAGGAATTGGAATGTTCATAAAAATATTTGACTGGGAAATCAAGTTCTTTGGCCAACCTTGAAACGGTTGCCTTGTCTGTGGGCTGGCTTTTTGAAATTTCGTACATTGATAGGGTTTGCCGCTGGCATCCAACACGTTCAGCTAATTCAGCGACGGTTAGCCCTCTGTAAATTCGTGCTTTTTTTAAGCGCTCTCCATTAAACGGAGTGTTCATATGGGCGTTCCTCTTTCATAAATATTTACTTGCTACTGCACCATACATAGAGTATTCTTGTTTATGGAATCACCATTAGGGCCGACGCTGTGTCGGCTCTGAATTCAGGAGCAATCAGCTCTCTTTTTTTGCGGTGATTTCCAATTCTTTGTGCTCGGGCCGGAATTTTTGCCGAGCCATGGCCTTTGCAGTAAGGCTGAGACCACGATTCGGCTGGTTGCTGGGTGCACTAAGGTTAGCAACCTTTTCGACCACAGCGCTTTCTTCTGCCGCAATATACCGGGACCAGTCCTGCTCGCTGTTTTGGGCAATATCCCAAGACGGAGTAATCATGACGGCGCGGATATGCGCCAACTGATAGCCGACAGTTTCAAACAGAACCAGCACATGATGGCGAACAACTTCCACATCGTATTCAAGGCCATGCAGCATAGTTTGGACCAGTTCCGCAAGGCGCTCCTCATCGGAAAAGGTGTGGGGAATAAAGCTGAGCTGCTGTTGATCGGATAGCAGATTCCCGTTGAAATTCTTTGTCAGCATATCGATGTAATGCATATGCACTCTCTTGCATCGGCAGTTACGTAGTTCCGCAAAGCGCTTTTCACGCATAAAGGTGAGAATGCACTGCGTTGATCTTTCAAATACAACCAGCATTTCCCATGGCCCACGATGAATTTTTGCAATCGTACAATCTTCGTCGTCCAGCGCCTTGATGATGTTAGTATTCAGCAGATCCCAAATCCGGGAGGGAATGCTGTTTCTCGTCTGGAGATCATGCTGGCGGATATCAGCACGGATATCATCTCCAACGGCGTCCTCAACGCATCGGACAATTTTTGCAATCAACTCAGAGGGAAAAGAAATGTCGGTTGTGTGCATACTGCACCTCCTTAAATGATTATGACATAATCATAGGCTTTTAACGCAAAAATGTCAAGATGCATTTATGAAAAAATTCGCAGTTTACGCCGCCCAATGGGACAACGGGCGGCATTTTCATATATAAAACCACGAAGGGAGGTCACTTCCACCCGGCTAGTCTGCGGACTGGCTTTTTTCATGCCACGAAAAGGAGGTTTGCAAATGGCAGATGATAAGAAAAACATTCCCGATGTATCCCCACCTACTGAGGCATCCGCTCCCACGGCAGAAGTTGCCGCTGTGCCGGAGCCGCTTGCTCCTGATCCTGTGCTGACTGACGCGGAGGCGGTCATGCTGGAACACGAGGGGCAGGCGGCACTCTTTGAAATGGGCGAGACCGTGCCTGATCCCGCTGACGCTGTTACCCGCGCCGAGGTGGAGGAGTCTGCCGCTCCTGAAGTCCCGAAGGCTGAAAAGGAGCAGGTGCAGTCGCCCACTCCCGGCAAGGACGATCCTACCCCGGCACATTCCGGCAAGGTGGTGGATTTTGCCGCTGCCCGCAATGAGGCGGTCAAGGACGAGAAAAAAGCGCTCAAGCAGAAGCCGCCCAAGGAAAAGGGCAAGGCCACCAAACCCGGCAGAGGCCGACCGCCCAAGGATGGCAAGGCCGCTCCCGATAAGACCAAGCCGTCCAAACCTCGGGACAAAAAGTCCCAAAGCAAGCCCATCCCGGAGAAGCCTGCCGTGGATAAGGGCGGCGCTCCCACTGGTGCGGAGGTCACGCCGGAGCCGTCTGCGCCCCGTGACGCTACCCGCGCCGAAAAAGAGGAGATCGTCTATCTCAATTTGGTAGATCTGCACCCGTTCAAAAATCATCCCTTTGGTGTCCGGGACGATGCGGAGATGCAGGGGCTTGTGGAGTCGGTCAAGGCGGCGGGTGTCAATCAGCCCGCGCTGGTGCGTCCCCGTGAGGATGGCGGCTATGAGATCATCGCAGGCCACCGCCGCCAGCGGGCAAGCGAGCTTGCCGGATTTGCGAATATGCCGTGTATCGTCCGCAACATGACGGACGATGAAGCCATCCTCGCCATGACGGATGACAACCTCCGCCACCGTGAGCGCATTTTGCCCACGGAAAAGGCGCAGTCGCTCAAAATGCAGGTGGAGGCCATCAAGCACCAAGGCTCCCGTCCCGGAGAGGAGGACAAGGACGCCGGAAAACGCTCTACGCAGGTCGTGGGAGATCGCAACGGTATGAACTACAAGCAGGTGCAGCGGTATATCCGCCTGACCGAGCTTGTGCCGGATTTGCAGAAAATGGTGGACGAGAAAAAGCTGGCGTTCACCCCGGCGGTGGAGATCTCATTCATCCGCCCCAAAAATCAGAGGTATATCGCCGTGTCCATTGAGGGGCAGCAGTCCTCGCCCTCGCTGTCGCAGGCACAGAAAATGCGGGAGCTGGACAAGGACGGCAAGCTCAACGGCGATGTGATCGATGGTATTCTGTCGCAGGAGAAAAAGGAGGTAGACAAGGTGATCATCAATAGTGCGGAACTGGAAAAGTACTTCGGCAAGGACAAGTCCCCGAGAGAAATGAAAGACAAGATCATTTCTCTGCTGGATGACTGGAAGGCCAAGCAGCCGCCCGAGCTGGGCAAGCCCGAGAAGAAAACGGATTTGGAAAAGTGACCTTGGGACTTTTTGTCCCGAGGTCTTTCGTTTATGAATGGAGGTTTTTACAATGAAACGACCCCTTGCGTATATTACCGCCGCGTGGTGCGGCAGCGACCACGAAAACACAAAGCTGGCGGCGCAGTATTGCCGCACGGTGTATGAGGCGGGCTTTTCGCCTATCTGCCCGACGCTCTATCAGCCCCTTTTCCTCAATGACGCCGTTCCCGAGGAGCATAAGAGCGGTATCGACATGGGGCGCGACCTGCTCCGCCGCTCTCATGTGCTGGTGGTGTGCGGTCATACTGTCACCGAGGCCATGAAGAATGACATCGCCGTTGCCCAGCGGCTCGGGATCACCGCCACCACCCTTGAGGGCATTTTGACCGTCAAGGGACAGGGGCGCAGATAAGATGACGGCGCTCCGGCTGGGGAGCCTGTTTGACGGGATCGGCGTATTCCCGCTGGCGGCGGTGCGCTGCGGCATTGAGCCAATATGGGCAAGCGAGATTGAAAAAGCCCCTATCTCCATCACCAAGCGCCACTTTCCCGATATGGCGCATTTGGGGGATGTAACAAAGCTGGACGGGCGGGATCTCCCGCCCGTCCATATCATCACCTTTGGCTCACCGTGTCAAAATCTCTCGCAGATCGGCAACCGCAAGGGACTTGCGGGAGAAAAGTCCAGCCTGTTCTTTCAAGCTATCCGCATTATCCGTGAAATGAGGGAGGCGACAAATGGTCTATTTCCAACAATCACTGTTTGGGAAAATGTCATGGGAGCGTTTTCATCAAATGACAGGATGGATTTTAGAGCCGTCCTATCCGCTTTCACAGACACCGATATTTCAATGCCTGCTTCTGGAAGATGGGCAGGGGCCGGAATGGTGCGAGGGCGAACGCCTGACCTCTGCTGGCGGCTCATGGACGCCCAACATTGGGCAAGCCCCCGGCTGGCACGACGGCAGCGCATCTTTCTTGTGGCAGACTTTGGAGGACGGCGTTCCCACGAAATACTTTTTAAGCCCCGCACAATGCAGTCACTTCCTGCATTTGGCGGAGATTGCGGGCTGCCCGCCGCCTGCGGAGATCGAGGCTCTTTTATTGAAGCAAGGCGGCGCGTACCAGTCACCCGACCCTTTCAATGCTTCCGTATGCGGGCGTCCGCCAAGGAGCGGACGGAAACAGCGTTCCGAAACAGCTTCGGACTGCCAACTGACCCTTTTCCCACTCTGTTAGCGGGCGGTGTTACACCCTTTGCCTTTTGGTATGAGGACGATCCCGCCGGGGGCTGCATCCGCTTTCCCACGGAAACGGAATGTGAGCGGCTGATGGGGCTGCCGGAGGGCTGGACAAAATACGGCGCTGACGGGGAGGAAATTTTATCCTCTCACCGCTATCGGGCGTTGGGAAACGCCATCGCGCTGCCCTGTGCCGAGTACATCATGGCTGGGATCGCGGAGGCGCTGACAAAAGGAGGTGCAAATGACGGTATTTGAAGCCTACATCACCAACCTCGGCAAATACGCCGAGGGGCAGCTTGTGGGCGAAACGCTGAAATTTCCGGCCACCACGGAGGAGGTGCAATCGCTCTTAAAGAACATCGGCGTGGACGGTGTGCGGTATGAGGAGTTTTTCATCACCGCCTTTGACGGCGATGTGATGGGCTTATATGACTATCTCACCGAGTATGAAAACTTGGACGAGCTGAACCATTTGGCACATCTCATTTCCGAGCTGGACAGCGACGAGATCGAAACGCTGGAGGCCGTACTCAACAAGGGCGACCACACTTCCAGCGTGGCGGACATCATCAACCTCGTTCACAATCTGGACTGCTACGATCTGCACCCCGGCGTGACCGACGATGAAACGCTGGGGCGCATCTATGTGGAGGACATGGAGCTGTTGGATGTGCCGGATAATGTGCTGCCCTACTTCGATTTTGAAGCCTATGGGCGGGATATGCGGATCAACGAGGGCGGCCACTTCGCCCCCACGGGCTATCTGACCCGCAGCGGCGACTTCAAGGAGGCGTACCACGGCATCGAGGACATTCCCGCCGAACACCGCATTTTTGCATACCCCAAGTTGAATATCCGGGAGCAGATAGCGCCTACAAGGAGGTCATAGACCGTTCCTCCTTGGAGGGCGAACGCCTGCACCCGAGAAAGGAGCATGATGACCGCTGACCTTGGGACATTTTGTCCCGAGGTCATATTTCTATCAGAGAGGAGGCGATGACGGCTGGTAGACGAGGATATTTCCCGGCGCACGATTGCCGTATCGGTGAAGGCGTCGAAGCTGACTGCCCGGGGGCTTGCCTATGTTCTCCGGGCGGTGGGGCGCAAGATTGCCAAGGCGCACCGAGCAAAGCAGACGCCCCACGGCAAGCAGACCGTGAAAAAGCTCATGGCGCACGGCGCATCCACCAACAGCCTTGAACTGTCCGGGGACACAAAGCTCTTTGACCGGGTAGCCCGGAAGTGGAATGTGGACTATGCCTTTTATCAGACCGAACCGGGGAAATACCTGCTGTTCTTCAAGTCCGGGCAGGCGGACGCTATGACCGCCTGCTTTTCGGAATATTCCCGCAAGGTGCTGGATAAGGCCAAGTCCCGCCAGCCCACGATCCCCGAGCAGATGAAGCAGGCGGAACAGCAGCTTGCCAAGGAAAAGCCGCCCAAGGAAAACAGGGCTCCCGCAAAGTCGCAAGACTTTGTGGGAAGAAGAGAAACAACGGAGCGGGCGGATTTCGGGCATGAAATGGCCGAAGGAGCAGAGCGGAGTTTGGTTCGACGAAAGGAGGTGTCGCATGACAGATAAGCTCCGTAAATATGTGCTGCCCAACATTCCTTATGTGTTCATCGGCTGGGTGTTCCTCAAGCTGGGGACGGCCTACCGTCTGGCGGCGGGCGCGGGCTTCGGGGAAAAGCTGCTGGGGCTGGGACGGGCCGTCGGTGCGGCCTTTGCCGACTTTGCCCCCGGCCTTGCTCCCTTTGACTGGCTGGTGGGCATTGTGGGTGCGGCGACGTTCCGCCTGCTGATCTACTTCAAAAGCAAGGACGCCAAGAAATACCGGCGTGATGAAGAGTACGGTTCAGCCCGTTGTGGTGCATAATCTTAACTGTAAGGAAAACTATGTGGACGCAGGAGGTATGCACATGAACGAATATAATAAAATTACAGCCCTTTACTCCCGCCTTTCCGTCGGGGACGAGGACAGAGATGGCGGCGAGAGCAACAGCATTGTAAACCAAAAGGCATTTCTGGAACGGTACGCCCAACAGCAGAGATTAACCAATATCCGGCACTACATTGACGATGACGAAAGCGGCAGGTTCTTTGACCGCTCTGCCTATTCCCGCATGATGGAGGATGTGGAAAACGGAAAAATAGGCGTCTGCACTGTAACGGACGTCGGACATCCAAAGCTGCCCGGCCTCGACCGTGAACGGCTATACTATACGCTGGTTCCATTGTATGCAACAGAGACCATATTCACTCCGGTAGACACAACAGTGTATATGCGTCCGGCAATGACGCACGACGAGGCGCTGAAGCTCATAGAACAGATTCCCATAATAGAGAATACAATGGATATTCCCCTTGACGCCAATAGCAAAGAACTGCCCGAATACTACAGATCTCTCATGCGGACGCACGAATGCAAGGATCTGTTTCGAGTTATAATAACCATACACTGCAGATCTAAAAAAGCGTCGGAGAGCAAAAAAAAGCTATGTCAGACAGATCAGAACTTTATGAGAGATGCAGAGGAGATCCTGTACGGAGAACTATCGGTAGCTCTTGGCATAGGCAAAGACGAAGTTCCTGCGTTTATAGAGAGATCGCTTAAAGCCGTATAGTTTTAATTAAGCAAACAAGCCGGAGAGACCGGCTTTTTTCTTTTGGCTATTTATGCTATAATTTATATAAAACTACATGTGCAGGATTTATTATATACCGCCTGAGCA
>OLRZ01002036.1_pt1 | contig 12345 bp, 6 predicted proteins | sample 1671931 | NCBI WGS metagenome assembly OLRZ01 (sample SAMEA3136627, study PRJEB25190) | human gut metagenome | reverse complement strand
CCCCCACTTTCGCATCCATGCCAAAGTCACTGATTACCGTCCTGAGCTGTTCTGCCTGTTGTGGCGTTGCACATACAATTTCAAAATGATAGGATTTATGCGGATCACTCATGGAACCCGAAGCCAGAAATGCTCCTCTTACAAACGTCCTTCTACAGCAGGACTTCTGCAGCAACATTCCATTTACTGCCTGTCGGAACGGATGCAGTGAACCGTCCTCTTCCAAAAATTTAAGTGCCATTAATACCCTGCGCATGGCATCCTGTTCTTCTATATATAACACACCTGGATTCTGTTCAGATAACTCTGCACTGATGTCAAATGCCCGCTTCAAAAGCGTATAGCACTTTTTTGCCAATCCGGCATGTTCTGTTGCAATTTCCAATCTGGGATCTGCTCCCGTCAATATCATTCTTCCGGAAAAACTTATAATTGCTGCAAGTTCTGCTAACTGGCAGTGTCTGCTTTTACTTATATGCTTCTCCAGTTCCGCCTTTACTTCTCCCGAAAAAGACATCTCATATCTCCATCTAGTGCCGCATCGTATCCTTTTCAATGTCACGATGCTCTATCTTAATTCCAAACTGTTTCTGTTTCTCCAACCGTTTAAACAATTCATTGGCAAGGGTTACGGAACGATGCTTGCCTCCGGTACAGCCAATTGCAATTACCAGCTGGCTCTTTCCCTCTGTTATATAATTCGGTATCAGGAATTTTATCATATCTTCTAATTTATCCAGAAATACGTGGGCTTCCTTATATTGCATCACAAAATCCTGAATTTCTTTATCATTACCATTCTTTTGGCGTAAGCCTTCCACATAATACGGATTTGGCAGAAAACGTACATCAAACACCAGATCTGCATCTGCCGGAATTCCATACTTGAATCCAAAGGATAAAATTGTGATAAATAAATTCTTAAATTCCTGATTCTCTACAAATATTTTATTTAATTCTGTTTTTAATTCTCTGGTCAGAAGATGACTGGTATCTATAATGTAATTTGCCTGTTTCTTTAAGAATTCCAGTCTTCTTCTTTCTTCTTCGATGCCTTTATCGACACGCTCGCTTCCTGCCAGTGGATGACTTCTTCTGGTTTCTTTATAACGTTTTACCAGCACACCATCCTCTGCATCCAAAAACAGTACATCAAATTCTTTCCCTTCACCTCTCAGGTGGTCAAGAATATCCTGCAAATCTCCCAATGCCTGTCCGCTTCGGATATCCACACCCACAGCAACCTTCTGAAGCTCGGTATTTCTTAAATCTGCTAGCTCTATAAACTTTTCAATCAGCGGAATCGGCAGATTATCGACACAATAAAATCCGATATCCTCCATCATCTTAAGTGCTGTACTCTTTCCCGCCCCGGACATTCCTGTCAGAATTACCAGTTTCATGAAAATTCTCCCAACTTTCTTACTTCCGGCTCCAGTTTTACCTGAAACTCCTGTTCTACTTTCTCCTGTACCCTGTGCATCAGCTCTTCCACTTCTGCTGCAGTTGCCTGCCCACGGTTTATAACAAAGCCGCAATGTTTCTCGGATACCTGGGCATCTCCCACGCGATAGCCTCTTAATCCGGCATCCATAATCAACTTTCCGGCGAAATAGCCTTCCGGCCGCTTAAAAGTACTTCCTGCACTTGGAAATTCCAATGGCTGCTTCTCCTGCCGTTTCTGGCGAAGTTCCTGCATGATAGCTTCAATTTTCTCTTTTTCTCCGGATACTAATTTTAACGTTACACCCAGCACCACTTCACCAGTCTCCATAACACGGCTGTGTCTGTAACTTAAGGACATCTCTTCTACCGGGACTTCTACCACTTCACCGTCTTTGTTCAAAAGAACCGCAGATACTAAAATATCCTTCATCTCTCCGCCATAAGCGCCCGCATTCATCACAACTGCACCTCCGATACTTCCCGGAATTCCTGCTGCAAATTCCATGCCGCCTAAGGATGCTTCCAGTGCCTTGTGTGCAACCTTCGAAAGCAATGCTCCCGCTTCGGCATGAATCATATTTTCCTTTACTTCAATGGAAGAAGCATTTATGCCAAATTCAATGACCACTCCTGGAATTCCCTTATCGCCCACCAGAAGATTGCTTCCGTTTCCTATAATCGTATACGGAATCTTCTTTGCTCTGCACAATGTGATGACATCCACTGCCTCTTTGATGGTCGGCATCAGAAAAATCTCTGCCATGCCCCCAATCCGGAATGTGGTATGACGGCTCATCGGCTCCTGCAAGCGTATTCTACTTTCATCTACAATTGTCTTAATGGCTTCTATCCAGTCTTCTCTCACAATTTGCTTCTCCCATTTTTTATTTCTCTATGAAGCCAGAAATGCTACATAACCTTTATATGCTTCATATAAATCTGCTTTACTGATAATCTCCCATGGTGCATGCATATTTAAAACTGCCACACCACTGTCAATTACCTGCATTCCATAATTTGCCAGAATATACGCGATGGTTCCGCCGCCACCCTGGTCTACTTTACCTAATTCTGCAGTCTGATAAAATACATTACCATCGTCCATCACTGCACGCAATTTTCCAACATATTCTGCACTGGCATCATTAGAACCTGACTTTCCTCTGGAACCGGTATATTTATTAAATACCATTCCTTTTCCAAAATATGCTGCATTTTTCTTATCATTAACATTTACAAATAATGGATCAACACCAGCAGAAACATCACTTGATAACATTTTAGAACGAGCCATTGTAAGTCTTGTTTGAATAAAACTATCAATTCCCATCTTTAATAATAATTCCGCAACAGTATTTTCAAAGAATAAAGAATGTGCTCCTGTGGCCCCTACTGAACCAATTTCTTCTTTATCCACTAAAATAGCACAACTTGTATATTCATATACTTCACTATCTAAAAGAGCTGTTAAAGAAGTATAAGCACACACACGGTCATCATGACCATATCCTGCTACCATTGAGCGATCTAAACCATAATCTCTTGCTTTTCCACTAGGTACAACTTCAATTTCAGCAGAAATGAAATCTTCTTCTTCAATATCATATTTTTCTTTTAATAATTTTAAGATATTCGCTTTAACAGCATCTTTTTCTTCTCCAACAAGTGGCATATTTCCTAAAGTCACATCTAAGTTTTCTCCTTCAATAACTTTAGCTGCTTTTTTATCTAATTGATCAGCTGATAAATGAATCAATAAATCACTAATACCAACTACAGGATCATTTTCATCTTCACCAATGACAACATCAACAACACTACCATCTTTTTTACAAACCACACCATATAAAGATAAAGGAATTGTAACCCATTGATATTTCTTTATACCACCATAATAATGCGTATCCGCTAAAACAAATCCTTCTGATTCATAAAGAGGATTTTGTTTTAAATCCATACGAGGCGAATCAATATGAGCCCCTAAAATCCTCATACCTTCAGTTAAAGGTTTTTCACCAATAATAAATAGAGCAATATTCTTATCTCTATTAATAACATAAACCTTATCACCTGTCTTTAAATGATCAAAAGATGATAAAGGTTTAAAACCTTTAGCTTCTGCTAAACGAATAGAATCCTTAACACAAGCACGTTCTGTTTTATTTTTTGAAATATAATCTTTATAACCTTCATTATATTCCATAACATCATTTACACAATTTGCATATTTTTCCCATGTATTTTTTGCGTACATAATTTCATCCTTTCTTACTACCTACATAATTATAGCACTCTAAACAAAAAATAAAAGCTGTTAAGAAACGATTTCATTTTCTTACAGCTTTGTTCAAAAAATTTTAATGAATAATTCTTAAAATATCTTCTTCACTTGTAATATCAAATATATTTCGCGTTAATACATTTAATTTTTCAAGTGATGCATTTGTAAGTTGTTCTTCTAAACGACTTGAAATAGCTCCTAATTTAATGACTAATTGTTCTTTTAATGTATTTCTCTTTTCTTCTAGTTTTCCTTCACTTCTAAATCCTTCTGCCATTCTTTCCATTCCTTCACACATATCGATTTCATCTCCTTCTGGTAAGTCTTTAATTAAATCTAAACTTCCTGTAATAATCGCTGCATAAATAAAGTTATTTCTATTCATCTTTACTCTTCGATGCAACTTATCATAGTTCCCCTTATACATGTTCTGTATCGCTTCGATAAAGTAACGTGTTTGTTTATCTTTGATTTTACTCGTATCGATGTCTTTAACATCTACCAAATAGATTTTCCAATCATTAAAATAAGGTTTTAATTCTTTGGGTATTTCTAAATAATCACTTAATTTTAAAGGTCCTTCCCATTTCCTTGATCCTGTATAGAAAACAACCATAAACTGTGGAACGAGTCTTTTGTTTTTTAACTGTTTTAAATATTCCAACATTTCATAGATTCCACAGCGAATCACCATTTCTACATCAATCGTACTTTGATGTTCGATGCCAAAAAGACAATAGATCCCATTGACATCGGTTTTGACGACAATATCCCTTCTTCTTTTTTTATCTTCTACACTTTTTGTATCATTGATAATAAATGAGGTATCATTTTCATAACGGGCAAGTCTTTCAGGATGAATGAGTTGTTTTCCATCAAATAAAACAGCATTAGAAAAAGATGCAAAATGAATGTCATTACTGAAGAAGGTACGACAAGCACTATCAGGTGTTAAGTTATTTGTCACTATCAATTTATTATTACCTACTTTCTTTTTATTTGAGGTAACTTATCTAGATCTGTTACAAGTAAATTGTATCATGGTTCTTCTTTCATTTTGTCTCAAGTTTGTGTCAAATTTGCGAGTTTCCTAACCAAAACAACTTGACTTTTATAAAATATTTGTTCTTTTTCTACCATTATTTTATCTTTCTTCTTTTCTTTCTTCAATGGACGTTTAGTCCAAAGAAAAAAGAAGTCTTCTATTCAAAGAGACTTCTTTATAATTTTACTATCTAATAAACTTTTTCATCACAATACAATAAATAATCAATAAACTAAAACCAAATAACCCCAAATAAAGCACACTATTTGTACTATCCCCTGTTTTAACCTTCTTCACTTCTTTCTTGTTTTCAGCTTTAACAGTTTCTTTATTTGTTGTTTCAACTTTTACTGTTGGTGTTACTGCTTCTTGTTTTGTTGATGTAGCATCTTTTAATACTAATTTACTGATTGCTTCGTAAATAGCTTTAGCATATCCATCTACTGTTTCTTGTTCTGTTATTTTCTTTCCTTCTTTTACTGCATCAAGTGCTTCTTGCAATGAATTAACTGTTTCTTTTGTGTAAATTGTTAAGTTACTTGGCACTTTGGCTTTTGCTTCATTGACTTTTTTATAATTAGCATCTTTTAATACTAATTTACTGATTGCTTCATTGATTGCATTAGCATATCCATCTACTGTTTCTTGTTCTGTTATATTTTTTCCTTCTTCTACTGCATCAAGCGCTTCTTGCAATGAATTAACTGTTTCTTCTGTATAAATATTTAAGTCATTTGGCACTTTGGCTTTTGCTTCATTGACTTTTTTATAATTAGCATCTTTTATTACTAAACTATTGATTGCTTCATTAATAGCTTTAGCATATCCATCTACGGTTTCTTGTTCTGTTATATTTTTTCCTTCTTCTACTGCATCAAGTGCTTCTTGCAATGCATTAACTGTTTCTTCTGTGTAAATATTTAAGTTACTTGGCACTTTAGCTTTTGCTTCATTGACTTTTGTATAGTCCGCAAGATCAAACAACATATTAGAAAGTAATCTAATAATCTCAGCAAATGTATCATGCGCTTCAGTAGAAGATTTAACCCCTCTGTAATAATTTGCTCCGTTTAATTTATTACCCAAATTCTTATAATCTGTCGCATTTGGATAATTACTAGATATACCATGTAAATAGGCATTAAACTTTTCTGTTTCTGTCCAATTACCATCCCCATCATCACCTACAATAGTTTTATTTGTCTTTGCAGATAATCCGATAGAATAAATAAATGCATTTTTCTTTATAGATTTTGCAGTAGATATAGCATTGTTTGCTACATCATCATCAAACGAACTTTGAGTTGTTGGCACACCATCCGTAACAAAAATTACTACTCTTTTGGCATATCTTCTATTTGTGTCATTCACACTACTATTTACCAAATTTTTTGTCAACTCCATAGCTGCTTGTGAATTTGTTGCACCTGACGCATTAATTGTTTTTACTTTTTCTTTTAAATCACCTTTATTCGTATCTTGTACAGCAACGTAGTCACTTACAACTTGAGTATAGTTATATCTATATCCTCCACTAGTGTATGTATCATTTCCTACTTTATTATTTTTATCCCCTGCAAATTTAACAATTGCAATTCTATTTTGTTTACTAACATCTTCAATGTTTGTATTTTTAGTTGAGAATTCATCAATCAACTGATAAACAGAATCCTTTAAAACACTCATTCTTTTTGTTCCACCACTTAATGGATCATCCATACTTCCAGACACATCTAGCACAAGCGTTATATCAAGAGGTATTGATTCTCCTTTAGTTTCCGCAAATACATTTACAGGCACTTGTGTAAAGACCATCATAAATGTAAGTACGCTTGCTATTATTTTCTTTATTTTTATCTTCATAACTTATTTTTCCTCCCCTTATTTAGATCTATTATGTTTAAAACTACTTATTTATTTGTTAATAAAAAAACCTCCCTTGTCGATTCATATTTTACTATTTATGATACTTTACTTTTTCATTTGTCGCGAAATGTCGTTTTTAGGGTGTGAAATGCAAAAAGAAGTCTCCTATTCAAAGAGACTTCTTTATAATTTTACTATCTAATAAACCTTTTCATCACAATACAATAAATAATCAATAAACTAAAACCAAATAACCCCAAATAAAGCACACTATTTGTACTATCCCCTGTTTTAACCTTCTTCACTTCTTTCTTGTTTTCAGCTTTAACAGTTTCTTTATTTGTTGTTTCAACTTTTACTGTTGGTTTTACTGTTTCTTTTTCTTTCATATCTTTATAAAGAATTGCATAGTCACTGAACTTATCTGTTTCAAATGTTAAACTGTTTGTCTTTTCATCATATTTTGTTTCTAAGATATCTACTTTTCCATTATGACTTCTTGCGATAAAGTATTCTCTCTTAGTTTTACTATCTTTATTGATTAGTTCTTCTGGAACTTTGATTGTTACTTTCATGACTTTTGTAAGTTCATGTATACTTTCATTTGTTCCATTAATACTCTTATAAAGTGTAATATCTAAGTATTTTCCTACTTTATATCCTTTTGTATTTGTTTCAATAAGTTCATTTGCTTGCGCTTCTTTTACTTCTAATACGATTTCTACTTTCTTACCTTCTGCTATTTCACTTAATTCATTTGCTGTTATTTCTTTGTTTTCAATAAGGAGATCTATAACTTCTTCTCTACTTATTTCTACATCTCCTGTTGTTTTAACAGTAAATGATCCTGTTCCTATCTTATCATTTTCTTTTGGTAAGATTGCATAGCTATATTCAAAGGATCCTGTATGGTTATTTCCTTTAGCTTTGATTGTTAGAACATGTTTTCCTTCTTTCGTTGCTTGATTATCTAATACTTCATAATCTTCTTTATTTAATGCTTTTCCATTGACTAAAACTTGTTCTACTTCTTGTGTTTGTTTTTCTCCTGTATATTTTAAAACATTTCCTAATACAACTGTTCCTTTATCAATCGATAATGGATTAATTGTATATGTTCCATCTTTAAAAGTAATATCATAATTTGGATTTGATCCTTCTTTTTGACTTACTTTTATCTTATATGTTCCTACATCTTCTCCTTCTTGTCTTGTAAGAATGATTCCAGTTAATCGATCTTCTCTTGCAAGTCTATCAAAACTATACATCAATTCATAACCTTTTTCTCCGTATGTTTTTGATAAATCAATTGCTGAAACTCTTGTTTTCATTTTTTTTATTGTAAAATCTTTTGTCACTGATGATTTTTCATAATTGTCATCAGCTGGATATGTCACTCTTACTGTATATTCTCCTGCATTCTTTGGTTTTGTTGTTGAATATTCATTCTTTCCTTTTAATGAATATTCAACAACTGGAGTAGTTTTATTGTTAGATGTTGATTTTACATCTACAACTTCATATCCATCATACGTTTTATCTAATTCATTTTGAGTAGTTGTAATTACTGTATTTGATTCATCTGTTTTACTAATTGTCACTGTTAATGCTGGCCATACAGTTTCTAATAATTCATAGTTATCTTTATCTTCACCACTTAAAGCAGATTTAGTATAACTTACTGCTTTATTTTCTCCTGCATTTGAGCTTTCTACTGTACCCATTTTTGGCATATCAATAGATACTTCATCATTTCCAACAACACCTGTAAGTTTTCCGCCTTGTAATGCAACTTCACTAGTACCATTGTATTTTCTATTTACAGCTTTTAAACCTTCAATAGATAATTGTTTTTTACCAATTGTATAACTTGTTGTTACATTTTCAGGTAACTTATAATTTTGATTACTTACTTTTGTAGCTTTAGCAGCATCTTTATAAGTACCTACATTTTTGTGTTGAGCTCCATCAACAGTAACTTCACATTTATCACTATCTACTAAGTTATTAACTGTAGCTGTTGGTAATTGTTCTTTTCCATTATAAGTTAATTCTTTATTCCATTTTAAATCAATTATTTTTGGTGTAATACTTCCTGCAACTAATTCAGGATAAACTAATGTGTAGTTATTCACATTTGTAGAATCATTTCCTGTAACATTCACTTTACTAGGATCTACTGTAACTTTATTTGCATCTTTTACATTTTTACTATTAAATATTCCAGTTAAACCACTTATTGTAAGTGTTTCACCATCAATTCCTGTAGCCACACTTCCAGTTACTGATGCGTTTTTATTACCATCATATTCTTTAGTTACAGAATCTACAGTAACATTTAATTCTTTAGGAGTAATTGTAAATTCTTTTTCACCACTTGTAGCTTCATAAGTACCATCTTCTCCTACAGTCACTCTTACTTTATATGTTCCTGCATCTTTTGGTTTTATTGTTGTATATGTTGTGTCATCTGCATCTTTTACTTTATATTCAATAGTATCATTACCTGTTCCTAATTTATTGAACGTTGGTTGTTTAACTACTTGTCCGTCGTATTCTTTAGATATATCTTGAATATTTGTGATAGAACCATTTGCCTTTTTCACTTTTAAAGTAATAGTTGTAGTTCTTGGTGCTTGATTACCTTGATTATTTATATACTCAACACCTAAAGGATTATAAGATACTGTTAATGTATAATCTTTTGCTTCTAATTTATCTAAACATCTACCGTTAAACGTAATTGTTGAACCATTAACAGTATAATAATCATCTTTTTCTAATGAATCATTTCCAATGGCAACATCTTTAATTTCATTCCCATTTAAATTAACCGATGCTGTTAAATTACTTTCAGTTGTTTTTGTATATTCTAGCTTTTCTGCGGCCGATGTTGAATCACTGTAAAGAACAACACCATCAGAATTAATAATGCTACTATTTCCTGCATTATCTACAATCTTAGCATAAATAACATATTTATTATTTGGATTAATATTAAATGTTTTGCCATTATCTATCTTAATCCATGTAACATTTTCTAATTGTTCTATACTTAAAATATCATTAGCTAAATAGTAAGATACTTCTTTAACTCCACTTTCTCCTTCACCATCACTACCTGTAATAGTGACAGCTTTTGTTTCTTTAAAGAAATAGCCAAATGTTAAACTGTTTAATACTTTATTTATAGTGTTATTACCTATTTTAATTGTTCCTGTAGGAGCTTTATTTTCATTAATAGACCATTGAACAGGAACTGTTCCTTGATAGTTTCCCTTTCCAACAACATTTAATGTGTATGTTCCATAGTCTGTTTTTTCTACTTCACCACTAACTTCAAAATCATTATTTGTTAAAGCAGTTTCCCCATCTTTTACTGTAACAATTGGTTTAATCATATTTCTGTTATTAAACATATAGGTATTATCTTCTCCATCTAGCGTTACCATATTAGATGTTAAAGATTTTGGCGTAATTGTAGCAGTTGTTTCAGTTTGATTTCCTGTTTGCGATAATACATAGTTATTTTTATCTGTACCATTTAAAACTAAATTAGACAATGAAACTTTTTTATTTTCTCCAGCATTTACGTCTGTAAAGTTTCCATCTGCTGTAACTGATAATTGATCATTTCCACATTTACCATCAAAATGAGCATCATTAAAGTCTAATTTTACTGAATTATTACCATCATATTCTTTATCATTTGCTTTGATATTTGAAACTGTTACTTCTTTTTGATTGATTTTTACTTTTGAAGACTTTTCTTCACTATCATTATAATTACTTCCACCTTCTACTTTGTAATATATAGTATATTCCCCTGCATTTTCAGCAGATGGAATTTCTGTTGTCCATTTATCTTTAGCATTTAATCTATATTTTAAAATTGTTCCTTTTGGAATTTCAGCATTAATAATAAAGTTTTGTTTTTCACTGTTATATGTAAGATTTTTTGCAAATTCTACATTTATACTTGGTGTGCCTTTTTTGATTTCTACATCAACAAAGCCATGATCAGTTTTATAATCATTATGATTTTCATCACCTTTTACATAATAATAAATACGATATTTTCCTGCTTCTTTTCCTTTTGGAATTGTTGTTGACCAACCATCATTTTCACTTAAACTATAATAAACTGTTCCTCCATCAGCTATTCCCGCTGTTACAAGTTCTTGTTCTTTACCATTATAAGTTAACTCATTCGCTTTAGGAGGAGATGATAAACAAGAATTTGCTTTATTTATTTTAAACTTCTTTGTTACCGTTTGTTTACCAACACTAACAGATACTTCGTAATCACCTACTGCAGTAGGTGCAATTTCACTTTTTGTATAATCCTTTCCTTCATATTCAATTATTATATCATTTTTAGTGACAGGAAATTTATTATCAGTAACCACATTATTGTCACTATCTTTTAACGATAAACCACTATAAGCTTTTCCTGTATAATCCATATCATCTGCACTAATTTTTAATTCTACCGCATTTGTATTGTAACTACATGAATTTTCACTAGTAGTGCATCGAGCAGAAATTGTACTATTATCATTTACTTCATATACCCAATTATGAGTATGTTTAATTACTGTCAAAGCTTTATATTTAAAAAGCACATTACAATCATCATTAAGTATAGAAACCTTATCAATGAAATCTTGTGTTAAATTTGTATTTGTTAAATAATACTCTTTTGATAAATCATCTTCATTAACTCTTATTGAAAGTGGCGATGTATTTGTATAATTAGAAATATCTAATCTAGATGAATTTTCTAGATAAATTCCAGCATTACCACCTGATATTGTTGTATTTCCATTTATATTTAAATATTTATATCCTCCATTATAGTAGTAATTCAAACTTGAAGATATACCATAGTTTTGACCCTTTATTGTGCAACTTGTAATCTCTATCTTCTTCCAATTATTTTTCCAATATTTTCCAAATTGAATTGCATCACCATAATTATTAGTTACGTTACTATTATTTAAGACTAACCCATTATATCTTGGTGTTTCATTAACGAAATCAATCATTGTACCATTTGCAATCATTCCATTTTCTATAGTAGTGTTTGTTATTTCTGCATAACCATTGTTACTTAATGCACAGCTATTTTGAATATTTTGCAACTTTTTTATTGTACAATTATTGATACTAATTGTCGAATTGGTAGTTCTATTTATTATTGCTTTTTGAGCATTTGTTGTTATTGTTAAATCATTAATAGACGCTGTACCAACACTGCTATCGAAGAATGTTAAAAAGTTGGCATTTACAGTATGATACTTACCATTAATAGTAAAATTATTTTTACTACCGCCGATAATGAACCAACCATATCCTCTCCATTTGTCTGCAACATCTATATTACCATTAATATTAACAGTTATAGCTCTTTTTGTAACAATGGTAAAAAATCGATTGTCTTTTTTTAGAGAATATTGACCTCCTTCTATATTAATAGTATCAACTACGCCATATTTTGCCTCTTCATCCCCAATCACTATTGGAAATGTTGTATTTGGCGTAACATTCATTACATTTCCAGAAATTGTTATTCCATTGTCGTCAGCTGCATACACATTTGTTGATGCTAAAGGCATTTGTGTAAAAATCATCATGAATATAAGTACGCTTGCTATTATTTTCTTTATTTTTATCTTCATAACTTTCTTTTCCTCCCCTTATTTAA
>OLRZ01002032.1_pt1 | contig 12370 bp, 14 predicted proteins | sample 1671931 | NCBI WGS metagenome assembly OLRZ01 (sample SAMEA3136627, study PRJEB25190) | human gut metagenome | reverse complement strand
GATAAGAGACACCGGCATACTCTGCGACATCGTATAGCGTTACTGGTTTCACATTTACCACCCTGAATTGACTCTCTTCGGGTGCTATCATGCCATACCACGAAATGTTTTGCGCCATTCGGAGGGGGCACGCCGAAGTGAGATTCAAAATGCCGACGTCAGTTCACAGGTGGGTAATGATACCAACGTGTTGATTTCGTATTTTCACTGACACCAGGATCATCCTGATGTTACAAGGATTGAATGACTACAGATTAAAATAGTCATCAACAGGTTGACAGCATTACCTGGTTTTAGTCCGGTCTGCCGTCTTCTGAAAACGACAGACACATGTAAGATTATCCGCTGCCTGGCAGAAGGAGACTTTGTGAAAACGCTCATGGTGTGTATTTATACGATCAGAAGGCGTTATATTTTTTCCTGATTGACGCGGTACGAAAGTTCCTGATGACTCTCTTTTCGTTCGCTGTAGCGATCTGCAAGGTAGCTGGTTTGTCCCCTGAGCAGCAACGTAATTTTAAACAACTCCTCTGCGACATCTACGATACGGTCGTACCATGAGGACGGCTTCATCCTTCCGTTCTCATCAAATTCCTGCCAGGCTTTCGCCACCGAGGACTGGTTGGGAATTGTGAACATCCGCATCCAGCGGCCCAGAATGCGCATCTGGTTCACGGCATTGAAGGACTGCGAACCGCCGCAAACCTGCATCACTGCAAGTGTCTTGCCCTGCGAAGGACGAACCGCGCCTTCACTCAACGGTATCCAGTCGATCTGCGCCTTCATCACCGCGCTCATAGCCCCGTGCCGTTCCGGCGAGCTCTACACCATCCCGTCACACCATCTGACCAGCCCGCGTAGCTCGGAGACTTTAGGGTGCGTATCCGGGGCATCATCCGGCAGGGGTAAACCGGAGGGGTTAAAGAATTTCACCTCCGCGCCCATCGCCGTCAGCAGGCGACCTGCTTCCTCCGCGGCAAAGCGACTGTAGGAGCGCTCCCTTACTGAGCCATACAGGATCAGAATCCGTGGGGGCTCCTGCAGGTGCAGACGTTCGGCAATATGTTGATCAAAACAGTCAGTATTCAGGGCTGGAAATTGTTCCATTTTTCTCCACCGGAGAGAACAGGTGATTTTAAAGTTAATATATATGATCTAACATATGTGTATTCTAAAGGGAACGGAGTGAAAAATGCTACAACCTGTTCAGCTTTTCAAAATCCTGTCGGATGAAACACGGCTAGCCATCGTCATGCTTCTCCGTGAGTCCGGAGAATTGTGCGTCTGCGATATCTGCGTTGCCACCTCCGAATCGCAGCCCAAAATTTCGCGACATATGGCTATCCTTCGCGAGGCTGATCTGGTTCTTGACCGTCGGGAAGGCAAATGGATCCACTATCGTCTGTCACCCCATATTCCGGCGTGGGCAGCAGAGACAATCACGACGACCTGGCAGTGTCTGCGCGAGGATGTACGTGAATGGCTGGACAAATCAGCCTGCACCTCCTGCTGAGGCAGGAAAACATATTTACAAAATCATATATGATGGGGTCTGAGATGCTTTTGGCAGGGAGTATATTTTTACTGACGCTGGTACTGGTGATCTGGCAACCCAGAGGCCTGAGTATTGGCTGGAGCGCGAGTATCGGGGCTGTGCTGGCGCTGGGAACCGGTGTCATCCATATCTCTGATATTCCCGTTGTCTGGAATATCGTCTGGAACGCGACAGCGGCATTTATTGCGGTCATCATCATCAGCCTGCTGCTCGATGAGTCCGGCTTCTTTGAATGGGCCGCACTGCACGTCTCCCGCTGGGGTAACGGACGTGGCCGCCTGCTGTTCACCTGGATAGTCTTGCTCGGTGCCGCTGTTGCTGCTTTGTTCGCCAATGATGGCGCCGCGCTGATCCTGACGCCGATTGTGATTGCGATGCTGCTCGCACTGGGGTTCAGCCAGGGCACGACACTGGCCTTTGTCATGGCTGCAGGATTTATTGCAGATACGGCCAGCCTGCCACTCATTGTTTCTAACCTGGTGAATATCGTCTCGGCGGACTTCTTCGATCTGGGCTTTACGCAGTACGCCTCCGTTATGATCCCCGTGGATGCGGCAGCGATTGCGGCCACGCTGATCATGCTGCATCTCTTCTTCCGCAGGGATATTCCGGCAACGTATGACGTTTCGCTGCTGAAGACGCCTGCCAGTGTGATAAAGGATGCGGCAACGTTCAGGGCGGGCTGGATTGTCCTGTTATTGCTGCTTGTCGGTTTCTTCGTTCTGGAGCCGCTGGGGATCCCTGTCAGCGCGATAGCAGCTGCTGGCGCAGCAGTACTGTTTATCGTGGCGAAAAGAGGTCATGGCATCAACACAGGGAAAGTCCTGCGCAGTGCGCCATGGCAGATCGTGATTTTTTCGCTGGGCATGTACCTGGTGGTCTATGGCCTGCGCAATGCCGGGCTCACGGAGTATCTGTCTGGTGTACTGAACCTGCTGGCAGAAAAGGGGTTATGGGCAGCAACGTTCGGCACCGGCTTCCTGACCGCGTTCCTGTCGTCGGTGATGAACAATATGCCGACGGTGCTGATTGGCGCGCTGTCGATTGACGGGAGTACGGCGACTGGCGTCGTCAAAGAGGCAATGATTTATGCCAACGTGATTGGCTGCGATTTAGGCCCGAAAATCACCCCGATTGGCAGTCTGGCAACCCTGCTTTGGCTGCATGTGCTTGCCCAGAAAAATATAACGATCACCTGGGGTTATTACTTCCGCACGGGCATTATCATGACTCTGCCCGTGCTGTTTGTCACTCTGGCCGCGCTGGCGTTGCGGCTTTCCATCACTTTGTAATGAGATAAAGATATGAGCAACATTACCATCTATCACAACCCGGCCTGCGGCACTTCACGCAACACGCTGGAGATGATCCGTAACAGCGGTAACGAACCGACCATTATTTATTATCTCGATACGCCACCGACCCGTGATGAGCTGATTAAACTTATTTCAGATATGGGAATTACGGTGCGTGCATTGCTGCGTAAGAATGTTGAGCCTTATGAACACCTGGGCCTTGATGAAGAGAAATTCAGTGATGAGCAGTTGATTGATTTTATGCTTCAACATCCGATCCTGATTAATCGGCCGGTAGTCGTTACGCCGCTTGGCACTCGTCTTTGCCGCCCTTCAGAAATAGTGCTGGATATTCTACCTGAAGGTCAGAAAGGAGCGTTTACCAAAGAGGACGGCGAAAAGATCATTGACGAAACGGGGAAGCGGGTTAAGTAACCTGTTTTTTTCGTCTCATTTTTATCGTATTCGGGTGTCTGTCTGTACCATGCAGACGCTCGCTTTTTGTAATGCCAGCTAAAGAAACAGGCTTAACGTAGGATATTTTCCGTTTGCCAAGCGGCCCCCATATTGAATGGCTGACGGTACTGGATTTCGATGAGATAAAAATAGACCGTATTTTTATTGCCAATATTGATGACCCGGTGAAGCGAGCGCTACTTGTTTCTGTGGTGAAAGGGTTACGTGGTACTGGCAAACCACTGGTGTTTGTAGGGGTGGAAACGCCAGGACAGTTTGAATTCGTCCGTTCTCTTGGCCTCGGTTACCTAGTTCAGGGCTGGTATACCGGAAAACCCGAAACAATATCTGCGATGAATATTCAGGGTTAAAACGATACGGGGCCCGGCCCGTATCGGCAACCCGACCCGTCAGCGTATCGCTTTCTGTCTGAAGCCGGTTCAGGTCGGCTTCTATCTGCGCGATGCGGCGGGAGATTTATTCAGAACGACTGCCGAAGTTCATCCGGCGAAGCTTATCCAGCTGCGCCTGCAGATGGTCTATTTCGCGCTCCCGGTCGGCCTGCTTTTCCAGCAGGGCGCGGTTCAGCGCTTCCTGTTCGGACAGGCGCTGTTTCAGCAGAAGGATGTCGTCAGGGGGAGGTGTTGTTCATAAGCCCGCATTTTACCAGGCTTATTCAACGACAACCAGGATAAAGAGGCCTACAACATGGTCAGGGACGTAAGCAGTCTTTTAGGCTGCCGCCAGTCGATGCCTTCCAGAAGCATTGCCAGCTGCGCCGGGGTCAGGAACACTTTGCCATCGCGGGCAGAGGGCCAGGCGAAGCGGCCGCGTTCCAGCCGTTTGGTCAGCAGGCACAGCCCGTCGCCGGTGGACCACAGCAGTTTGACCTTACTGCCGCTGCGGCCCCGGAAGATGAAGACATGGCCGGACATCGGGTCATCTTTCAGCATCGCCTGCACCTTTGCGGCGAGACCATTGAAGCCGTTGCGCATGTCGGTGATACCGGCAACCAGCCAGATTTTGGTGCCTGTTGGCAGGTGGTTATCACTTCCTTTATCTGTCCTGTGATGATCCTTATGACTTCGCCAGACTACTTCACCACACACATGGGTCTGCCAGATACCGGTTCGGGATGGATTTCCGCTTCTACGCTGAACACCGTCTTTAGAAGCTCTGGTTTCATCACTGCTTCCGGAGCACCTTGCGCCATCACGCGACCGCTTGCCAGTACCACCAGATGATCGCAATAGCGGCTGGCCTGATTCAGATCGTGGAGTACCGTCACTACGGTTTTCCCCTGCCTTTTGAGTTCAACCATCAGGCGCATCAGTTCAACCTGATGATTGATATCGAGGTAGGTCGTAGGCTCATCAAGAAGAATGAGTGGGGTATCCTGTGCCAGCACCATCGCCAGAAACGCACGCTGGCGCTGGCCGCCGGAAAGCTGGGTTAACCTGCGGTCAGCCAGATTGCGCGTCCGGGTCTGACTCATTGCCACGTTGACCCGCTCGTTGTCTTCCGCGGAGAGTCGCCCCCACAACGACAGCCACGGGCTGCGGCCGTAGGAAACCAGTTCCCGTACAGTGATCCCCTCGGGGGATAAATGGTGTTGCGGCAGTAAAGCCAGGCGGCGAGCCAGCTGGCGGGCGGAAAAACCGGCTATGGGTTTTTCATCAAGCAATATCTCGCCAGAGTCTGGTGTTAACAGGCGAGAAAAACAGTTCAACAGCGTCGATTTCCCGCAACCGTTAGGGCCGAGCAGGGCCGTGATTTTTCCGGCAGGCAGGGCGAGAGAAAGTCCATCCAGCACGGTTTGTGCGCCATAGCTGACGGTCAGATTTTCAGTACGTAATCTCATTTATCGCATTCTCACAAGCAGCCAGACAAACCACGGTGCGCCGATAATGGCGGTCAGCACGCCTGCCGGAAGCTCCAGCGGCGGATGAATGATTCGTGCCAGCAGATCGGCAATGACCAGCAACAACGCGCCCGTCAGGGCCGAAACGGGCATCAGCCAGCGGTGACGCCCGCCGGCGATCCTGCGCACCATGTGCGGCACGACGAGACCAATAAAACTTATCGGGCCACAGACGGCCACGCCGGTTGCTGTCATCGCGACAGCCAGCATCAGCCCCTGGAACCGGGTGCGCTGAACCGACACGCCGAGCGTGGCTGCTCGTGCATCGCCCAGCGCCAGCAGGTCGAGATCGCGACAAAAGCGCAGGCTCAGCGGCAAAAACAGAATGAGCAACGGCACGGCAATCTTCACAAAGTGCCAGTCGCGCCCCCATAAGCTACCCGTCAGCCACAGCAGGGCACTGTTTACATCCTGCGGGTGCAGGAGCATCAGGTAATCCGTCAGGCTCGCCCAGCAGGCGGAAAGCGCCACGCCGGTGAGCGCCAGCTTCATCGGCTGGTGGGTCTTTGCCAGCATCTTCAGCAAGATCAACCCCGCCATACCGCCCGCAAAGGCCAGCAGCGGCAGCACCATCACGGATAGTGATGGCATAAGAAGCAGTGCTCCCACAGAGGCAAGGCTGGCGGCATGGTTAATGCCGAGAATATCCGGTGATGCTAGCGGGTTACGCACAATCCCCTGTACCAGCACGCCCGCCACGGCGAGGGCTGCACCGACAAACAGTGCCAGCAGCAAGCGCGGCAGTCGGTACTCCATCAATACATAATAATGCTCGCGTCCGTCCTGCCAGTCGGTCAGCAGCGCGCGCCACGGCACGGGGATCACCCCCATATGGAGTGATAACAGCGCACAACCTGCCAGGGCAAGGGTGATGAAAATGACCAGCGCAATTTTCATCCTCGCCTCCTCACCAGCCAGACAAAGCAAGGACTGCCAATCAGCGCCAGCACTGCGCCTGCGGGCAGATCGCCGGGGAAGGCCAGCGCGCGTGCGAGTACATCTGCCATCAGCATCAGCGTGGCCCCCAGCAGCATGCTCACCGGCAGTACGTTGCGCTGATCGAAGCCTGCCCAGAAGCGCGCCAGATGTGGCACCAGCAGGCCGATAAACGCCACCGGACCTGCCACACTGACGCACGCGCCAACCAGAAGCAGCACTAACATATTGATGATCAAACGTAGTCTCGGCAGGTTCACTCCCAGCGTATGGGCGGTACTGTCGCTGACGTTGAGCAGGTTCAGTTGATTCGCCAGCAGCAACACGACAGGGACTGCAGTGACCACCACCGGCAAGAGCTGCCAGACATCCTGCCAGTGGGCGTGGGACACTCCGCCTGCCAGCCAGTAAAAGATGCCGTAAGCATGATCTTCGGCCAGCAGCAGGGTGATGCGGGTCAGGGCCATACAAAAGGCCGACAGCGCGATACCCGCGAGGATCAGTTTGTTTCTGTCCTGGGTATGACGAAACCCGCCTCCTGCGGTCATGACCAGCAGCCAGCTCACGCCGCCCCCGCATGCCGCGATGAACGACAGGGAATAGCCTGCAACCGGCGTCGGACTCAGCGCGCTGGTAAGCGCCATAGCCAGCGCCGCGCCGCTGTTAATGCCGAGCAGTGAAGGAGAGGCCATTGAGTTGTGGGTCAGGGTTTGCAGCAGCGTGCCCGCGAGCGCCAGGCTTGCGCCGATCAGAACGGCGACCAGGCTTCGCGGCAAACGAAGGTTTTGCACCAGCGCTTCTGGTAGCGTTGGCGTGTGTCCAGGCAGCAGGGCGCGGATTGCGTCTGCTCCGGAAACAGGAATGGCCGAGTAGCAAAACAGACTCAGCCAGAAAATAATAATAAGTACTGCAACGGGAAGCCCCCACAGCAGCACCGGGTGTTTTAGCGCGGTCATTTCACATCGGTAAGCGGCTGATGGTGGAAGATTTTTACCGTGTCAGCGGCAATACGCTCTGCGGCAAAAATACCGCGCATCCGCGCCCAGGCGTTACTGTCGACTGAAGCAACCTGCTGCTTCTGCGCGGCGGTTAATATCTGCCAGAGCGGATCTTGTTGCCAGCGTTTAACAATGCTCTCTTCGCGATAGTGGGCAACCAGCAGCCAGGCAGGATTGACCGCCAGCATTTGCTCCAGGCCGATGGACGGCATGGACGCGCCCGCCATCGCAGCGGGAACGTTCAGCCCCAGAGAAGCCAGCACGCTGCCGGTCCAGGTCTCCTGGGTATGCAGGTTGAATAGCTGTTCGCGTGATGTGCCAAAGGCCACGCGTGTCCCTGTGGGAAGCTGGCTGGCCCACTGCGCCATCTTCTCTTTATGTTGTTCCAGACGCGCCTGCATCTCTCGTTTTTTACCTACCACTTCGCCGATGATAGCCGCTGAGTGCAAATTTTCAGCGTAGGTTTCGTTGCGGGACTTAAGCAGCAGTACCGGCGCGATTTGCTGCAAGGCGGTGTAAATCCCCGCATGGCGACTGCTGTCGGCAATGATCAGGTCTGGTTTCAGGGCAGCAATGGCTTCCAGGCTCGGCTGCGCGCGCGTTCCGACGGACTGCCACGGTTTCAGGTGCGCACGCACTTCGGGCAGGATGCGTTTTGCATCGTTATCGTCGGCAATACCGATCGGGCTGACGTCCACGGCGGCCAGCGCATCGGCGAACGAGAGTTCCAGCACCACAATCCGTTGTGGCGTTTTATCGAGTGTAAACGTGCCGTGTTCGTCCTGAACCGTGGCGGCAAAGGCGTGGCCGATCACCAGCAGCAGGCCTGCAAAAAGAAAACGGATAAATGCCAACATAGTCACATTCCAGCTAAAAGCCCGGCAAGCCGGGCGTTAACACATCAGAACTTCAACGACCCCTGCATATACAGCGTGCGCGGCTGGCCTGCGTAGATGCCTTTGTTGTTGTCGTCATAAGAGCGGATGAAGTAGTCCTGGTCGAAGATGTTTTTCACACCGAACGCCAGGTTCAGATCTGCCATCTGCGGGCCAAAGTCATACGCCACGCGTGCGCCCCAGAGCATGAAGCCGGGAATGCGGCCGGTACTGCCGTCGGCGCTCTCTTTCACCGTATTGGCGTTATCCGCAAACTGGCTGGACTGGAAATCGCTGTTCAGATTGAACGTCCAGTTGCCCGGCTTGTAGTCCACGCCCAGCGTGCCTTTATGTTTCGGGGAGAATGGCACCTGATTGCCATAGGTGTCGCCTTTCTCGCGGATTTCCGCGTTCACATACGCATAGCTGGCGTAGACGGAAACGTTATCAAGCGTTGGCGTTAGCGTACCCAGGTCGTAACGTGCCTGCGTTTCCAGCCCGGTATGGCGCGTTTTGCCACGTGCAGTGACGGTGTCGTTGGTCTGGTTGGAGTCGTACTGATTGTTAAAGTTAATCAGGAACAGCCCCATTTCCGCCGTCAGCGCGCCGTCATCGTAGCGGGTACCGAGTTCCCAGGTTCGCGCTTTTTCCGGTTCCACATTGCCGCTTTGCACAGCCTTGCCAATCTGGCTGTACTGTACGGTGCCGAACGAGCCTTCAGTGTTTGCATAAAGATTCCAGCTATCAGTCAGGTGATAGAGCACGTTCAACGCCGGAAGCGGTGCGTTATAGCTCACCTCTTCGTGCGTGCCTTTGATGGCGTTGTTCTGGTATGACTCGATATGTTCGAAACGCATACCCGGCGTGATGGTCCAGTTGCCGATGTCGATTTTGTCATCCAGATACCAGGCGTGCGCCTCGGTGCCGGAACGCGTGTCGCGGTCGTAAGGGCTTGAGCCGGACGGCAACTGCCCGCTGCTGGTGGCGGTGTAGTAACGCATTTCATGCGTTGATTCATTCACATAGCGATAGCCCACGCCCACTTCGTGCGCGGAAGGGCCGATCATAAAGCTCTGGCTGTAGCGTGGCTCAATACCGCGCACCCAGTAGTTACGCGGCGAGAGGGTGATGCGTTTGCCTTGCTCCAGGTAGCCGCTGCGCAGGGTTTGGGTGTAGAACCCCTGAATGTTGAATTTATGCTGGCTGTCCGGCTGGAACTGGTAGCCCAGGCTCGCCAGCTTGCGACGGCCCCAGAAGCGGTCATACGGGCGGGTGGATTGCCAGCGATCGGCGTCGTAATCCGCGCGGGACAGGCCGCCGGGCATGTCGGCTTCACCATCGTAATATTGCAGCAGGCTGTTGAAGGTGTGCACCTCATTCGGCGCATATTTGCTTTTCAGCATCAGGTCGTCGATGCGGGTGGCGCTGTGCTCGCGCCAGTCACTGCCGCGCGTGCCGGAGTAGAGCAGCGCGGTGCCAAAACCGTTGTCCGCTGTGCCGCCCACCATCAGGTTGTGCGTCTCTTTCGGGTTGTTTTGTGAAGAGGTTGGGCTGAGCTGACCTTCCACCCCCGCCTCGATACCAAAGTCCTGCGGAATGGCGCGGGTAACAAAGTTCACCACGCCGCCCACGCTCTGCGGTCCGTAACGCACCGCACCACCACCGCGCACCACGTCAATGGCATCCATGTTGCCGAGCGAAACGGGAGCCAGTGAAAGCTGCGGCTGACCGTAAGGGGCAAAGGGGACGGGGATGCCGTCCATCAGGACGGTCGAGCGGCTGGCGAGGCGTGGGTTCAGGCCCCGGATGCCAAAGTTCATCGCCAGGTCGTGGCTGCCGGTGCCGTTGTTTTCCGGCGCGCTGACGCCAGGGATGCGGTTAAGCACCTCACGCATGGTGGTTGCGCCGGTTTTGGCGAAATCCTCACGGCGGATCACGTCACGCGCGCCAGCATGTTCAAATACGTCGTTTTCACGCGCATCGCCCAGCCAGTCGCCGACCACGGTCAGGGCATCTTCTTTTGGCGCGGGCGCGGTCTCCAGCGTCCAGCTGTTATTTCTCAGCGGTTTTACCTGCAGTCCGCTGCCGTCCAGCAGTTGTTGCAGGCCGCTCTCGACGTCGTAATCTCCGTGCAGGCCGTTGCTCTGCTTGCCGCGCGTCAGGCTGGCGTCAACCGAGAGGGTAATTCCGCTGTGTGCGGCATACTGATTGAGCGCTTTGTCGAGCGATCCCGGTGCGATATCAACCTGTGCAGCAAAAGCGGAAAACGAGAGACCGGCCAGCGGCAGCAGGCTCAGGCGAATGGCGTTAACCAAAGGTGTTGTTTTACGAAAAACGCGTAACGGCGTCATACCTTCTCCATCATCATTTTTGTTGTGTTCAGCTATGAGTCGAACGAGAAGGGTAAAAAGGACAATCGAAATGAGAATTATTTTTCTTACAGCGGTGAAATGTTTATCCAGTACCGCGTAATAGACTGAATTTTAACGGGAAGCGTTTGAGCGATAACGTTCAGGATCGCATCGGTATTTTTCAGCGGGAACGTCCCGCTCAGGCGCAGCCCGGCAACGGCGGGATCGCAGCGCAGCACGCCGTTGCGGTAACGGCTTAGCGTGGCTATCACCTCACCCAGCGGTTTATCGCTGAAGCTCAGGATGCCCTTCGTCCAGCTTGTACTCTCGTCATCCAGCGGTTTCACTGCGCCAAACTCAGAGGCGCTGAACTGCAGGCTTTCACCAGCGTTCACGATGCGTTTTTGCGCGGGGGCACTGGCGAGAAGCACTTCCACGGCGTGCTGCTGCACGTCAAGCTGCGTGAAATTATCCTGCTGGCGGACGGTAAATTCTGTCCCTAAAGCGGTGAGTTGGCCCTGACGGGTCAGGACGCGGAAGGGGCGTTGCTGCGCATCTTTCGCGGTAGTAATGGCGATTTCACCGTACCAGAGCCGGACGGTGCGCTGATGCGCATCAAAACGCACATCCGCCGCGCTTTGGGTATTCAGCGTGAGCAGGGAGCCATCTTCCAGTTGCTGACGGCTGACTGCGCCTTTGGCGGTGCGGTAATCTGCCCGCAGACCTTCGCCGGTTTCCGACTGCCAGAGTTGCCAGCCTCCGCCAGCGCCGAGCAACAGCAGTAATCCTTTCATCACGTGACGGCGGGTGAGGCGGGTATCGTGCAGCGCCCGGCTGGCAACGTCGCCAGGCACACCGCCAAGCTGGTTGCGCAGGTTTTCAACCTGCTGCCAGGCCCACTGGTTATCCTGATCCTGTTCATACCACTGTTGCCAGCGCGCTTCCTGTTGTGGGCTGACGCGCTCGCCGCTTAGCACGGCATACCAGTGGGAAGCTGAACGCAGCGCCTGACGGCGGGAATCGGTTAACGAAGGATTCATAACCCATGCTCCAGACGAAACAGCAGGCAGTGCTCGACGGCTTTCGCCACGTATTTTTTCACGGAGCTGACGGAAACACCGAGTTTGTGCGCAATCTCGCTGTATGTCAGGCCATCCAGTTGCGAAAGCAGAAACGCTTCACGTGTTTTTCCGTTTAGCCCGTCCAGCATGCTGTCGACGAGTTGTAGGGTCTCGAGCTGGCTTTCGCGTTCCTCAGGTGAAGGCGCTACCCCCTCCGGCATAAGCGCCAGCATCTCCAGATACGCTTTTTCCAGCGCGTTTCGGCGAAACAGGTCCACCATCACGCGTTTGGCGATAGTGCACAGGAAAGAGCGAGGATCGCGGATCGTCGAGAGCGTTTCGCTGCTCATTACCCGCAAAAAAGTGTCCTGGGCAATGTCATCTGCATCAAAGGCAGACTGGAGTTTGCGCGTCAGCCAACTTTTCAACCAGCCGTGATGGGTGCCATAAAGCGACTCGAACGTTAAGGAAGCTGTGGAAGTGGCACGGTCAGACATGCGGAGTGCATCAAAAGTTAATTATCACGTAGCCATATTAATATGAGAATGGTTATCATTACAATTGGAAATAAAATTGTTTCCAATAAACATTTTTAACATGTTGTTTTTCTAAGTGTTATAAGGTAGGTATAAAATGGGATGGATCCTCTGCTTCTGGCATCTGTCGGTCAGAATGACATCATGATGTGGTCTGCTATTATTGACATCCTCCCCGCCCTTTAGGGCGGGGAGGATGTCAACTATGAGTGTTGCCTGAAATGTCGCCAGCCCCCGGTACAGCGGAAGTATCTCGGGCTTTCTGCGTTTGCTCCTGGTGGGTATGGCCCCCGCAAGCGGGGGTTATTGCTAACTGGGTAATGACTCAAAATTATTGATAGTGTTTTATGTTCAGATAATGCCCGATGACTTTGTCATGCAGCTCC
>OLRZ01002026.1_pt1 | contig 12399 bp, 10 predicted proteins | sample 1671931 | NCBI WGS metagenome assembly OLRZ01 (sample SAMEA3136627, study PRJEB25190) | human gut metagenome | reverse complement strand
CATTTTCTGTTGGTGTTCTGGACATGGACTGGCATCTGGTAGAGGATGTACCTTCTGTATATGGAAGCGGATGGACAGGATATACCTGGAATAAGAAGTTTTTCCCCAATCCGCCTGAATTTATGGACTGGCTGCACAAACATGGATATAAGATCACACTGAACGTACATCCGGCAGATGGAGTGCGTGCTTATGAAGAAGCCTATCCGAGAGTTGCAGAGAAGATGGGAATTGATCCTGCAAGTAAGGAACCGGTACTTTTTGATATGACAGATCCGAAATTCATTGAGACATATTTTGAGGAACTGCATCATCCGATGGAAGAAGAGGGAGTAGACTTCTGGTGGCTTGACTGGCAGCAGGGAACTGTAACCAAGGTTCCGGGACTGGATCCGCTCTGGATGCTGAACCACTATCACTATCTGGACAGCAAGTGGAAAGGAAAACGTGCGCTGACTTTCTCAAGATATGCAGGTCCAGGAAGCCACAGATACCCGGTTGGTTTTTCCGGTGATACGTTCATTACCTGGGAGAGTCTGAAATTCCAGCCATATTTCACAGCAAATGCCAGCAACATCGGTTTTGGATGGTGGAGTCATGATATCGGTGGACATATGTTTGGATACAGAGACGACGAGCTCACTGCAAGGTGGGTACAGCTTGGAGTCTTTTCACCAATGAATCGTCTGCACAGCACAGATAACCCGTTTAATGGAAAAGAACCGTGGAAATACAACCAGATTGTAGAAACAGTAATGAAGAATTTCCTGAAACTGCGTCATAAGCTAGTTCCGTATCTTTACACCATGAACCGTCGTGCAAGCAGAGCGGGACTGCCGCTGGTACAGCCGATGTATTATCTGGAGCCGGAGCGTGAGGAAACCTATGAAGTACCGAACAACTATTATTTCGGCACAGAGATGATGGTATCTCCAATCACAGATAAGCTGGATCCGGTAACAGGACTTGCAGGCGCAAAGACATGGATCCCGCAGGGAATCTGGTATGATTTCTTTAACGGAAGAGCATATAAGGGCGGCAGAAAAGTGGATCTCTGGAGAGATATTTATGAGATGCCGGTACTTGTGCGTGAAGGCAGCATCATTCCACTGAAGGACATGGAAGGATATGATAATTCCATTGAGAATCCTGAGAAACTGGAAGTACTTGTATATCCTGGAGAATCAGGAGAATTTGTACTCTGGGAAGACGGTGGGGACACACCGGAAGACCTGGATGAGAATTGGGTATCCACCAGAATGACGAAGACTGCAGATGAGAATGGAACAGTATTTATTGTAGAAGCTGCACAGGGAAATACAGCAGTGATCCCGCAGAAACGTTCCTGGAAGATCCGCTTCTGCAACATTCAGGACAAACCGCAGGAGGTTACTGTAAACGGACAGGTATATAAGGATGCAGAGTTCGCAGAGGATAAGAAGCTTCATGGAACAATAGTGATCCTCAAGGATGTGCCGGCAGATGCACAGGTGAAGGTTACTTTTGCGGCAGATGCAGCTGTTTATCAGAGAGATTATGCAGAAGAGGTCTATGAGATTCTGGAAAAAGCACAGATTACCTATGCACAGAAGACAGAGGTTTATAAAGTAGTGAAAGAGCTGGGCACAGAGGCAGTGCCAGTTCTGGTATCCATGAATTTGAATCCGTCATTGCTTGGGGTACTGATGGAGATTCTTACAATGGGAATTTAACCGAATCAAGCTAGTGTGCCAACAAGTTGATTTCTCGAACAATCTTGCGTCTAAATTTCTTATTTCCGCGTTGTCGTCGGTCGCCGTAGCCACCGCTACGCCTCCTTCCTCCGCCTTGAAATAAGAAAATTTATCCTGCAAGATTGTTTCAAGAATCAACTTGTCGGTACACTCGTACATCGTTTTCGTACATAAAAGGAGAGTTTCACAATGGAATTTAAACAATTAGAAGCATTCGTCGCTGTCGTGGACTACGGCAGCTTCTCAGAGGCAGCCCGCCGCCTCTATCTGACACAGCCTACGATCAGTGCGCATATACGTTCCCTGGAAGATGAACTGCATATGAAACTGATCATCCGTACTACAAAGAAAACAACGATCACAGCCAAAGGCTACCAGCTTTATGACAGTGCAGTCCGTATGCTGGAAATCAGAAATAACCTGCTTGAAAATTTTACAGGTGCCCACAAACATATGATAGATCTGGCTGCATCTACCATTCCTTCTTCTTATCTTTTGCCAGAACTGCTTGCTGCTTTCGGCAAAACGCACCCTGATGTTTATTTTCACTCCATACAGTCAGACAGTTCTGAATCCATCAGCCGGGTACTGGACGGAACTGTAGATCTGGCTCTGGTAGGCCAGAATACACGTGATGAGAGCTGCGTGTTTATTCCTTTCTGCCATGATGAGCTGGTCATTGCAACTCCTGTAACAGATCACTATCTTGCACTCAAGGACAGAGAAACACCCGCTATTTTTCATGATTTCCTGAAAGATCCTATTATCCTCAGGGAAAAGGGCTCCGGCACAAAAAAAGAAATGGACCTTTTTCTGGAGCGCACAGGCGTCACAACAGGCAATCTGAATGTAATCGCCCGCATGAATGACCTGGAAAGCATCAAAAAGTCCATTGTTAATGGTCTGGGAATCTCTATTCTTTCATCACGCTCTGTCAATGACCTGCAGAGGACAAAGCAGATTCTTGTCTTTCCGCTGGAGGAAGCTGCCCATAAGCGCAGTTTCTATATAGTCTACAGCAAAAACAGGATTCTGAAACCCCATGTGAAGCAGTTTGTACAGTTTGTGCGAGACTATTTTATGTAACTGTTATCTGCCGGCATCCAGCAGTTTCACAAACTCTTCCTCCGGCATCGGTTTGTAAAAATAATAACCCTGGATATAATCACAGCCGTTGTCTCTTAAGAACTCGACCTGCTCTTTAGTTTCAGCACCTTCCGCTATAATCTTTATATCCATAGTATGTGCCATTTCAATGATGAAGCGGATAATACTGCGTGTTTTGGTATTGGTTTCTATCTGCCGCACAAAACTCATATCAATTTTCATAATATCAAAGTTGTAGTTCGGGAGCATTCCAAAGGAAGAATATCCGCTTCCAAAATCATCCAGGAGCAGCAGAATCCCTGCTTCTCTTAATGCCTCCAGAGTTGCATTTCTGTCTGCCTCAATGGCAGCATAGGAAGTTTCTGTAATCTCCATTCTGCACAGACCGGACGGCATGGAAGCATCTGCACATTTCTTCTCCAGCCAGTTCATGATCGTCTCATCATAGAAATCCATCCATGACAGATTAGTTGATACCGGAACTGTAATCTTATCGGACTGATAACGTTTCTTCTGAAATTCATTAACCGAATCCAGCACATACAGATCCAGTTCGGAAATATGTCCGCTTTCCTCCAGTGCAGGAATAAATACACCCGGCGAAATAAATCCCTTTTTCGGGTGGAACCATCGGATCAGAGATTCTGCTGATGCAATCTTTCCGGTCTTTACATCCACAACAGGCTGAAAATATACTTTGAACTGTCCCTGCTCAATCCCTTCCTCCAGTTCACCTGCCAATGTCGCTTTATCTATATATGTATTCTTCATGGAAGAATCATAAATCTTATATGACTGGACAAACTCATCGGTAATATATCTCTGAGCAATCTTTGCCCTGTCAATCATTCCATTCACAGACATTTTTTTCTTTTCAAGCATAAAAATCCCACATTTGACAGACAAATGAAGTGTTTTTCCTCCCCGGGTAAGTTTCTTCTGACACATTCCGGTAAGCATATCCAGATTGAGATTCTTACGTTCTACCAGACAGATAAAATGATCCGCGTCCTCACGTGCCGACACCAGAGGATTCAGTTCAGATTTTCGGACATCTTCGTACACTTTGCGCAGCATCATATCTCCGATTTCTGTTCCAAAAAGCTCATTGACTGCCTTGAAATTCTTAATGTCGAAAAATACAACTGCATATCCGGTTCTGTCTTCACTTTCTTTCAGGATCCGTTCCACATGACGGATAAAACCCTGTCTGTTATATCCGCCCGTCAGAATATCCTGTTCAAATTTCTCCGTAATATCCTCAACTGTAGCTACAATAATGTCAAAAAATTTATTGAGGTAAAAAAATGTATAGTTCTTTAAACATTTCTCCCCTTTTTTATTAAACTGATGAACAGAGAAAGAATATCTCTCTTTCTCCTGCAGTTCTTTCCGAATGGTATCAAGACGCACACATTTTTCATATACGGATTTCTCATCATCCGGAACAAATTTCTTCATAACTTCAGTAACATAACCGGAATAACTGATCTCTTCTGCCAGAACCATCTCCATGGCACAGATACCCGGATGATCCAGTCTCACACAGTCTCTCTGCCCATCAATAATCTCTATTCTGTCAAAATTCTTTCTGTACAGCATATGCGGAATCTGCTCTGAAAAATAGTTCTCTGTAATATCAGAAAAATAGATCAGTGCTTCCAGCCTGTCATAAGAAACGTTCCGGACCATCTCAACTGTGGTTCTGATCATCCTCAGACTGATTCCTTTTGCGGCATACACAGGACATTCCCATTGGATCATATCTTTTCCCTGTGTCAGACACTCCCTCAGATTATCTACACAAAATACCTTTCTGTACTGAGTTCTCACTTCTCTCTGCGGAATAGACTGACTGATCCGCTCAATATAAGAATCCAGTGGTTCATTTACATCTTTCAGCTCCAGTGAAGCAATCCTGCTGTTTGCCATAATACAGCTTCCATCCGAAATATTTACTGTAACTGAGGCAAACGCATCTTTTGCATGACGTATGATCTTATCCAGCTGTTTCAGATATTCATCATTGATATCCCGGATATACATCATGGCAATCTGGTCATCCGGTTTATATTCTGCACTTCTGATGACTTCCATACATACCCAGCGGTACTCCTGTTTTATCAGAGTTCTGTAGTTCAGGTAAATGCGTTCTCTGCCTTTCGCAAGTTCTCTTCTCAGATTATCTATACTGCAGAATTTCAAATATTCTTCCTGATCCTCTTCATAAATATACTTATAATCAGCCATCATTTTAAGGCTTTCAGAAAGACTTGGAAGCATGGAAACAGTACTGTCTTTTCCTCTTATAACTGTATAAGTATCTGTCGAGAGATTAATCTTGAGTATCCGGTGAAAAATAGATGATAACATTTTCATCGCATCCTGCAGGTCTCCCGTCATCTTATCATGCAGCTCAATCGTACTCTCAACACGATGAAAGACCGTCATTGTATCAAAGGGACGTGTGAAGTAATCACTTGCTCCCAGCCCATAAACCCGACGGATGCTATCTTCGGAAGTCTCTGATGAAATACAGATAACAGGCAGCATATCCAGCCATTGCTTTTCCTTCATAACAGCAAGTACCTGATAACCATCCATTACCGGCATGATCAGGTCAAGGAGCACCAGCTTAAAATCCTTATGGCATCTTTCAAGGATTTCAACTGCCTGCTTTCCATTTTCAGCTTCACAGATATTATATTTATCTTCCAGCATACAGGAAAGGATTTCTCTGTTTAATTGTGAATCATCAACGATTAATATCTTTGGCTTACTCATATAATGTATGCCCTTTCTTCTGTTATTATGGCTGTGTGAAAATTTAACCGGACAGATGTCAAAAACAGCTGCTCGGTTATGCATAATTCAAGTATATCATTCAAAGGATAAAAGTCAATAATTGGAAATATCGTTTTATCGCTGTTCACCGGTAATAATCGGATATACTACCAGTATATGATTCCCTGTTTTCTCTTTACAAAAATTCACATTGATATATAATACATAAACAGATCAAGGAGGAGCACAGGCTCCTCCTTGTCAGTCAGTTACAGATTTTTCTTCTTATAAATAAACCATGATGCTGCTACAGTAAACACCAGCAGATAAAGAAGCAGAATCCCAATACCAGTGTAATTCACCGCCTCACCTGATGAAATGCTTCTCATCAGATGGCTGGTCTGGGATAATGGCAAGGCTGATACAAACTTGCCTACAAATCCCGGAAGTTTCTCTGTTGAGAAAAAGGTGTTACACAAATATGCCATAGGCATAATGATATAATTGGAAAACCTCGGCACGTCTGCGTGGTTTTTTGCCAGAAAGGAGACCACCACGCCGATGGCTGAGAATACTGCTCCGTTCAGGAACATCACCAGAAAGGACCATCCGTTGAAGATCAGTCCTGTCTCAATAGGTGCTGTAAGAAGCAGTATGATTCCTCCTGCATACAGACCGCGCAGACTTCCCCCGATGATCTGTCCGGCAATAAACTGCCATAATGGTGTGGGGGAGATCATCACCTGATCAAAAGCCTTCTCATACAGTCTCTGTACGTTTAGGTTCTGCGCAATAGCGTTGAAGCTTCCGTTCATAGTTGTCAGTGATACCACACCCGGAATCAGAAAGTTCAGGTATGGCTGTCCATGAGAAGTGGTCTGGATTCCCATTCCGAATACGATCAGATACATTAGCGGTGCAATCATTGCCGCCAGTGTGATTTTATAGAAATCCCGGCGGAATTCTACCCACTTCTCCCATAATATTGTTATAATTCCCATACATTTTTCTCCAGATTATTCTAACTTTTTTCGCAACCTCCGCAGGGGACTTCCCTGATTCAGTTAATATCTGCTATTTTGAAATCAAATGCTTCCCGGCTCTTTCTACAAAGACATCTTCCAGTGTTGTCTCGCGAAGAGACGCCTGCCCTGTAAGCTCTTCCAGATACCGGATTGCTTCCTGTCGTGTATGGAAATAGTGATTCTGTGTTCCATCTGCTGTCATCTCGTCCACTGCATAAGCACCAAGACTCTCAATCAGTGCTGACGGAGTACTTACCTCCTCCAGCTTACCATGATCCATCAGTGCCACACGATTACAGAGACTCTGTGCTTCTTCCATATAATGAGTAGTCAGCAGGATCGTCAGATTTTTCTCATTAAGCTTACGCAGAAGATTCCACATCTGTCTTCTGGAAAGAGCATCCATACCTGCTGTGGGTTCATCCAAAAGCAATATCTCCGGATCTGTCAGTAATGCCCGACAGACCATCAGCTTACGCTTCATTCCACCGGAAAGCTTACGGACTGTACGTTTGCGAAACTTCAGCAGGTCACAGAACTCCAGAAGTTCTTCTGTACGACGTTTGATTTCTTTGCGTGGCATGAAATAAAGACGTCCCTGATATTCCATGATCTCGTCCATATTCATGTCCTGGCGCATGGAGTACTCCTGTGTGATTACACTGATCTTACGCTTGAGATCCGGTCGGTTTCGTGTCAGCTTCTGTCCATCGATCAGGATTTCTCCTTTAGTCGGAAGAAGAAGCGTAGAAAGAAGACTGATCGTCGTAGTCTTTCCGGCACCATTCGGTCCAAGAAGACCGAAGAATTCTCCGGTCTCAATTTTGAGATCCAGAGAATCCACAGCAGTAAAATTATCAAATGTTTTTGTCAGATTCTTTGTTTCGATCATTTGTGCTCCTTCGCAATGATCAGAGAATAGTAGCCGGCATCATCCGGAATTTCCTCCACTCCATGATAGATATGTTCCTCTGGCATGCCACAGTTTTCAACCATGAGGACATCACGGCCGCTTTTGGCGAGAATTTCCTTTACCTGATTCATTTTCTTTCCTGATTTCATCAGAATGTAGTTTCCGGATTCTGTCAGTTCACTGTCAAGACGATGGACAGCAGGAACGATATGAAGCTGTTCGTTCCATTCAGACAGAGAAATGTTCAGTCGTGCAGCTGCAGCACAGAAAGAAGTGATTCCGCTTACCAGCTCTGTGTGATATCCGTCTGCCTCTACGCGATGCTGCAGATAGGAAAAAGTAGAATATACACATGGATCACCAAGAGTCAGGAAAACAACATTTTTTCCCTGATCAAGACAGGCTTCCAGAGCTTTTGCGCCTTTTGCATGATTTTCTTCAAGTTCCTTTGCATCATGTGTCATCGGCATGTAGATTGGAAGAAGTTCTTTTTCTTCCAGCTCCGGAACTGCCTGTACTGCAATTTTATAGGCAACGGTTTCTTTAACGTCTGCACCAGGTACAGCGATGATCCCATTTTCACGGATCATGCGAACTGCCTTTAATGTCATTAATTCCGGATCCCCAGGTCCGACGCCAACTCCATATAATGTACCTTTCATTGATAAAACCTCCTGAATTTATTTTTGAAATGATCTTAAATTTACATTATGCTGTGAAGTCTCATTCACAGACATATCTTTTTAATTATACTAGAATTGTATAGTGTTTGCAATGTAGGATTTGCTGTGTTATCATAGTTTCTATAGATAAAATTTGGCAATGTTTAAAAAGAAAAAAATGGAGTAGAGAAATGAAAAGAAAACTTTCAAGTCTGATTGCTGCTGTATTTATCGGCATTGGAGCTTTTTCCTGCATCTGTCAGGCGGCAGGCATGGATATTGACAAAGAGGATGGAGAATATTCCATTCAGGTGGATCTTGAGGGCGGAAGCGGAAAGGCAAGTGTGACATCGCCGACAATTCTGACTGTGAAGGATGGTCAGGCTTATGCACAGATCCAGTGGAGCAGTTCAAATTATGATTATATGATCGTAGACGGAGAGAAATATCTTCCGACCAATGAAGAAGGTATGAATTCTGTTTTTGAGATTCCGGTGCTCAGTATGGATGAAGGAATGCCGGTGATCGCAGATACAACAGCAATGGGAGCACCTCACGAGATTGACTATACGCTGACCTTTTATTCGGATTCTATTGGTTCAAAGAGCCAGCTTCCACAGGAAGCAGCCAAGAGAGTCGTGGCAGTTGCCGTTGTGATCATTGTTGGTGGGGGAATCCTGAATTATTTTGTTAATAAAAGATATCGCTGTTAGATATGTTGAATAGAATTGAAGAGAAGAAGGGCTGGTTTCAGTGAAACCAGTCCTTCATTACGTCAAAAATCTGAATGAGTTCCTCGTCGGAGATCACATAAGGAACCATGGAATACATATAGTTTAAGAAAGGTCTGCAGAAGACCCCGCGTTCATAGGCAAACTGCTGGAAACCTTCCAGGGTCTTTGGATCATGGACTTCGACGCAGGTACAGCCGCCCATGATACGGACTTCTTTGATGCGCGGGTCAGAGAAATTTTCCATTTCCTGACGGGAAATCTGTTCGATATGCCGGATCTTGCTCATATAATCGTCACGTTCAAAGATCTCGATTCCCTTAAGTGCAACGGCACAGGCAAGTGGATTTCCCATAAAGGTCGGACCGTGCATCAGGGCAAGGCGGTCATCGTCACTATAAAAAGCGTCAAAGACTTTGTGGTTTGCAACGGTGACAGCATGTCCGATATAACCGCCGGTCAGGGCTTTTCCGAGAACCAGGATGTCCGGAAGGACAAGGTCGGCTACAAAGCGGTTTCCGGTACGTCCGAATCCTGTTGCAACCTCATCAAAAATCAGAAGCACATCATATTGATTGCACAGTTCTCTGGCACGTTTCAGGAAAGAAATATCATACATTTGCATGCCGCCGGCGCCCTGGAGCAGCGGCTCTACGATAAAGCAGTTCAGCCGGTCATGATACAGTTCAAATGCATCCTCAAGCGCTGGGATCTCTGTCGGGATATGAACGACGCCTTCTTTTTTGTCAAAAGCGAAATGATAATCTTCGTCATCTCCGACTTCCATTGCCTTGAAAGTGTCTCCGTGGTAGGCATGTTCCAGAGCCAGCACCAGAGGGCGTTTCCTTCCCTGATTGGTGTTGTACTGGAGTGCCATCTTAAGAGAGACTTCTACTGCGACACTTCCTGAGTCAGAAAAGAAGCAGTAGTCCAGGTCACCCGGAAGAAATTTCTGAAGCTTATCAGAAAGTTTTTCTACCGGTTCATGGGTGAGACCGCCGAGCATTACATGGCAGAAACGGTCAGCCTGTTCTTTGATGGCGGCAGTCAGCTCCGGATGTTTGTAGCCGTGGATCATGCACCACCAGGAAGAAATTGAATCGATCAGCTTCTGGTCTTTGGTGTAGAGATGCACGCCTTCTGCATCCAGAATCCTGTAAGGTTCTTTCATTGTTTTCATCTGTTCATAAGGATACCATATCATCTGATCTTCACCTCGTCATAAAGTGCACTCAGCACATCTGCATCTGTTTCAAGTTCTGTGGCATTGTCCTGTACCTTCGCAAGCACAGGAAGCCCTGTCATATGTTCACACATAAAAATATTATCTTCTTCCATGATGTTCCCCGGATGGTAATGATTAAAAATGATGCCCTTAAGCGGAAGGTTGTGTGCCTTCATATATTCGAAAGTCAGGACAACACTGTTGATCGTGCCAAGACCGGCATCGGCGATAAGGATACTGGAAAGATTAAATTCCCGGATCACATCTTCAAGCTGGATCTTATGCTCATCAAAACAGAGAGGGCAGAGGATTCCGCCGCTTCCCTCCATGGTGATGTAGTCATAGTTCTCAGCGACTTTCGCAAAACCTTCGCGGACAACAGCGAGGTCAACAGGATTTCCTTCCACGCGGGATGCAAGGTGTGGTGACCAGGCATTTTCATATACATAAGGGCACATTTCGTCAAGCGGCTGTGAGATACCGGACATCTGTCGCACAAAAAGTGCATCGCCCGGGATCAGGCTTTCGTCTGACCGGCGGTCGTTTCCGCTCATGGCTGCTTTGTAGTAAGCTGGATTTTTGCCTGCCTGTGCAAGTTTTTTTACGATTAGTCCGGCAATAAAGGTTTTGCCGATATCTGTTCCGGTTCCGGTGAGAAAAATTGCTTTGCTCATTTTTATTTTACACTTCCTTCCAGTATTCAGGAGTTACGTCACGTCCCATGTCAGCGAGCATTTTGCGGTCGCTTCGGATCGTCGCACATGCAACGGTGGTCAGCATGTTTCCGGTGATGGAAGCGGAAGCTCCGGCTTTGAAAGCAGTTTCTCCGTCGTTGGTGAGAAGTGCGCGTCCGGCAGATCCATCTTATTCGCACCAATGACCTGCGGCAGCGCCGCTAGTTTATCGCTGTATTTGGCAAGTTCCAAATTGATCTTTTCGATATCGCTGACAGGATCTCTGCCATCGAGCGCCGCCGCATCGACCAGATGAATCAGGACACGGGTCCGCTCCAAGTGTTTCAGGAATTCGTGTCCCAGTCCGACGCCCTCAGAGGCGCCTTCAATCAGGCCGGGAATATCTGCGATGACCATGGATTTCCCATAAGGAAGCTCCACCACACCCAGATTTGACGCCAGGTGTCCACCGGTAACCGATATTTTCTGAATTAAAAATTCACGGATCTCATCCGCTAATATCTCTAACTCTTCCTCTGAGAGTTCTTTGATATCATTTTCTTTTTTTATTGAGTTAAGTTCTTCCTGTTTTTTTATTGCCTCTGCATTTAATAATAGCTGCATGTATAAATGCTTTTTTTCCAAAACTATATTATTAATAATCATAAGTTCTCCTTATCTAAAAACCAAAAAATGTTTTTACTGTGCCTAAAGTTTTTTTGTGTTTATTTCTTGTTTTTGTAGTGATGTTCGATTTAAAATAATTATCTATATTTTTATCTAATTTATCATCACTTATTCCCCTTAATTTTTTTTGTTCTTCAATTTGCTCTGAAGTAAAAAACTGTAAATGCAAATCTTCATGCCAATTTATTCCGCAGTCTAAGCAAAAGCAATTTAGCTCCTGAGGCCTGTTAACTGGAATGGTATATTCTCCTCTTTTTAAATGTTTTTTATAAAATGATGGGTTAACTTTATCATACAAATAATATCCTGTTTTATAACTTCCACATTTTTTACATGGTGAAATGTAACAATATAATTTTTTCATGCAAATTCCCCCTCTCTTCACAAATGTAATTCATCTCACAATCAACTAATGTTAAATGGAATTTTTTGCTTAATTGCGATAAATTAAAATTTAAAAATTAATATATTTAATAGGTCACTTCCTTATTGAATATATATATTTTATTAATTTGTTTGATAATACAAAAGAGAAATTAATATCTTTAATTTGTTGAGCACAAGGATCAATAACTATTTTAAAATCAGAATATTCTAAGTAATAAAAATAATACAATTCTTTAAAATTCAAGCACATAGGAGAATATTTTTTTATATCCGTATAATTATTATCCAGGCATTCAATAATAAAATTATCAACTTCATATGAATCCGTAAATACAGGTATAGTTTTTGTTTTATCAAGACACATAAAATTTAGTTTTGTGTTTTTTTCATCATCAGGTTTTGCTAAAATAATAAATTTTTGTTTCTCAAACATCTTTAAATAAGACTTAATACCTGTATTTTTTATCAAAA
>OLRZ01002022.1_pt1 | contig 12411 bp, 9 predicted proteins | sample 1671931 | NCBI WGS metagenome assembly OLRZ01 (sample SAMEA3136627, study PRJEB25190) | human gut metagenome | reverse complement strand
TGGAATAGTCGGCTTAAACGGTGCTGGCAAATCCACCCTCTTGAGAATACTAACCGGTGAGCTTGCCAGCGATAGCGGTGATTTTTTCGTATCTCAGGATACAACCATAGGGTATCTCAAGCAGTCTGATGGCTTTAATCCAGAAAATACGGTGCTTGAGGAAGCTGAAGCGGTCTTTTCGGACTTGGCAGCAAAGGAAAAAAGGATGTTGGAGCTTTCTGAAAGGATGGCAAACATCGATTACGGCAACGGCGGCAAGGAAGCTGAATCCCTTATGGCAGAATACGACAGGCTCAACGTGGAGTTTGAAAGGGCAGGCGGTTACTCCTACAGAAGCGATATCAGAGGAGTGCTGAGCAGCATGGCCTTTACCGACGAATACTTCAATAAAAAGATTAAAACCCTTTCTGGCGGTGAGAGGACAAGACTATCCTTGGCTTGCTTGCTTTTAAAAAAGCCGGATTTGCTGTTCTTGGACGAGCCTACAAACCATCTGGACAACGACATGACAGAATATCTGGAGGAATACCTGAACAACTACAAAGGCGCGCTTGTGATGGTCACTCACGACAGATATTTTCTGGACAAGGTATGCAACCGGATAGTTGAGATAGACAAGGGCAAAACTTACAGCTACAACGCCAACTACGAAGGTTACCTCATGCTCAAAGCCGAGCGGGAAAATATCGCCCTTGCAACTCAGAACAAGCATCAGAACATCCTAAGAAAAGAAATCGCATGGATGCAGAGAGGTGCCCGTGCCAGGAGCACCAAACAGAAAGCACATATACAGAGATACGAAAAGCTCGCAAGTGAGGAGCTCATAAAAGAAACCCAGTCCGTCACCATGAGTTCCATCGCCAGCAGACTGGGCAACAAAACCATAGAGATAAACAATATATCCAAGACCTGGCCCGAACGCGAAAATCCCATTATACAGGATTTCTCATACAACTTCCTTCGCACTGACAGAATTGGAGTTGTCGGACCTAACGGATGCGGCAAAACCACGCTTATGAAACTTATAACAGGCAACATCAAGCCTGACAAAGGATATATAGACATAGGCGAAACTGTCCGTATTGGATATTTTTCTCAGGAAAACGAATCCCTTGATCCAAATATGAAGGTTCTGGACTATGTCAAAGAGACCGCAGAATATATACAGACCACCGAAGGACTTATGTCTGCATCAACCATGTGCGAACGCTTCCTGTTTGACGGAACACTGCAACACCAACGCATAGAGAAGCTGTCCGGTGGTGAAAAGAGAAGGCTGTACCTTCTGAAGGTCCTTGTATCATCACCAAATGTACTCATCCTGGATGAGCCTACAAACGACCTGGACATATCAACGCTATGTATACTTGAAGATTACCTTGACTCTTTCCAGGGCATACTCATAGTTGTATCCCACGACAGATACTTTCTGGACAGGGTTATACGCAAGCTTCTGGTATTTGACGGAAAGGGTGCGATCTCACAGTTTGAGGGCGGATACACCGACTACTATATAACCCACGGGGCATTTGCCAACAGTGCCGCAGGCACCACAAACGATACGACGCGATCATCTTCGTCAAAGGCTCAGGAAACCATCAGTTTGGAGGACGATCCAGCAGCGGATCAGAACAAAAAGAAGGGACGAGAACCGGCGATCAAGAAAAAATTCTCCTTCAACGAACAGCGGGAATACGACACTATAGAGGATGATATTGCCGCAAAGGAGTCGGAGATCACCCAGATAGAGGCAGACATTAACGGCTCCGTATCAGACTTCATTAAACTGAACGAGCTGACTGAGAAAAAGGCAAAGCTTGATGAAGAGCTTGATCATCTCCTGGACAGATATATTTATCTCACAGAACTAGCCGAATCATTTGACCGATAACTGCAAATCTGCAATCAACATAAAACACCCCGGAATGTACACAGAAAATCACCGTTCACATTCCGGGGTATCTCACTTCTGAATTATATAACATCACATCTGATGTCTCACTATCTTATACTCATCATCCAACTGAAAATAAGGACAGTTATCATATCCTCTGGCAATAAATCTGGCAAAGTCATCCTCATCCATATTCACCAGGCACTCAGAGAAATCATCTTCTTCATCATATACATAGTGAGCACACATATCACAACTGGAAGCCATTTCAATCCTCCTTAATCTTCTATGAGAATTGCTCTCAAAAGCACTTTTCTCATGTTATCCGCAAAAGTATTTTTATTATACACGTGCCCGGTCTAAAAATCTATCAGTTTCACTTAATTAACCAAGTTTCTAACTGGTAATAACTGTCATAATGTGATATTATTGAAAGAAGTATATTAAGGGATTTCCTCAAGAAAAAGAAGGAGTGTGTTTCCAGTTATGAAAAAGAAGTTAGTAGCATTTCTGCTCACCCTCATCATGATTCTGCCATTTGTCAATACAGCATACGCTGCTGATAAGGGAGATACGACAAATAGCAGTTCTGGATCTGGCAAGATAAACGGCAAGACTTATTATTATGATCAGTTTGACAACAGCGCATACAGAACTGTATATAATCAGATCAACGAAGCCGCTGCTGCATTTAACTCGTCAAACCAGACCGCACAATATCAGGATGGTGGCTATTACACAGCATTTACACTGTCGATAAGCAATAAAGACTGGGAAGTTATCGGCAACGATGGTCTTCGCCAGGTTATGAACGCGGTTTTGGCCGATCATCCGGAATATTTTTGGATGTCTGACAGCTACGAATGTAAGGCATCTTCATCCGGAGAATTAAAATTCCAGTTGCTGACAGTTGAATGTTATTCACTGTATGCCAATGGTGACTCGCGAATAGTGTATGTCAACAATTTCGACCTTGCAGTAAAAACTTACGCAGCTACACTAAGTGAAAACGCAAAGGATTATGAAAAGGTATATCTGATCCACAACGCCATCATCAACAAAGTCTATTATGCAGACAATATCACAAGCAGGAACAATGATAACATATATGCATACACAGCAGATGGTGTTTTCAGTTCGCAATACCTGAAAGCAGTTACATACGGCTACGCCAAAGCATTTAAAGCTGTAATGGATTATATTGATGTACCTTGCATATATATTGAGGGACAGAATTCTGATCTTCTCGATGATTCAGCAGAAACACAAAAGAAATTAAAAGATGAGAACTACATTAACAACTGTGCATGGAATGCAGTATATCTCGGCGGGGAATGGTATCTCATAAACCTTGGTCTTGACGATCCTGTTACCACCACTGGCAAAGAGGCACTGTCATACAAGTACTTCAACATTACGGATTCGCAGGCTTCTAACCTGACTGCCATCCCAGACAGAGTCCCTGGAATTCCATCCTGTAACGGCACAGAATATTGTCTCACGAAGGTTCAACAGGATCTCGAAGCTGATGGATTATGGGAAAAGTCCAGTTACAACTTTTTAGACATGATACTTGACAGATATGGCCTCTCCGTCGTTTTGATAAGCGTCGGTGTCATACTCTTACTTATCGTATCTCTCTTTAAGAATATTCGCAAAAGAACCAAGAGTAAGAAAAAAGATAAGGTCAAAAAAACAAAAACAACTGTGGTCGACAATTCTGAGCTTGACGACGAGCTCAGAAAGCCGCCTCTTTCATAAATACAGAACAATAAGAAATATAAAAGCATAAAAAAGTGCATTGCACATCTATACGGCATTTGGAATAATCCCAATATATCGGAACCGATGTGCAATGCACTTTTTGTATTTAATTAGCTACGTCTCCATCAGTAACCACTACGGTTATATTCTTTGATGCAGTATTGCCTGCCCAATCTGCGACCGTCAGTGTCGCATTTACGGCTCTTGCCTTTCCTGTGTCCAAGTCTTTCACCGAAGTGAGCTTGCTCTGAATATCAGGATCAGCATCTGTAACAGTATAATAATCACTCCAATTTATATCCTGTCCCACCTTAACTTCTATTTCATCCGGACCGGATATGTAAGGATTAACCTCATCCACCACATTTATCTTTGCTGTTTTCCTGCTGGACAGCTTTCCTCTTCTGACTGTGAATTTTACTTTATACTTTCCCAGCTTATCTGGTACAAAATCATTTGAATCGCACTCGATATAAGTATCTACACTTGACGCTTCAAAAAAGTTCTTTATATCAAATGTATCCCCCATATTGTAATCCTGTGAAATCTGATGAACTTTGAGCAAGCTTGCTCTCATTATAAGCGTTATCACCAGGGCTAGAAGAATTCCCAATATGATCGCTGCCGGAATAACTGTCTTAGGGTTTAATCTTACATTGCTTTTCTTTTTATTGGTTTTTTTATAAGTCTTTGAACGAGTCTTTAAATCACTCCTTTTGACACCACTATTACTCTTCGCACCGGATGTATGGACCGCATTGGATTGGCGCACCGTCCTGCTCTGTGTGCCCTTCGCAGGATGGTCTCCCCGTGTCTTCTCCTTGTCCAGCGGTCTTCCTGTACTGGTTCTTGTTCTCTGAACAGCAGTTGCACTTTGAGGTCTTGAGCTTGCTGATCGGCTACGCTGTCTGTTTCCTGTCGTATCTGATCTGTTCATTGTCGATCTATCTACACGTATTTCTCTATCGCGTATTTCTCTATCACGCACTTTACTGTCTCGCACTTTACTATTATCAGCTTTACTTTCTTTATCTGCCAATTTATGCCTCCTCCGCGGCTCCCACGTACCGCAACACATTTATTTATCCATTATACATAATAATTCCCATGCATACAATCATTTCACATTGCAATGACAGCAAATAAGTTGCAATAGAAGCAAATAAGTGCGATAATTTACAGTAAGTTTACTCGAAAGGAGCATTTTTATGTCAATCAATAACCTTAGTTCATTTACAAAAGCCCGCGTAGGACTATGCGTAGAGAGTGATTCAATAGACAATAATCTCTACGAAGAATACGGTGTAAAGCGCGGTCTTCGCGACCTGAACGGCATTGGGATCAACGCTGGAATTACCAATATTTCATTGAGCCGCGCCTACAAGCCGGACAGCGATAAACTCATACCAATCGACGGTGAACTTTACTATAGAGGATACGAGATACGTCAGCTCATAGATGGCTTTATGTCGGAAAACAGATATGGATTCGAGGAATGCACATACCTTTTGCTATTTGGCAAACTTCCAGACGCAGACGAGCTTTCCCAGTTTAAGCAGGTACTCAATCTGGCATACGATCTTCCTCACAACTTTATTCAGGATGTCATCATGAAGAACCCAACAAAGGATATCATCTCAAATATGACCAAGAGTATCCTTGCCCTTGGATCATATGACAAATCAGAGACGGACATCTCTCTGGACAACGTTCTCCAGCAGTGCCTTATGATCATAAGTGTATTTCCTCGTCTTGCCGTGTATTCATTCCAGGGATACAGACATTACGAACTCGGAAAAAGCTGCTACATACACAAGCCTGACCCTAAGCTTTCATTTGCTGAGAACATACTGAGCATGCTCCGTTCAGATAGAAAATATACCCAGCTTGAGGCCAGGGTTCTCGACCTTGCGCTTGTTCTCCACATGGAGCACGGCGGTGGAAGCAATTCAACATTTACGACAAGAGTTGTGACATCCTCTGGATCAGATACATATGCGACGGTCGCTGCCGCTCTCTGCTCCCTCAAGGGGCCTCTTAACGGAGGCGGAGACCTCAAGGTTATGGAGATGATGAAGAATATCCACAACAATGTTGAGGATGTGACAGATGAAACACAGGTTAAGGAATATATCAGAAAGATCGTCAGAGGAGAAGCATTTGACAGGTCTGGTGTTGTATACGGAATGGGACAGCCTATCTACTCACTCTCAGATCCGCGCGCCTTAATCATAAAGGAATACGTTGAAAAGCTCGCCGAGGAAAAACACGAAAAAGATGAATTTAAGCTCTATGAACTCATCGAAAGAGTCGCCCCTGAAGTTATAGCCGAGGAGCGCAAGATATACAAGGGTGTATGTATAAATATCGACTATTACTGTGGTCTCCTCTACAAGATGCTCAAGATTCCTTACGCGCTGTACACACCGCTGTTCGCCATCGGACGTGTGGTTGGCTGGAGTGCTCACCGCATGGAAGAACTTGTCAACAGCTATAAGATCATGCGGCCTGCTTATCCAAGCCTTGTAGAGCCAAAGTCTTATGTGCCTATAGACGAGAGGTAAAATCGGTCTTATAGCCCTGATATAAATCACAAAGCTTGCAAAATATTTCTATAAATAGGAATTTATCATGGATAACAACCATACACAGAACTTCGATCATCTTGAATATACAGTGATCCGAAGCAACAGAAAATCAATATGCATAGAGATAAGCCCAGACCTGCAGATAAAGGTCCGGGCACCGCAAAAAATGCTCGATTCACAGATTCGGGCATTTGTGGCATCTAAAGATAAATGGATAACTGACCACCTCGCCATAATGCAGGAACGGCTAGGAAGTCAGGCAGCGGACACATCTCGCAAACCTCTTTCAGGCTCGGAACTTGCCGCGCTTGCGCAAAAGGCCTCCATCGTCATACCAGAACGTGTGAAACACTTCGCGCCTATCATCGGCGTGACATACGGTCGCATAACCATCCGCCATCAGAAGACAAGGTGGAGAAGCTGCAGTTCATCAGGCAACCTGAATTTCAACTGCATGCTCATGACTACCACCCCCGAGCTCATCGACTATGTTGTGGTCCACGAGCTCTGCCACAGAAAGCAGATGAACCACTCGCCATTGTTCTGGGCTGAAGTGGAGAGAGCTCTCCCCAACTACAAAGAGCTGCGCAAGGAATTGAGGCAGTATAGCTGCTGACCTACCACTCCATGACAACTGCGCCGTATGTGAGTCCTGCGCCAAATGCAGACATGGCGATCTTGTCACCGCGCTTCAATCCATGCTCTCTTACGAGCTGATCAAGAAGTACAGGAACGCTTGCAGCTGACATATTACCTGTGTAATCAAGTGTTGTAGGGAACTTCTCAAGTGGCGCCTTGAGTCTCTTGGCAACTGACTCTATAATCCTTACATTTGCCTGATGAAGTACGAAATAGTCCACATCATCCGCCGTCATGCCAGCCTTGTCAAGTGCCTCAACAAGGCACTTTGGGCACTGTCTGACCGCGAACTTATACACCTCCTGTCCATCCATATACAGATAGTCAGGCTTTACCTCTTCATTTATAAACAGATTGTTTGTCTTTCTGCTCTCGCAGTTGAGTACCATACCTTTCTTGCCAATGGATCCCTGAACAATACTTATTATTCCCTTGTCCGACTCTTCTACATACGCAGCTCCTGCACCATCACCGAACAGCACGCATGTGCCCCTGTCGTTCCAGTCTAGGATCTTGGACAGTGTCTCCGAGCCTATCACCAGAGCATTCTTCACGAACCCTGTCTCTATATACATCTTTGCAATATTCAGCGCAAATACGAATCCAGAACATGCGGCATTCACATCAAAGGCAATCGCCTTATCAGCACCTATAGCTGCCTGCACCTGACATGCCCCGCTTGGCGTATAATAATCCGGTGTCACTGTAGCAAGAACTATAAGTTCCACATCCTCAGCAGCCTTTCCTGCCATCTCAAGAGCCTTCAGCGCAGCCTCAGCAGCCATGCTGGTCGTAGTCTCTGTCACAGCTATCCTTCTGTTCTTGATTCCCGTTCTGGAAGATATCCATTCATCTGATGTATCTACATACTTTGATAACTCGTCATTGGATACCTCTCTCTCTGCCAGACAGCTGCCTGTTCCCATTATTCTTATTGCCATTAATTTATTCTCCCTTAGTAAATCTTTTCAATCTTTATTCTGATATCCTCAGCTCTATCTACATACCTAACGATCATGTATCCCGGATATCTTTTCGTTATGTTTCTTTTCGTTTTATTCATCTTCGCTTAACAGCTCTGCCACGAATTCGCCCCACTTTGTCTTATTCTTGTAGTTCTTTTTGAACATCGATGGTTCCGTCTTGTAATCATAGCTGCTCGCTACCCAACCAACATTATGTTTTTTCAGATACGAAGAAAACTTTATTCCAAAGACATTCCTCGTTCCCTTAAACTTCTCATTCTTCGCTTCCACATCATCATCCGTATATCCCCACTCAGTTACTATGATAGGGTAGCTCGTCACATATCCGGAAATAAACTTCTGCCAGAACACCTTGTCGGGATACACATGTACTGCAAATGCTGTGTTGTTGTTTGTCTCACCGAGTTCATCGAGCCATCCAAGATCATAACAATAATCCGGACTTCCAACTATGATGAGCTGCTTTGCGCCTGCATCCCTGATGACTCCTATAAGGCTGTCTGCACATCTCTTCCACTCTGAATCACTCATTCCAACCGGTTCATTGTATATCTCAAAGATAACATTCGGCGTGTTCTTGAAGTACTCTGCTGTATTCTTCCAGAACTCTGCTGAATAGTCAAGCGGATTCTCTGAAATGTCTGGCATCTCATCTCCGCTGCCATCTATAGGATTGCCTGTATAATCCCAGTCAATAATAACATATTTGCCACTTTCTCCTGCCCAGGTGACTATCCTATCCAGGTATCTCCACATATAATAATCATCATTCTTGTACTCTGCAGGATCAACTGGAACTCGGATAACATTTCCGCCCATATCAAATACTTTCTTATAGAATCCTTCATCAAAATTCTTCTCATCATATAATCTATGGGATTCAGGAACCATGACACCCTTTAGCACAACCTGCTCGCCTTCTGCATTCACTATCTGCACTCCCTTTGTGCGGAGCATAGACGGATACTTGTCCGTATCGCCAACAAACTCTGCCCTTGTGCCAACCGGCGTCAGCAGATCATTACCACTCTTAATATATCTGACAATATATATAGCTGCCGCCACAATTATCGCCGCAACTATCACAATCAAAGTCACCTTCATCTGTTTTTTCATAAGCCATCCTCCAATTCATGCCAGCTTCGAAGCCATATATATTAGAGTGTACCAAAAAAAGCGGACATCTTCAATACATGCATTAACAAAAGGCATTTCCCAGCAAGATAAATTCTCACTTAGAAAATGCCTTGAATATCTCTTTATAAATATATCTATAAATAATTAAAGATTTCTGAATCTGTCATATCTGTCCTGCGCAATCTCCTCAGGAGTTTTATTTGAATACTTCTTCAGGAATTCCTTAATGTTCATCTTGAGGTACTTACCTATATATGGAACTGAGTCGTCATCCGCTCCGCCATATTCCGGTACGACCTGTTCGATAACGTTCAGTCTCTTGAGATCCTGAGCTGTGATCTGCATAACCTCTGCAGCCTCCTCAGCTCTGTTGCTATCCTTCCAGAGAATAGACGCATATCCCTCTGGCGAAAGAATGGAATATGTTGCATTCTCAAGCATCCATACCTCATTGCCAACTGCAAGCGCAAGTGCACCGCCACTGCCGCCTTCTCCGATAAGGATACAAAGAACAGGAACCTTGAGTGATGACATCTCATAAAGATTCCTTGCTATTGCCTCACCCATTCCTCGCTCCTCAGCCTCAAGTCCGCAGAACGCACCAGGTGTATTTACAAAAGTTATTATCGGTCTGCCAAACTTCTCTGCCTGTTTCATCAGACGAAGAGCCTTTCTATAACCATCTGGAAGCGGCATACCAAAGTTCCTCTCCATACACTCAGCCATGGACGCACCCTTAACCTGTGATATGACCGTCACAGGCTGTCCGTCTATATGACCTATGCCACCTACGATGGCTCTGTCATCGTTCATTGTTCTGTCTCCGTGGATCTCGCGGAAATCATCACAGATATACTTCACATAATCAAATCCCGATGGTCTGCTCATCTGACGTGCACCTCTAAGCTTCTCCCATGGAGTCTTCGGCTCGTCATCCTTGAGTCTCTCCTTCAAGATCTCACTGATATCAAACTTCTCGTCACTATCAGTCTGATCAAAGTTCGCATATCCCTGTCTCTGCTTATGTGTAACTATGAGCTCATACATGGTATCCTTCATCTTATCTCTTGTGATTATTCCATCTATGATTCCATGCTCTACAAGGAACTCTGATCTCTGGAATCCCTCAGGCAGCTCCTGTCCTATAGTCTGCTTTATAACTCTAGGTCCGGCAAATCCAACAAGGGCTCCCGGCTCGCCAAGGATGATATCTCCAAGCATTGCAAAGCTGGCTGTCACACCACCTGTGGTAGGATCAGTAAGGATCGATACATACAAAAGACCTGCATCTGAATGTTTCTTAAATGCAGCCGATGTCTTTGCCATCTGCATGAGAGAAATGATTCCCTCCTGCATACGTGCACCGCCTGAACAACAGAACATAAATACCGGAAGTTTCTCCTCTGTCGCTCTCTCGACCGCTCTCGCTATCTTCTCGCCAACTACATATCCCATGCTGCTCATAAGGAATCTGGCATCGCACACACCGATCACTGCAGGCTCACCATTGATGGTTGCCTTTCCTATAGTAACAGCTTCTTTGAGGTTTGTCTTCGCCTGTGCAGCTGCGACTTTCTCCTCATATCCCTCAGTTCCAAGAGGATTTGAGCTTGGCATATCCTCGAACCATGGCTCAAATGACTTAGGATCTGTGACCATCTTTATTCTGTTCTTGGTCTTTACCCTAAAGTAAGAACCACACTCGTAACAGATGTACTTTGCATTCTTAACTCTTTCCTTCTCAACTTCTTTTCCACACTTAGGACACTTTACAAATTCAATCTTTGGTGCTTCCTGAACTTCCTCAGCAGCTTTTGTCTCCTCTGCAGCCTTCGCTGCAAGTATCTCGGCATCCTTTGCTTTCTTTTTGATAAATAACATGATTTTTACTGCTCCTTATACTTCTGTAAAACGATACATGCGTTGTGTCCGCCAAATCCAAGTGAGTTGCTTATTGCAACATCGACATCCATCTCACATGGATCCTTACAGTAATCCAGATCAAGCTCCTCCTCGCTCTCGATAAGACCTCTTGTTCTGTGAATGTAACCTTCCTCTATACTCTTGACACAGGCAATAGCCTCGATGGCTCCAGCTGCACCGAGAAGATGTCCTGTCATAGACTTTGTTGAGTTGATCTTGATATCCTTTGCATGATCTCCAAATGCCTTCTTTATAGCTCTTGTCTCAACAAGATCGTTGAGATGTGTGCTTGTACCATGGGCATTGATATACTGAACTGCATCCATTGGAATGCCTGCATCCTTGACAGCATTTGTCATTGCAACTGCAGGACCCTCTCCTGACTCCTCAGGTGCTGTGATGTGATATGCATCACTTGAACAGCCATATCCTGTGAGCTCAGCGTATATCTTTGCTCCTCTTGCCTTTGCATGCTCCAACTCTTCCAGTACAACGATCCCAGAACCCTCCCCAATCACAAATCCGCTTCGGTCTTTGTCAAACGGAATTGACGCCCGCATCGGATTTTCCTCTGCCGTAAGCGCAGTCAATCCGGTGAACCCTGCCACTCCTGTCGGGCAGATTGCACTCTCAGTTCCTCCTGCAACCATCACATCTGCATCGCCATATTGAATGGCACGAAACGCATCTCCGATGGAGTTTGTCCCTGATGCACATGCGGTTACAACATTCGTACACTTTCCTCGTGCTCCTAATTGTATGGAAACATTCCCTGCTGCCATGTTAGAAATCATCAGCGGAACCATCAATGGATTGACTCTCGAAGGACCCTTTTCCATAATCTTTGTATACTCTCGCTCCACGACCTGCAGACTTCCGATTCCGGATCCAACCATCACTCCCACACGGAACGGATCTTCTTTTTCCATGTCAATTCCCGCATCTGCAAACGCTTCTTTTGCTGCCGCAACGGCATACTGGGAGAAAGTTCCCATTCGTCTTGCCGCCTTGAAATCCATGCGTTCTTTTGCCACGAAGCCTTTGACCTCGCCTGCCAGATGTACTTTATATTCTGCTGTATCAAATTTCGTAATTGTTCCGATTCCGCAGGCTCCCTTGCGGACGCCGTTCCAGAATTCCTCCACGGTATTTCCAATCGGGGTTACCGCACCCAGCCCTGTGATGACTACTCTTCTCTTCATTCCAACTCTCCTTTTCTTAGATCACCATGCCGCCGTCGCAGTGAATCACCTGTCCGGTGATGTAAGCTGCCGCTTCGGATGCCAGAAATGCGGCCAGGTTTGCCACATCCTCCGGCTTTCCGAAATGACCGAGCGGAATCTGGGATACGGATGCTTCTTTCACTTTATCCGAAAGAACCTCCGTCATATCGGTCTCAATAAAGCCCGGCGCAATCGCATTGACGCGGATGCCGCGGGATGCCAGTTCCCGTGCCGCTGTTTTCGTCAGGCCGATCACA
>OLRZ01002019.1_pt1 | contig 12424 bp, 9 predicted proteins | sample 1671931 | NCBI WGS metagenome assembly OLRZ01 (sample SAMEA3136627, study PRJEB25190) | human gut metagenome | reverse complement strand
TCACTCTGTTCCTTGTACTGTCTCCCTGCCATCTGCACCAGATAATGCTGTAAGGCTTCTGCGACGCTGATACGGTGCTTTACGCAGTATCGGTCAACGTAACGCTTAAAGTCCTCATTCTGCTCGTACAGGGCGGTGTAATCCCGCAGCGCCCGGTCCAGGCTCATGCGCATGGCCTCTTCCCGGAATGGCGCCAGCAATATGCCCGCTGGGCGCATGCAGCGGCTGAGCACCGCATCCAGCCGCTCGGCGCGCGAAAATGACACCTCAAAACCGCTCGGCACAAACTTTCCTTTCCGCACCTGTAACATCAGTGCCCAGATCGTCCGTTTTGCCGTTGCCTCCATCCGCTTTAACAGGTAACTGTTTCTTGCGTCCTCGAATACGTCCCCGATCCCGCTGCCTGCGATCGCATCTTCCATGCTCTGGGAAAGCAGGGCTTCCTGCGCTTTCTCCGGGATATCAAACCAGGTATAATCCGACAGCTCTATGCCCTTTGCAAAACGCTCTAACACATCATGATAAATATTTCCCATATCCACACTCTCAAAGGTGCTGGTTTCACGCTCCGCGAGTTTTAACCCGTATTGCAGAAAATGTGCATATGCACAGGCAGCAAACCGTTCCAGCCGCGTAATACTTCCGTACGGATGTCTTCCGTACAGTGCAAGTGCAACCGCCCGGCTGATTGGCTCTCCCTCATACCGTGTATACGGCGCATGCAGAAGTTTACGGATCTTCTCCTGCTTTTGCATATCATTCTCCTGCAGGAACCAGCGGGCAAGCGCATACCAGGCTTCTTCGTGCGGTCCGAAGACGAGATAATCTTCGGCAGCCTCTTTGGTATAAAAATCTGTATGCGCCTCCATATGCTCCGGTTCCTGCAATTTCAGTGTCGGAAACAGTTTCCTCAAAACTCCGGTCAGATAAGAAGGACGGATGGCTTTTCCCTCACTGTCAACCTTTGCATAACTGACATATAATTTTTCTGAAGGTTTGGTAAGATTGCGGTACAAATAAAAGCGCTGAATAAATGCCTGCTCCCTTGCCCCCGGTGCTAACTCCACTTTTTCTGCCAGAAGTTCTCTTTCGTATTCGGAAATAATTCCTCCGGCATTTGCCGCTTTCGGAATAATACCGTCATTCACACCGATAAAAAATAAAATCCTGATATGATTTAATCGTGTACGTTCGATATCTCCTATCGTAACACTGTCATAGCCCGGTGGAATCACAGCCACGTCTGCAGCGGAAAGTCCTGCCTCCAGCACTTCGGTAAAATCCCGGATCTGCAATGGCTCCTCCCCCAGTAATAGATTATATTTTTCCAGAAGTTGCATCACGATTGTATAAATCTGTGCATATTCCCGGGATCTGGTTTCCTCTCCCTGCGCCAGAAGCTGCTGTTCCCTGTTCCATAACTGATGCTGGGTGTCCAGCTGTGTCAGCAGCTGATACAATGCCCGGATGCCATCCGAAACACGGGCATCTTTTCGGGCAAATACTGCTGCAAACGGCTCAAGATACCCATATATTTTTTCCCGGAGTTTTTCGAGCTGTTCCAGATCGTAAAGCGTTTTCTGCCGTGGCATATGCCCCCATCGTCTGCTCCACGCCGCTTTGCCGCGGATACCGGTTGCAACCAGATAACTGTCCAGCCGGTCCAGATCGTCCTCCGCAATATCACAGAATCCACACCTCAAAAAGCGCATGACTGCCTCATAACTAAAATTCGTATCCACAATTTCAAGCGCGGCACGAATACATTCAATGAACGGATGAAATAACACTTCTTTGGTCGTATCCATAAAATATGGAATCTCATATTTCGTAAAAACCGGATCCATATAACTCTGATAAGCTTCCACTGCGCCCGTCACCACAGCAATTTCCCGATAGCGGTATCCCTGTCTGATCAGCGCATTGATCTGCCTGGCCACAAGAATCAGTTCTTCCTGTGGATTTTTTACTGCGGCAAGATGGATTTCTTCTACCGGCTTGGTATATTTTGCCGGACGGGGACGAAACAGATTCTGTTCCATAAATGCCAGTGCCGGAGCCAGCTTAAAACGCTTGTGTGCACTGTCTGTCATTACCACCGGTTCCATCACCTGCACATGAAGTTCTTCTGCCATCTTCATCAAAGACAGAATCGTTTTTTTGGACAGTGCAAATAATTCTTCATTTCCACTGCAATGATAAAAATCTTCTGCAGCATCGATTGTAAGCGTAATGTAAATATGCTCTGTCACCTGCAGCAATTCCTGCATGAGATCATTCTGTATCGGTGTAAAACCGGTAAACTCATCAAATACCAGCACCGCATCCCGCAAAGTTTCCGACTGCGGCACAAGATTTTTCAGAACATTTAATATCTCTTCCGCCGTCACAAAACTATCTTTCATAAAATCACAAAAAGCGCGATACATGGTTGCCACGTCGCGCAGTTTTGCAGAAAGTACCGGTGAGATTGTTTTGTCCTCCGTCAGATCCACCAGCTGTTCCGGTGAAATCCGGTACTGCACCAGCTCTGAGATCATTGATTTTACTTCCCCGATATATCCCATCCGGTTCATATTTGCCCGAAGAACGGTAAGCGTCTCCTCCTGTTCCTGTGCAAGCTTGCGCAGCACCAGGTTTTTTCCGGTTTCTTCCAGAACCTGTATGTCCTGCATCCCCATATCATCAAACACACGGTATGCCAGACGCTTAAAACTTAACACATCAATGTTCATAATTGCATGATTCGGTGCAAGTTCCACCAGTTTCTGCTGGGTCTGCATCGTAAACTGCTCCGGTACAATCACCAGATAATTTTTCTTCGGATGTTCCCCTGCCTGCCGCACCAGACGCTCATAGATGTATTCTGTTTTCCCGCTCCCCGAACTTCCCAGTACAAATTGTAAAGCCATAACCCCCTCTTTTTCCCCCTTAATAAATATGTGAAAAGATCAGCGATACCACAACCGTCATCAGACCGGAGACTGCAATTGACAGACTGCTCATTGCCCCTTCAATCTCTCCCATCTCCATTGCCTTTGATGTTCCCATGGCATGCGAAGCAGATCCGATTCCAACGCCTTTTGCCACCGGATCGCTAATGTGAAACAGTTTACAGATATTCTCGGCAAACATATTTCCAATCACCCCTGTGACAATGATAACTGCAACCGTAATGGTTACAATTCCGCCCAGTTCTTCGGACAATCCCATACCGATCGCCGTTGTGATGGACTTTGGAAGCAGTGTGACATACTGTTTGTGTGATAATTTAAAAATCAGTGACAATACCAGCACACACAGCGCAGAGGTCATGGCACCCGCAAAAATTCCTGCAAGAATCGCCTTCCAGTTTTTCTTAAGAGGCTCAATCTGCTCATACAAAGGTACCGCCAGCGCAACCGTTGCCGGTGTCAGGAAATACGAAAGGTATTTCGCCCCACTTTCGTATGTGTCATAATCCACATGAAAAATCAGCAGAATAATAATGATCAGTGCCATAGAAATCAACAGTGGATTAAAAATGGCGATCTTTAATTTTTTCTTGATCAATACCCCGATCTCATAGGTAATAATACTGATAAATACTCCGAAAAATACAGAGTTCTGTAAAAAGTTATTCATTCTTGTCCTCTTTCTTTCCATGATGCATCATCTGCTGTGTAACCTGTCCTGACACGCCCATAACCAGTACGGTAGAAACGAGCAGCAGAACAATGACCGGAAGCAGAATCGGCCGCAGTTCTCCCCAGCTGTCAATCAGCCCGACACCCGCCGGAATAAACATCAGCGGCATAATCTCAATCAGAAACCGCGCGGCTTCATGCACCTGCGGCAATTTGACCAGTCCTGTCATCAGTGCAATAAATAAAAGCACCAGACCATAAATGCTTGCCGGCATCTGAATCGGAATCACCGCGTGCAGGACTTCCCCGATAAACGAGAAAATAAGAATCATCAATAGTTGTCTTAAATACTTCATTTTTTAACACCTTCTTTCGCTTTTCCCATTTTAGCACCTTTCAGGATTTTTAGGGCAAAAATAAGGATTGTATTAATAAAATACAATCCCCATTTTTAAATCCTTCTCCCTATTTTTTCTGTGCGTTGCAATCTTTTACATACTGCATAATGAGATCTGCCGTACCTTCAATTCCAAAACGCGTATCATTAATGCAAAGATCATAATTTGCAGCGTACCCCCAGTCCTCCCCGGTATAATACATATGATACTGCTTCCGTCGGCCTTCCGTCTTCTCAATGATGGCCTCCGCCTCATGTCTTTTCACCTTATGCTTCTCCATCAGGTGATGAATCCGGGATTCCCTGTCACCACTTAAAAACACCCGTACCACATCGTTTTCCTTCTGGTACGCATAATTTCCAGCTCTGCCGATCAGAATACACGATGTCTCCCCAATCAGTTCATCCAGAACTTTCCTCGGTGTCCGGTGCACAACATTGTCTTCCCCATCATCTTCCGCAATGACTGCCAGAAGCGTTCCTGCCGGATTCTCACCGAAATAATCCGGATAATGCTCCAGAATTCCCTTTTTCTTTGCGAGTTCTGTTAATGTCTTTTTATTGTAAAGTGGAACATTCAGTCTGTCTGCCAGAACCTGTCCGACTTCATCTCCGTAACAGCCGCACTCTCTTGCAATTGTAATCTTCATGCCGTAATCCCCTTCTTTCCTGTTACCGCAATGTTAGCACAATTTTATCCAGAATTCCAGTCAAATGTGCAATTGTAATCCCATAATTTGTCATTGGAATGTTCTGTGCCTTTGCACGGTCGATTCTCGATACTACATATCTGCGGTTAAACATACACGCGCCACACTGAATGATCAGGTCATACCCTTCCAGATCCTGTGGAAAATCCGTGCCGCTCACATGATCAATCCTTAACCGTTCTCCAAACCGTTTCCGGAGCATACGCGGAATTTTTACCCTGCCGATATCCTCGCTCAAAGGGGCATGCGTACAGCATTCCGCTATCAGCACATGAGAGTTTTCGTTCATTGCATCGATCTGTCTGGCACCTTCCATATAGTACGGCAGATCCCCTTTGTATGCGGCAAACAGCACAGAAAAAGATGTCAGCATACTTTCCGCCGGTTTATTCTGGTATACATAATCAAACACCTGGGAATCGGTAATAATCAGCTTTGGTGCCTGCTGCAGCATGTTGAGTGCCGGAAGCAGTTTGTCCGTGGTCACACTCATAACCATACACTTTTTATCCAGTAATTCCCGCAGCGTCTGCACCTGTGGCAGAATCAGACGTCCTTTCGGTGCCTGAATATCCTGTGGCATAACAAGAAGCACAAGATCTTCCTCCGTAACCAGATCCCCCGTAATCAAACGGTTTCCAAAATTCTCCGGCACTCTGCGGCTCATTGCCTCCCGGACATTTTCCATACCGGCTCCGGTCAATGCACTGACTACCAGTGCATCTTCCTTTGTTTTTTCTTTCAGATAATTTTTCAGAGGTGCTGCATCCGCCACGTCCGCCTTGTTAATGATCAGAAGAACCGGAATTTTACGCTCCTTAAACCAGGTGTACCATTTCAGTTCTTCCTCATAGGATTCGCCGCAAACCGGACATGCAGAAAAAACAATAATTGCCAGATCTGCTTTTTGGGCTGCAAGCCGCGTCCGTTCCACGCGCTGTTCTCCCAGCGTACTTTCATCATCGAATCCCGCCGTGTCCATAATCGTGCACGGTCCCATCGGATAAATTTCCATTGCCTTGTATACCGGATCGGTTGTCGTTCCCGCCACATCTGCGACGATGGAAACCTCCTGCCCGGTAAAAGCATTGATAAATGAAGATTTTCCGCTGTTTGTTTTTCCAAATACACCGATATGCAGACGATTTGCAGACGGTGTTTCATTCCATGTTGCACCCATATGCGTTCTCCTTCTTGTGCGTTTTGCTGAATCAGTGATAATCTCCACGGTTTACGACCACTTTGTATCCGACACTTTCCATGCGGCGCGCCATACAGTGCCGGCACTCTGCCGCCTCATCTCCCGTACAGATTTTATTATCATATAATTTATATTTTTCCCGCACTGCTACCGGGGAAAGATTCGGCATCACAACATTTGCCCCTGCCTGAATTCCTTTTTCCCTGCCCAGCGGATGAATGGTTCCCAGTGCAGTTGTTGATGGCAGCAGCACATGCGGCTGCAACAGCCGGATAATGGATAAAAGCCGAAGCGTATCTTCCATTGTTCCTGCCTTTTTTTCGCCAAACGGGGTATCCTTCTGGGGAATAAACGGACCGATGCCTACCATATGCGGCTGCAATTTCCGGATAAACTGCAGATCTTCATACAGCGTATCCACCGTCTGCTCCGGCGAACCGACCATAAATCCACATCCCACCTGATAACCGATTTCTTTTAAATCCCACAGACAGTCCATGCGGTGTTTCCAGAACATTTCTGCCGGATGCAGTTTTCCATAATGCGCCTCGTCCGCGGTCTCATGACGCAGCAGATACCGGTCCGCACCGGCATCAAAAAATGCCTGATAGCTGTCGTGCTCTTTCTCCCCGATGGAAAGCGTCACCGCACAATCGGGATACTGTGCCTTGATCTGCCGTATCAGGGCACAGATTTTATCGTCCGTAAAATACGGATCTTCCCCTCCCTGCAGCACAAAGGTCCGAAATCCCAGTTCATACCCATTTGCACAACAGGAAAGAATTTCTTCCTCCGTCAGGCGATAGCGTTCTGCCTTGCGATTGCTCTTTCGAATGCCACAGTAAATACAGTCATTCTTACAGTAATTGGTGAATTCAATCAATCCACGGATAAACACCTGCTTTCCGTAAATGGCATCTGCTGTCTTACGTGCCCGCTCGTGAAGAAATGCAATGTCCCCGGTATCCGTTGTCTCCAGCAGCAGAGCCAGCTGTTCACGGGTTATATTCTGTCTGTTTTCAATTTCCGTTATGATCTGCTTTAACATTTACATACACCGTTCTGGCACTTGCGCCATCCAATCTTTGAATTTTTATTTTGTGGATTCTTTAAGTACTACTTCATACGACAACAGTGTCCGATCCGGTACCGTCTCCCCTTCAATCTGCGCCAGCAGATTCTTACAGGCTTCCATTCCGAGTTCTCTCGCATTGAAAGACAACGAAGTGATCGATGGTATATTGTTCTCGAGCACGGAACTGTTGTAAAACGATGCCACACGGATATCCTGCGGCACTTTTATGTGTTCCTGCCGCAGCTTGCGAAGTACCTGTATGCAGATGGCATCATCCATGCAGACAATACAATCCGCCCCTTTTTCCAGCACTTCTTCCACTGCACGATCCATAAAGGCACAGCTCTCCAAATTCCGGTAAACAAGCGTTTCTTCCACTTCTCTTCCCGCTTCCTGATATGCCTGCTGGTATCCTTTATACCGGTTCTGGTTGACTACGAAAGATTCACTTCCTCCGAGCAGAGCGATATGCTTCATCTGGCGCATCAGTAAAATAGATGTCAGTTCGCGGCAGGCGCTCTGCTGGTCATTGTCCACCTGTTTGACTTTGCGGTAGGTAGTACTACCGGTTGTAACAAACGGAATCTTTTTTTCTAGAAGCAGTTCAATCTGCGGGTCTTTTAAAAAGGTCCGCAGCAGCACAATCCCGTCCACCTTGCGGTTTCTCACGACGCGTTCAAGACCTGTAATATCATTTTCCTGACAGATACACAACAGAATGTCGTACTCATTCATTCCTGCAATTTCCTGAATTCCTGTAATGACTTCCTGAAAAAACGGAAGATCTACCAGTGCATAATCCTCCGGCATAACCACGCAGAGATTGAATGTTTTTGACTGTGCAAGTCCTCTTGCAATTACATTCGGTTTATAATCATGCTCCTCTATATAAGCCAAGACTTTTTGCCTTGTTGCCTCACCGATTCTTCCCTTTCCGGATATTGCCCGGCTGACTGTCGTTTTGGAAACGCCAAGTGCTTCCGCAACATCCGAAATGGTGATTACATTTCCCTTTTTCATATTCTTCTCCTAACTGCACACCTATGCATCCATTGCATGTTAAACGGTTGCGCAGTTACATTTTGCAGTTTTTTATCAATTTTGTCAAGTATCCCCTATTCCTTTGAATTTTTCTGCAATTTTTGTAATTTTTCTTCTGCTTTCTTTAATTTATCATAATTTGTGACATACACCTTATCATTGGCAGTCAGTTTATCATACGCATTTCTTGCCTTTTGCACCGCTTCTTTGGAATCCTTTGTAATGGTTCCGAGTGCGTCAATCAGTTTTACGACCTTTTTTGCTTCTCCCTTATCTGTTGCATCGGTACTTTCCGTTCCAGGAAGTTCATACACCAGCACCGGATAATTCTTCTTAACATTTTCAAATACTACCTTTGCGACTTCCGGCGGAAGATTGATGCAGCCATGTGATCCTGCATATTTATAAATACTTCCTCCGAACTTGCTGCGCCAGTAGGCATCATGCATACCGACATTTCCCGCAAAAGGCATCCAGTATGTAACCGGCGTCTCATAGTTTTCTCCGCGCAGCGTTGCATTTTTCTCGGTATATGTCACGCCATATGCACCGGTCGGTGTCGCATTATTTTTCGATACATTTCCTGATACAAAATCCGAATCAATCACCAGTTTTCCATCTTTATATAAGAACATATGCTGTGCCGTCAGATTGATCTCAACGTAAGAATCGCCATAATCATTTTTCCCATGGGAATTGGCTGTCATGGAATAATTCAGTTCTCTTTCCACTGTTTTCCCGGCTTTGATCTCACTCGTAATCTGGGCGATTTCCTTTTCCGTATCAATCTTCCATCCATAATGGCTCTCCGGAATCGTAACCGTCTTTCCGTAAGAAGTCCTTAACGTTTTGGCACTGTAACAGGTATTATATTTTTTTGCAAGATCACTGACGTATGCTTTTACACACTCCTGGTCCAGTACCGGTTTTAACTTTTTATTTAACCGGAACCAATCACCAAATACGGAAGCATCGAGTACCTCTTTGGAATCTCCCACGGTAAATGTAATCTTTGTCTTTGCATACCCGTTTATTTTCTTTACGGCTTTTACCAGATTCTCATCATCATCTAAAACCGTCGGATCTTCATAAACGCCGGCTTTTTCCAGAGAGAGGTTCTCTTTTAATCCTTCCACCGCCTCCTGCACTGCCTGATACATTTTCTCTGCATCAATGGTCGTTCCCATGACGCACCCAACCACGGTAAATCCTTCCGTTTTATCATAAGAAGAAACCGAAGCATTCTCCGGTGCCGTCTGATTGTCTGCATCCATACAGTCCAATGCATCGATCTGTGTCTGCAGCTTATCTTTGTCATAGTCGACAAGTGTTCTATTTTTCAATGTCTGTTTCTGGAAAATTTTTACCGGCCATGCAAACATATTCTGTGCGTGTACCAGCTCTGTTATTTCGTCTCCCCACTGTGGTTCCAGCGAAATATCCTGTCCGGAAATTTTTTCTGTATGCTTGTCTCTTGTTGCTATCTTTAACTGGTAGGAATGGATTTCTTCCGTAATCTCATCCATCACTTTCTGCGCGGTATACCCTCCCGCTTTTCTTCCATTTAATGTCGTTTTCGGGAAAAAGTGATTGTGGAAATAAACGGCCAGTCCCAGATACAAAAGAACGGCCAGTCCTGCCACCATCCATATCAGTTTTCTTCTCTGTTTTCTTTTCATTCGTGCTTTTTTCAAAATTCTTATCCTCCGTCACTATTGTATTATACAAAAGCACAAGAGGTTGTCAATGTGCCAAATTTTTAAAGTTTTATGAACATTGCGGGTTTTATATTGTCGTGCTTTTTTCCCCGTGCTATAATCAATTTCAGAACAAAAGAAAAAAGATCTGCACACAAATATAAAAGGAGTATTTATGTTGCCGGAAACCCAAAGTAAGCGGACGTTTGTGTTCCGAAAATATTATGAAAAATATAAACATTTATGGATTTTGTTATATTTTTTCGTGTACATGGCATGGTTTAACTATGTAGAAAAAACCGTCACGACACATTTTCATGTCATCCATGTACCGATTGATGATTATATTCCGTTTTGTGAATACTTTGTCATCCCTTATCTGCTCTGGTTTCCTTTTGTCGGATGGGGCATCGCCTATATGGCATTACATAATAAAACAGATTACTATAAATTGTGTGCGTTTTTGTTTACCGGAATGACAATCTTTTTAATCATCTCCACGGTATACCCGAACGGGCAGTATCTGCGTCCGACCTATTTCACACACCACAATCTGTGCACCATGCTCTGTGAACGCCTATATGCCGGTGATACTCCGACGAATCTGTTTCCGAGTATCCATGTATATAATTCGCTCGGCATTTATCTTGCGGTGACACACAATAAAAAGCTGCGCAAAAACAAGCTGGTCTGTCTCCTGACACTGATTCTGACGGTCAGCATCATTCTGGCAACGATGTTTATCAAACAGCATTCTTTCTTTGATGTATGTTGTGCATTTGTTCTTGCCGCAGTCATGTACCATGTGGTTTACCGCCACAACTGGGCGCGTGCTAAAGCTGCCGCCACCTCATCCAAAACCGATAACAATTTTTCTGTGGAATAATAAAAGAGCTGGCCTCTCTGGTCAGCTCCTTTTCTTTTTCTTTTTCCTTTTATTTTTTTCGTTCTGCCGCATGCCGGTACACGGTTTCCATGGATTGAAGAAGTTCATCAAAATTTTTCTTCTGACTCTCCATTTCTTCTGTAAAATCCTCCATCTGCATCCGGTTGCGTTCCTCGGATTTGGCAATTTCCTCATCTGCATTGCGAAGCACAACAATCTGGTTTTCCATCTCTTTGAAATTTGGACATGGTTTTAAACGATTCCATTCCTGTGCCTGACGCGCAGCCTCCTGACAGGATTTCATCAGTTTGGTCATTGCCACATTGTTTTCTTTCAGCAATGTAACCATCCGGTGTACCTGCTCTTCCAGCTCTGCAATTCTCTCATCCGAATCTGCCAGCCTCTTATGTGCCTGATCAATCAGCTCATCATACGTTCCCGCAGATACACGGATCGTTTCTGCCGCCGTAACAAACTGTTTTCCTCCCTCTCCCATACGCCCGGCTTCAATCGCCGCATTGAGGGCAAGCACTCCCATCTGCTTTCCACAATCCTGCATCTTTTCCAGTTCCTCTCGGGTCTTTTCATTTTCCGCCTTGAGTGCAACCGGAAATTCGTTCAGGAATTTGGATGGCGTGGTGAAATGTTTGTTTTCCTCCACCAGCTGTGCCATCTCCTGTTCGATCTGTGCAAAATTCTGCAGCATCTGCTCTCTTTTTTCCGATGACTGTACTTCCTGCTCCTGATATGACGCCAGCTGTCCGGTCAGCTCCTGCTCCTTTTCTCCGTTGTCTGCCGCCATTTGTGATGCTTCTTTTATATTTTCCTGTATCTGGGTGATTCCGGCCCCCAGCTGCTGATATGTATTTCTGATTTCCCTTGCGGTTGCATCAAACATATCTTTTCCGTCCTTCATATGGGCAAAAAAGCCTTCATCCAGCTGTGCCAGGTTTCTCATCCGTACCAGTGTTTCCTGTTTTTGTTTCTTTTTTCCGAACATTACTTGCCCTCCATTGCATTTATTTTACAATTTCTTTCCCGTTTTTTCAATGGAATCAGCGATAATATTTCATCTCCAGCTGCAGATTTTCATTTCCCTGATAAAAATCAATCTTTGCTGTATACACCATAGAAAATAAAATCCGGTTTTTTCTGCCATGCAGCGCATTCTCCACCTCTTCCTGACCAAACTTTTCGGTAAAATATGCAAACAACGTCTCCACATCCCCAAAGAAAATAACCGGAACCGGCTGTCCGTATTCCGAAAGAACACTCATCCGAAGAACATTCCGGTTCTTTCCTATCAACCACATGCGGCTGATGGACAGATTCCGGTCTGCAAACAGTGGAGATGGATTGTCTTTTCCAAACGGCTCCAAAAGTGCAAACTGATGGACCAGTTCCGTACTCGCATATCCCACCGGCATGGCCATGTCAATGTGAATATCCGAGCAGACTTCCTCCACCGTAAGCGGACAGTTTTCATTGATTTTTCTGCGGAATTTTTCCACATTTTCTTCCGGAAGGGATAACCCTGCCGCCATCGGATGTCCGCCAAATTTTGTAAACAGTTCCGCACATCCACACATATTTTCATACATGGAATAATTTTCAGTCGATCTTCCGCTGCCTTTGACTCCCTCTTCTCCCCGCGTCAGCACAAATACCGGCCGGTTATACATTTCCCGGATTCTTCCGGCAATCAGTCCTGCAATGCTTTCGTGGACATCCGGCAGAAACAGAACAAGTACCGGATCATTCTCATATCCACCTTCCTCACAGAGTTTCTTT
>OLRZ01002017.1_pt1 | contig 12431 bp, 11 predicted proteins | sample 1671931 | NCBI WGS metagenome assembly OLRZ01 (sample SAMEA3136627, study PRJEB25190) | human gut metagenome | reverse complement strand
GTGCACATAATCTGATGCACAAGGATCAGGATTATGTTGTAAAAGATGACGAGATTCTGATCGTCGATGAATTTACCGGACGTATCATGCCGGGACGTCGTTATTCTGACGGACTTCATCAGGCAATCGAAGCAAAAGAACATGTTAAGGTCAAAAGAGAGAGTAAAACGCTTGCGACGATTACATTCCAGAACTTCTTTAATAAATATGACAAGAAGGGCGGTATGACCGGTACAGCACTTACAGAAGAAAAAGAATTCCGTGATATCTACGGAATGGACGTTGTAGAGATCCCTACCAACAGACCAGTACAGCGTATAGACCTCGAAGATGCTGTATATATGACAAAAAAAGAAAAATTCAATGCAGTTGTTGAGGCTGTTAAAGAAGCTCATGCGAAACAGCAGCCGGTTCTGGTTGGTACGATTACCATTGAAACATCCGAACTTCTCAGCAAGATGCTCCGTCGTGAAGGTATTGCGCATAACGTACTGAATGCGAAGTTCCATGAACTGGAGGCTGAGATCGTTGCACAGGCCGGACAGGCAGGAGCTGTTACAATTGCTACCAACATGGCAGGTCGTGGTACGGATATCAAGCTGGATGATGCAGCAAGAGCAGCCGGTGGTCTGAAGATCATCGGTACAGAGCGTCATGAATCCAGACGTATTGATAATCAGCTCCGTGGACGTTCCGGTCGTCAGGGCGATCCCGGAGAATCCAAATTTTATATTTCACTGGAAGATGACCTGATGAGATTGTTCGGATCTGAACGTCTGATCAATATGTTTAATACGCTGGGGATTCCGGAAGGACAGGAAATCGAGCATAAGGCACTGACCAATGCCATTGAATCTGCCCAGAAGAAGATCGAAAGTAATAACTTTGGCATCAGAAAGAATCTGCTTGAATATGACCAGGTTATGAATGAGCAGAGAGAGATCATCTATGAAGAAAGACGCCGTGTACTGGATGGAGAGAGCATGCGTGATGCAATCTACAAGATGATCACGGATATTGCAGAAAATGCAGTAGATATTTCTATCGGAGATGATACAGACTTCGATGAGTGGAATCTGGAAGAACTCAACACCCTGCTTCTTCCGACCATTCCGTTAAAGCCGGTGAACCGTGGAAGGATCCACACACCGAAGAAGAATGCGCTGAAGCAGCAGCTGAAGGAAGAGGCTGTCAGGCTTTATGAGGCAAAGGAAGCAGAGTTCCCGGAGCCGGAGGCCATCAGAGAGCTGGAGCGTGTGATCCTGCTTAAGGTGATCGACCGGAAATGGATGGATCATATTGATGATATGGAACAGCTCCGCCAGGGAATCGGTCTGCAGGCATATGGACAGAGAGATCCGCTTGTAGAGTACAAGAGAAGCGGTTATGACATGTTTGATGAGATGACCCAGAATATTAAGGAAGAGACTGTCCGTGTCCTGTTCCATGTACGTGTAGAGCAGAAGGTAGAGAGGGAAGAGGTAGCCAAGGTGACCGGTACCAATAAGGATGATTCTCTTGGCAAGGCACCTGTAAAGAGAGAAAATGCCAAGATTTATCCCAACGACCCCTGCCCCTGCGGAAGTGGTAAGAAATACAAGCAGTGCTGTGGACGCAAAGCCTGATCAGGCTTGTGATAAAGAATTCAAAATAAGAAAGAGGTGAACGTTAAGTGGTAGAATTAGACCAGATGAAGACAGAACTTCAGGCATATGAGACCCCTTTAGCGGAAGTGAGGGATTCACTTTGACTTAGCTAATAAGTCAAAGAAGATCGAAGAACTGGAGCGTGAGATGGAAGCGCCCGGCTTCTGGGACAACCCGGAAGTATCTAATACCAAGATGAAAGAGCTGAAAAACTTAAAGGATCTTGTGGAAACCATGGATCATTTAAGAGATCAGTATGAAGACATCATGACCCTGATTGAAATGGGCAATGAAGAGGAAGATCAGGAGCTGGCAGCTGATATCCGAAATGAGCTGGATGAGTTCATAAAGACCTTTGAGGATATCCGGATCAGTACCCTGCTTTCTGATGAATATGACAGCTACAATGCAATCCTTAAGCTGAATGCCGGTGCCGGTGGTACAGAAAGCTGTGACTGGTGCGGCATGCTTTATCGTATGTATACCAGATGGGCGGAAAAGAAGGGCTTTGGTGTAGAAGTACTGGATTACCTTGACGGTGAAGAGGCCGGGATCAAGTCCGTTACCTTTCAGGTAAATGGAATCAATGCCTATGGCTATCTGAAGTCAGAGAAGGGAGTACACAGACTGGTGCGTATTTCCCCGTTCAATGCACAGGGAAAACGACAGACCTCCTTTGTATCACTGGATGTTATGCCGGATATTGAGGAGAATCTGGATGTGGAGATCAACGAGGATGACCTCCGGATTGATACCTATCGAAGCAGCGGAGCCGGTGGACAGCATATTAACAAGACATCATCGGCTATCCGTATTACCCACATTCCTACCGGAATCGTAGTACAGTGTCAGAATGAACGTTCCCAGTTCCAAAATAAGGACAAGGCGATGCAGATGCTGAAGGCCAAGCTGTATATGCTGCAGAAGGAGGCCAATGCAGAGAAGCTTTCTGATATCAGAGGCGAAGTGAAGGAGATCGGCTGGGGAAACCAGATCCGTTCCTATGTATTGCAGCCTTATACTATGGTAAAGGATCACCGGACAGAGGCAGAAACCGGAAATGTGGATGCTGTTCTGGATGGGGGGATCGATCTGTTTATCAATGCCTATCTGAAGTGGATCAATGTAAAACCAAATACCGAAGGATAAAAAATCTGCTGGCAGAAAGAGAATTTCTGCCAGCAGATTTCTGCTTAAAGAGATCAAAATCAGTTCTGCTTTACAAGATCAAGATAAAAATTGGCTTTGGTAGCCTGCATATAAGGCATCAGCCATAAGAGACCGATCCCGCAGGTCAGTACGCACAGCAGCATCAGCGGGACAAAGGTCAGATCAATATAGAACAGGCGTCCCTTACTGCCTCTCATCATATCACGGCTTTTCCTGAGTGCATCTCTGGCGCTGCAGTCCGGAAAATCAAGGAGCAGATAGTAGCTTTGGGAATAGGTAAGCATCAGAAGCATACCGATGACAGCACAGACTACTGTCAGCAGGGAAAATAGCAGCATACCATATCCATTTAACAGTGTTTCCTGCGGAAGCAGAGAGAGCAGGAAAACAGGTAAATTCAGGAGATAGCTGATCAGGGAAAAAACAACCGCTACCCGGATGACCCTGTCGGGAGTCTGCTTAAAACCATAGAAGAGATCACTAAGGACAGGCTGCTGCCTGCAGGATGTTTTCAGGTAAATATAAGTTTCCCCATAAGAGAACAGGCCACTGAAAATGCTGATCAGGAAAGAAACAGCAAAATAAATGATATATTCAATGACAGATCCCGGATTCAGAAAAAGGGAAGTGATGCCGCTCAGTGCAGAAACGCAGAGCGCATGGATACCATAGGTTCCGGCAAGGGTGCCGTATTTGCCAAGTAACTGTCCTTTAGCCTGTGATTTCAGGCTGGTAGAGGATAGATAATCTTTCATAAAAATAAAACTCCTGTTTATACCGCTACATCCAGATTCTGCCCGATCAGTGCTGCTGCATCTGCAGACTTTTTATTCTGCTGATAGGGATTGGATTCATCGCTGTAGCTTATTTTGGTTGAGGTCGTGCCGCCTGCTGTGTAGCTTCTGCCACATTCAGGGCAGATGGCTGTCCGGAGGGATACAGTAGCGGAGAGAACCTTGCCGTTTCCCTGTGCAGCTTTCTTATAGGCATTGCTGACATGCTCCTGCTCGTGGGCACGGACACGGGAAGCCGAAGCCCTTGGTGAAATATGGGAAGGCGATTTAAAGGAGACCATCTCATCGGAACCATCCTGATACTTCCGGTTCTTGCAGGTTTCACATTCTGCCGGAGAAGATCTGCGCCCGGGACTTACCCTTGTGGATTCACCGGGGTTGACGATGATACCTCCGGATTTTTCATTGACTGCCCTGTTTGTGCTATCTGCCACTGCAGAGCCAAACGGTGAAATACCTACACCATATCCGTAACTGCCGACTGTACCAATACCCATCATAAAAGATGTCTCCTTTCTTCATGCTTTTGTAAAAAATGTCATGTCCATATGTCTGCCGTAAGGGGCAGGAGCAATGGAAAAGCTGTATTTACTTACTGTTGGAACAGAACGGTATATTCCTTCATCACATCCTCGAAGGAGATACCATAAATATCTTCTGTGGATTCTCCATAGGTATCTTCGATCAGTTCGTCATACTGCTGGCCGATACCGATCAGAAGATCGGGATTCTGCAGCAGAAGGGCTATAGAGGAGATCAGAATGCCAACGGTCATAACGAGACTGCCGATACCGCAGATGATGCCAATCTTCGCCTGGGTTAGCAGCTTTTTGCCATAGCCTTTGGAAAGCAGGGCAAAAAGGATCGCAAGACCACCGCAGATAAAAGGCAGGATCACTGTCATGATCGTGAAAAAGGATGCCAGCCCAAGGAGCAGGGAGGCAGTCGCCATGGCCATGCCTGGATTGCGGCAGGAATAATCGACTCCGTTATATCTGTTTGGATCATTGCTCTGAAAATTGAAATCCATAGAAAATCTCACTTTTATCTCTTAATATTTTAGTGATTCTATTATAGCGCCAGTTGGAAAAGAAAACAAGGAGAACAGGTTCTTGAAAAAAGAACCGGCTTTTTGTATGATGATAGAAGTGAAGACTTTCACATGCGGGGAGAAAGAGCTCCGGATTGAAAGAACAAATTTGCAGTCAGGAAAAGGAAAAACATATGGATATCATCAAAAAGATCAAAGAAGAACTCAAGGTAGAAAAGTGGCAGGTAGAAGCGGCAGTCAAGCTGATCGATGAGGGGAACACGATTCCCTTTATCTCCAGATACCGGAAGGAAGCTACCGGTTCACTGAATGATGAGCAGCTTCGTGACTTATATGAAAGACTGAACTATCTCCGTAATCTGGAGGAGAAGAAGGAGCAGGTGCTTGGCAGTATTGAGGAGCAGGGACAGCTTACTGAGGAGCTGAAGGCCAAGATCCTGGCGGCGGAGACTCTTGTGGTGGTGGAAGATCTGTACAGACCCTACAGACCAAAGAGAAAAACAAGAGCCAGTGTGGCAAAGGAAAAGGGGCTGCAGCCGCTTGCAGAGTTTATCCTTGAGCAGAATACAGATAAGCCGCTGGAAACAGAAGCAGAAAAATATGTGGATGCTGATAAGGGTGTTACAGATGTCAGGGAAGCACTGCAGGGGGCCAGGGATATTATTGCAGAGAGTATTTCCGATGAGGCAGATTACCGTATTTATATCCGAAATATCACTATGGAGGAAGGCTCTATCAGCAGCAGTGCCAAGGATGAGAAGGCAGAAAGCGTCTATGAAATGTACTATGACTATGAGGAACCACTGAAGAAGGCAGCAGGTCACCGTATTCTGGCACTGAACCGTGGAGAAAATGAGAAGATTCTGACTGTAAAGATCAATGCGCCGATAGAACGGATCCTTCAGTATCTGAATAAGAAGATCGTGACAGCAGAGAATCCCTATACCACACCTGTACTGCAGGAAGTGATCGAGGATGCTTATGACAGACTGATCGCACCGGCAATTGAAAGAGAGATCAGGAATGATCTTACAGAAAAGGCAGAGGACGGTGCCATTTCTGTATTTGGCAAAAATCTGGAGCAGCTGCTGATGCAGCCTCCGATCGCAGGAAAGGTGGTACTTGGCTGGGATCCGGCATTCCGTACCGGCTGTAAGCTGGCTGTTGTAGATCCTACCGGAAAGGTACTGGATACGAAGGTCATTTATCCTACAGCACCACAGAATAAGGTAGAGGAGGCCAAGAAGGAGTTAAAGCGTCTGATCAGCAAATATCATGTATCCTTGATCAGTGTGGGAAATGGAACTGCCTCCAGAGAATCAGAGCAGGTGATCGTGGAACTGATAAGGGAGCTGGATACTCCTGTTCAGTATGTGATCGTGAATGAAGCGGGCGCATCTGTTTATTCTGCAAGTAAGCTGGCTACTGAAGAATTCCCGAACTTTGATGTGGGACAGAGAAGCGCAGCTTCTATCGCAAGGAGATTGCAGGATCCGTTGGCAGAGCTTGTCAAGATAGATCCTAAATCTATCGGTGTCGGACAGTATCAGCATGACATGAACCAGAAGAAGCTTGGAGAAGCATTGAGTGGTGTAGTAGAAGACTGTGTAAATAAGGTAGGCGTAGATTTAAATACTGCTTCTGCTTCCCTGCTTGAATATATTTCCGGTATTTCCAAAGCTATTGCAAAAAATATCGTGGAGTACAGGGAACAGAATGGCCGCTTTACAGATAGAAAGCAGCTTTTAAAGGTGGCAAAGCTCGGTCCCAAGGCTTATGAGCAGTGCGCCGGATTTATGAGGATCACAGACGGGGACAATCCGCTTGATGCGACCAGCGTCCATCCGGAAAGCTATGGGGCAGCCATGCAGCTTCTCGACAGACTGCATCTGACCATGGATGATGTACGGAAACTTCAGAAGGAAGCCGTTGCACAGAAGAGCACAGGCAGCAGGGCAGGAAACAGCAGTGGAAATGTAGGAGCCGGAGCTGGCAGCAGACAGAAGAAGCAGAAAGTTGTGATCCGTAATACAGGAACGGCCATGGGAATGGCGCTTGCTGCAGCCATGGGCGGTATGACATTGGAAGCTGAAGATCAGGGAAGCAGATCTCACAGAGATAACGGAAAGAACAGAAATAACGGAAGCAATGCAGCAGCTTCCGGAAATGCAGTGGGAAGCAATGTTGGAACACTGGAAAAGAAGATCACGGATAAGAAGAAGCTGGCAGAGGAGCTTGGTATTGGTGAGATCACTCTGACAGATATCTTAAAGGAGCTGGAAAAGCCGGCAAGAGATCCCAGAGAAAATATGCCGCTGCCGATCCTTCGCAGTGATGTCCTTGATATGAAGGATTTAAAGCCTGGCATGATCCTGAAGGGGACTGTGCGGAATGTCATTGACTTTGGTGTGTTTGTGGATATCGGTGTCCATCAGGATGGTCTGGTGCATATTTCCCAGATCACAGATAAATATATCAAACATCCACTGGAGGCAGTGAGTGTCGGGGATATTGTAGAGGTACAGGTACTTTCCGTGGATGTACCGAAGAAGAGGATCTCCCTGACCATGAAGATCAATCAGAAATAGAAAGCAGGTGACGGATTGGGGACAGAAGAGCAGAAGGATGAGAAGCCTCATAAGAGAAGAGTGCGTTACAGTGGGACACATCCAAGAAAATTCAGTGAAAAATATAAGGAACTCAATCCGGAGAAATATCAGGATACGATAGAAAGGGTGATCAGCAAGGGCAGTACACCGGCGGGAATGCATATTTCCATCTGTGTACAGGAGATCCTTACCTTCCTGCAGATAAAACCGGGTATGAAAGGACTGGATGCTACTCTCGGTTATGGTGGCCACAGCCGGAAGATGCTGGAGGCACTGCAGGGAAGGGGACACCTGTATGCACTGGACGTGGATCCGATCGAGATCGTGAAGACCACAAAAAGGCTTAGGGAGGCAGGATTTTCAGAAGAGATCTTTACTCCCATTTCCGAGAACTTTGCTAATGTTGACAGAGTGGCAGAGCAGTACGGTTCCTTTGATTTCCTGCTGGCAGATCTTGGTGTATCCTCCATGCAGATCGACAATCCGGAGAGGGGATTTTCCTATAAACAGGAAGGATCCTTAGATCTCCGGCTGAACCCACAGAACGGTGAGCCTGCATCAGAACGCTTACAGAAAATGAACCGGGAAGAGATCGAGGGAATGCTGACCGATAATTCTGACGAACCCTATGCGAAAGAGATCGCAAGGGCTATCGCTGGAAGAAACCGCAAAGGGCAAAAGATAGATACCACCACGAAGCTGGCAGAGCTGATCGGGGAAACACTTGCTTTTCTGCCTGAAAAGGAACGGAAGGAAGCAGTAAAGAAATCCTGTGCCCGTGTGTTTCAGGCACTCCGTATAGATGTAAACAGTGAGTTTGAAGTACTGGAAGCCTTTCTGACAAAGCTCCCTTCCTGTATGGCACCTGGTGGAAGGATCGCTATCCTGACCTTCCATTCGGGGGAAGACAGGCTGGTGAAGCGTGCCTTCAAGGAAGGGAAGAAAGCAGGGATCTACAGCGAGGTTGCTGAAGATGTGATCCGGCCTTCCAGCGAGGAATGCGTAAAGAACCCAAGGGCGAAATCCACCAAGATGCGCTGGGCGGTCCGGACAGAAGAATGAGTTTATAAATCAATATCCAGTTCAACAGGGCAGTGATCCGAACCGAAAACCTCGGTATGGATGGCTGCCTTTTTAAATTGCGGAGCAAGGCGCTCTGAGGTAATAAAGTAGTCAATACGCCATCCGGCATTCTTTTCACGTGCTTTGAAACGATAAGACCACCAGGAGTAGATCCCCTCGGCAGCAGGATAGAAATAACGGAAGGTATCAGTGAAGCCGGCCTGCAAAAGGGTTGTCATTTTCGCCCGTTCCTCATCTGAAAAGCCAGCATTCTGGCGGTTGCTTTTGGGGTTCTTTAAGTCAATCTCTTCATGGGCCACATTCAGGTCACCGCAGAGGATCACAGGCTTTTTCACATCCAGAGATTTTAAATAGGCGAGGAAATCATCCTCCCATGTCATACGGTAGGGAAGTCTTGCCAGCTCATTCTGGGAATTTGGTGTATAGCAGGTCACCAGATAGAAGTTGTCATATTCCAGTGTGATCACACGGCCTTCCCTGTCATGCTCATCGATGCCGATCCCATAAGAGACAGAAACGGGCTCCTTCTTTGCAAAGATGGCTGTACCGGAGTAGCCTTTTTTCTCTGCATAATTCCAGTACTGATGGTAGCCGGGAAGGTCAAGAGTAATCTGCCCTTCCTGCAGCTTTGATTCCTGAATGCAGAAAAAATCCGCATCCACAGAGTGAAAATAATCAAGAAAGCCTTTCTGCACACAGGCACGAAGACCATTTACGTTCCAGGAAATAAATTTCATAATTTGTCACCTCACAGTCTGATAATCAAATTATGCACAAAACAGATCTGTTAGTCAACGGAAACAAAAGTGCATGATCTGTCAATACGTTGTGAAACAACATATAAAACAGCAATAGAAGGGAGCGGGAAAAGTAAAAAATTAACAATTCAACAGGTGAAAAAGGGAAAGAGATTAGTCAAATTGTACAGTATAATGAAATCAACCTAAAGGACAAGAAATAGGGTAAATGTATAGGAGGGAAAACATGAAAAAGAAAGTACTTAGTTTACTGCTCACTGGAGCAATGATTGCGGCCATGCTGACTGGATGTGGAAATGCTGATGCAAATACAGATTCATCATCTGGAGAAACAGATCAGACAGAGAGCACAGAAGCTGCAGAGACCGGAAAAGAAATTGATATTTCATTTTACTAACAGAAGGAGCAAGTTATATGATAATGAAAAATGCCACGGTCGCACTATAATATAAAATGTATAATAGAAGTACGTGCATCTGAAAGGAGAAACAGGATTGGACATGAAAAAAGAAATGGAATTACAGCGTTAAAGAATTCTTTATAAAAATAAGTATCATACTGGCACTTCCGGTTACCTTGATTTCTTTATTTTTTTCAATATCCATGATGAACCGGATAACCTAGAAGGACAAGGAAGGAAATGAAAATACCCTTTCCAATTATCATAGGGATCTGGAAATTGTGATGGGGATACTTGAGCAGACGCTGACGTATAACTGGCAGAACGTAGAATATCAGATGCTAGCTTATCCTCTAAGTGACCTGCAGACTCACTTAACCGCCTGAAATATCTGGAATGAGTATATATCCATGCAGAATTTTGGCGGGGAAAATGCGTATAGTGTATGCTTTCATGACCCGGAGAGAACAACAGGAGCACATTTGTCAAAGGCAGCTCATAATGAGTCCTATTTTGTACTTTTTGATCAGAAGAATGGTCTGTTAACGCATGAGGAATGGGCACCTGTATTTGAAAAAGAAGTTGTTGTGGAAGAAAATGACCGTCCACAGAGGATACAAATGAGATGGGGCTTCATACAATTGAAATTATTCATGGAGTGGAGCAGGCAAGCAAATCAGGAAGGTATTATGAAATGATCACGCACCCGGAACGTCCAGAAGCACTCAGGGCAGGGTTTACAGGATCGGATGCAGAAGAGGTTTTTAATGATTAATAATAGAAAACGGAAGAATGTGTAAAAAATAGGTTTACTGGAGTGAATTGTAAATATGTGAAATGAATAGGTTGAAAATCACATATAGTATTGTTAATATAAAATCGAACTGATATATAATTTACAGTCAATGCAAAGGATAGCACTTTACGATGAAAAATAAACTTACAATAGATGAACAGGTGGAAGATTTAAAAGAAAAAGGAACGGGATTTAATATTGTGAATCAAGATGATGCAAAAAAGTTTCTGCGATACAACAATTATTATTTCAAATTAAAATCATATGCGAAGAATTATCCAATTAACCCGAAAAATGGTAAATATGTTAATCTTGAATTTGCGTATCTGGTAGAACTGTCGAAGATAGATATGTATCTTAGAAAAATAATTTTAGGGATGTGCCTCGATATAGAGCATGTATTAAAGACAAGATTGCTTTATGATATCAGTCAAAACAAAAAAGAGGATGGTTATAGTATTGTACAAAAATACTTCTGTGCCTACCCTGCGACTAAAATGGAAATAATACAAAAAGCAAATTCTTATAGTTTTACTTCTGATCTGGCTGATAAATATGCTAAAGATGAAGAATATTCCGTATGGAGTCTGGTTGAGTTGCTGTCATTTGGAAAATTTGTGGAATGGTATACTATGTATTATCAGGAATATAAATCACCCAATTACAGCGCTTATTTACAATCTATAAAATTTTTAAGAAATGCGGCAGCACATAGTAATTGTTTACTTAGTTCAATCATGAAACCAAAAGGAGAGAAAAAGTTTAGAAAGACAGTTCAGTTAACAAATGCTTTAGCGAAAGTCAAAAAGGAAATCAGTGAACATGCACGTATAAAATATATGGCTTACCCGGTTTTCCATGATTTTGTTGCATTGCTCTTTGTTTACAATGATGTACTTAAAGAATCGGCTAATCGAAATATGAGGGATAGAACGATGGAAGAGTTGAATCTTTTTTGGTGTGATGATGATGGGAGGGTTTTATTGCATAGGGATTATTTTACTAAAAATCAAGTTATTACAGAAGCGTATAAATTTGTTGCTGGTGTTATAAAATACATAGAGAAACAGAACAGAAATCCAAAACACACTAGGTACTTGAAAATTTGAAAATTAAGTTAAAATAGGTTGACATTATTTTAACGATTGGGTAATATAAGTATATGGAACAAAAACCCTTGGGGTTTTTATCGGAAATGGTGCTTGCACCAAGTCTGAGTTTGCAAAAAAGTCCATTGCAATATGTAGAAAGTTTCTACTTATTGTAATGGGCTTTTTGTTGCTATAAGTGAATTTATGGTGAAAATTCAGAATGATCAAATTACCGGTTTTTCTGAATTGTGGTTCATCAATTGCTGGTGCTTTGAAAGCAAACAGAATAGTTGGATTACAAAATGTAAAATATAGTTGACAAAAAGAAAAAGAAATATTACTATAGCTATGACGGAGACAGAAAAAAGAAATGCCTGACCAACGTACACCGTCAGATAATAACATCCGGAAGAGGAGAAATGATATGAAGAATAAACGGATGAAAATTGCGAGGATTGAAAAGGATCTGTCCCAGGAGCAGCTTGCAGAGAAGGTAGGAGTGACCAGGCAGACGATCGGAATGATCGAGGCAGGGAAATTTAATCCATCTCTGCAGCTCTGTATTGCGATCTGCAGGGCACTTGACAGGACGCTGGATGGACTTTTTTGGGAAGATGAGGAGAGAGAGGAGTAAGTGAAATGAAGCTTTGGAAAAAATTATTTGCGAAGCAGGCTGATGAAAGACAACAGCAGGAAATATACAGAGTAGAGCATACGTGCTTCTGGATCACCTACTGGCTTTTGTTGATCAGTATTATTTATCAGAGAAATATCAAAGGGATGCCCTTTGAGCAGATCCAGGGGGAATGGATCACATTTATGATAGCGTCTATCTGCGTGGTGGTTGGCTGTATGTGGAAGGGTGTCTGGAATTTCCAGCACAGGAAAGTGCCGGGTGTGAAGGCATATTTGCTGTACAGTCTGACAGGCGGTGTCCTTGGAGGAATTCTTTTTGGTGTCTGTACGGCGGCGCAGAACCCTTATGTGGAAAAGTTGTCTGACAAAGTGATGGTCGGACTGATCGCAGGGGCGT
>OLRZ01002014.1_pt1 | contig 12447 bp, 9 predicted proteins | sample 1671931 | NCBI WGS metagenome assembly OLRZ01 (sample SAMEA3136627, study PRJEB25190) | human gut metagenome | reverse complement strand
CACACGATCTTGCGACCACAGGCACCTGAAGCCTGCGCGTCTGCCAATTCCGCCACTCCTGCATTTCATATATCAGATGTCATTCACGACAACTGCCTAATTAGAATACATCATATGTTACGAAATGTCAACAGCTAAATTCAAAATATTTGCAAAATAAAATGCTAACTCTGGACATGCGCCATTTTTCTTCTCCTGCTTATTATAAAGCAGGGGGGATGTGACTTGGAATATAGGGGAATTGATGTTTCTTACTGGCAGGGAGTAATCGACTGGAAAAAAGTGGCTGATCATGGAACTGAATTTGCAATTATACGTATCACGGAAGCCGGAAATGCTATAGACCGTTATTTTGAACGAAATTATGCCGGATGCATGGAATACAGAATTCCAACAGGTGTATATAAATTTTCTTATGCATTGTCAATCGATGAAGTACGAAGAGAAGCAGAAAAGGTAATTGAAGTTTTAAAGGGGCGGAAATTACAGTTCCCAGTATTTCTTGATCTGGAATACAGCAATCAGCGTAGACTGGGAACAGAAATGATCGCACGTCTGGCAGAAGCATTTCGAAGGATCATTGTAGATGCCGGATATCGGTTTGGAATCTATTGTAATCTGGATTGGTATCGTAATGTGATCAGTGAAGAACTCAAAAAATATGATTTCTGGATCGCACGATATCCGGTGGATGATAATGGTACATTAATTGAGAGATACCGGCCAGATATAGGCGTAGGATGGCAGTATACCAGCAAAGGATGGATTCCGGGAATAGAAGGATATGTAGACAGAGATGTTTTTTACAAAAACTATGTAGCAGAAGAACCTTCTGATAAAGAAAAGCTGAGTAAAGAACCCAAATTTGTAGGGAAAGTTACGGCGTCTGCGTTGAATGTACGTACCGGAGCCGGAACGGAATATCCGAATCTAAGAGAATATCCACTGTTGAAAAGAGATAATCTTATAGATGTATGTGATACACGTGAGGCTATCGATGGAACAAAGTGGTATTATGTGCGAATTGCCGGAAAATATTTTGGGTTTATGGCGGCGAGATATATAGAAAGACAATAAAAAAAGAATGCAGGAGATGGGACTTGAACCCACACGATCTTGCGACCACAGGCACCTGAAGCCTGCGCGTCTGCCAATTCCGCCACTCCTGCATTTCACTATAAATCAGTCAGTCTCGCTGACTGCCTAATTATCATACCTCATAGAAAAAGAAATGTCAACATAGAATTTGAAATTTTTTAAATTATATTTTCAACTTAGACAATTTGCCAAAACAAAGTTTTTTAGAACAACTTAATTATTTTTAGTACTTTAACCTGTTGAAAAAAGGAAACGCTTATGATACAATCTTGAAGATTTAGATAAAAACAGAAAGGGAGATTATATGAAAGCATTTCTGATATTAGAAGATGGCCATGTGTTCAAAGGAACCAGTATTGGTTCAACAAGAGAAGTCATTAGTGAGATCGTTTTTAACACATCCATGACCGGATATCTCGAAGTAATGACTGACCCATCGTATGCAGGACAGGCTGTCTGCATGACTTATCCTTTGATTGGAAATTACGGAATCTGTTATGAGGACCAGGAATCCAGGAAACCTTGGATCGATGGTTTTATTGTTCGTGAATTATCCCGAATCCCAAGTAACTTCAGAAGCGTGGATACGATTCAGCATTTTCTTGAAAAGCATGATATACCTGGTATTGCCGGTATTGATACTCGTGCTCTCACAAAAATTCTTCGTGAAAAAGGTACCATGAATGGTATGATCACAGTCAACGAAAATTATGATTTAGATGAAATAATCCCCCGTTTAAAAGCATATACAACTGGAAAAGTAGTTGAAAAAGTTACATGCAGTGAGAAGGAAGTACTGAAAGGAAACGGACCGAAGGTTGCTCTTATGGATTTTGGTGCAAAACGCAATATTGCACGTTCTCTGAATGAAAGAGGCTGTCAGGTAACGATTTATCCGGCACTTACATCTGCTGAAGAAATCCTTGCAGACCATCCGGATGGAATCATGCTCAGCAACGGACCTGGAGACCCGAAGGAATGCACTACTATTATAGAAGAAATCCGCAAACTTTATGCGTCAGATGTACCAATTTTTGCAATCTGCCTCGGACATCAGCTGATGGCACTTGCTACAGGCGGTGATACACATAAAATGAAATACGGACACAGAGGAGGCAATCATCCGGTTAAGGATCTTGCAACAGGACGTGTTTATATTTCATCTCAGAACCATGGATACGTGGTGTATGCGGAAGCCCTGGAGAAAAAAGGTATTGCAAAACCTGCATTTGTCAATGTAAACGATGGTACAAACGAAGGAATGGCTTATGAAGGCAAAAACATCTTCACGGTACAGTTCCATCCGGAAGCCTGCCCTGGACCGCAGGACTCCAGCTACCTGTTTGACAGATTTATGGAAATGATGGGAGGAACAGATCATGCCGAGAAATAAAGATATACATAAAGTTCTTGTAATTGGATCCGGTCCGATTATCATCGGCCAGGCAGCAGAGTTTGACTATGCTGGTACACAGGCATGCCGTTCTCTGAAAGAAGAAGGCATGGAAGTTGTTCTTCTGAACTCCAACCCTGCTACGATCATGACAGACAAAGACATTGCAGATAAAGTTTATATTGAGCCTCTTACTGTAGAGGTTGTAGAGCAGCTGATCCTTAAAGAAAAACCGGACAGCGTACTGCCGACACTGGGTGGTCAGGCAGGTCTGAACCTTGCCATGGAGCTGGATGAGAAAGGTTTCCTCAAAGAACACAATATAAGACTGATCGGTACAACTGCCCAGACAATCAAGAAAGCGGAGGACCGTCAGGAATTTAAAGATACCATGGAGAAGATCGGTGAGCCGATCGCAGCATCCAAGGTTGTTACAACAGTAGAAGATGGTCTTGCATTTACAAACATCATTGGTTATCCGGTAGTTCTCCGTCCTGCTTACACACTCGGTGGAAGCGGCGGCGGTATCGCTCATAATGAATATGAACTTCGTGAAATCCTGGAGAATGGTCTTCGTCTTTCACGTGTAGGTGAAGTACTGGTAGAGCGCTGCATCGCAGGATGGAAAGAGATTGAATATGAAGTAATGCGTGACAGTGCAGGAAACTGTATCACAGTCTGCAACATGGAGAACATTGATCCGGTTGGTGTCCACACAGGTGACTCTATCGTAGTTGCTCCATCTCAGACACTGGGTGACAAAGAATATCAGATGCTTCGTACATCAGCACTGAATATCATCACAGAACTTGGTATCACAGGTGGATGTAACGTACAGTATGCACTGCATCCGGAAAGCTTCGAATACTGTGTTATCGAAGTAAATCCTCGTGTAAGCCGTTCTTCTGCACTGGCAAGTAAAGCTACCGGTTATCCGATTGCCAAAGTTGCAGCGAAGATTGCGCTTGGATATACACTGGATGAAATCCCGAATGCCATTACAGGAAAAACATATGCAAGTTTCGAGCCAATGCTTGACTATTGTGTAGTTAAAATTCCGAGACTTCCATTTGATAAATTCATCACTGCCAAGAGAACACTGACTACTCAGATGAAAGCTACCGGTGAGGTTATGAGTATCTGCCATAATTTCGAAGGTGCACTTATGAAAGCTATCCGTTCTCTGGAGCAGCATGTAGACAGCCTGATGTCCTATGACTTCACAGGCCTGGATGAGGATGAACTGATTGAAGAACTGGCAGTTGTAGATGACCGTCGTATCTGGAAGATTGCGGAGGCAATCCGAAGAGATATTTCCAAAGAATATATCCACAGAATCACTAAGATCGACAGATGGTTTATTGACAAAATTGCAATTCTGGTAGAGATGGAACAGGCGCTGAAGACACAGCCGCTTACAGAAGAACTTCTTCTTGAAGCAAAACGCATGGAATTCCCGGATTATGTGATCGCAAATCTTTGCGGAAGAACAGAAGCAGATATCAAAGCTCTCCGTCAGGGTTATAAGATCACAGCAGCTTACAAGATGGTAGACACCTGTGCAGCTGAGTTTGCTGCCGCAACACCATATTACTATTCTGTGTATGGCGGCCCGGATACAGAAAATGAAGCAGTTGCTGCCCATGATAAGAAAAAAGTTCTTGTTCTTGGTTCTGGACCGATCCGTATCGGACAGGGTATCGAATTTGACTTCTGTTCTGTACATTGTACATGGGCATTCAAAAAAGAAGGCTATGAGACAATTATTGTAAACAATAACCCGGAAACTGTCAGCACAGACTTTGATATTGCAGATAAGCTGTATTTCGAGCCATTGACACCGGAAGATGTGGAGAACATCGTAAATATTGAAAAACCGGACGGAGCAGTTGTACAGTTCGGTGGACAGACTGCCATCAAGCTTACAGAAGCACTGATGAAGATGGGAGTCAAGATCCTTGGAACATCTGCAGAAGATGTTGATGCTGCAGAGGACCGTGAGCTCTTTGATGAGATCCTTGAAAAATGTGAGATCCCGAGACCGAAGGGACAGACTGTATTCACAGCAGAGGAAGCTAAAAAGGCTGCCAACGAGTTAGGATATCCGGTACTTGTTCGTCCTTCCTATGTTCTTGGTGGACAGGGCATGCGTATTGCAGTCAGTGACGAGGATGTAGAGGAATATATCGGAATCATCAATCAGATTGCACAGGAACATCCGATTCTGGTTGACAAATACCTGATGGGTAAAGAAATCGAAGTCGATGCAGTTTGTGATGGAGAGGATATCCTGATTCCTGGTATCATGGAGCATATTGAACGTGCTGGTATCCATTCCGGAGACAGTATTTCCGTATATCCGGCACAGACGATCAGCCAGAGAGCAAAAGATACAATTGCTGAGTATACACGTCGTCTTGCAAAAGCACTTCATGTAGTTGGTATGATCAATATTCAGTTTATTGTATGTGGCGAAGAAGTATATGTTATCGAAGTAAATCCGCGTTCCAGCCGTACAGTACCATACATCAGTAAGGTAACCGGAATCCCGATCGTACCGTTAGCAACGAAAGTGATCCTTGGATACAAACTCAAAGATATGGGATATACGCCAGGGCTTCAGCCGGAAGCAAAACATATCGCGATCAAGATGCCGGTATTTTCCTTCGAGAAGATCCGTGGCGCTGATATCAGCCTTGGACCAGAGATGAAGTCCACAGGTGAATGTCTTGGTATTGCAGAGAACTTCAACGAAGCTCTGTACAAAGCATTTATCGGAGCCGGAATCAAACTTCCGAAGTATAAGAACATGATCATCACTGTCAAAGATGAAGATCAGCAGGAAGTTGTTCCGATCGCAAGGCGTTTTGAGGCACTTGGATACCGTATCTATGCAACAAGAGGCACAGCAAGAGTCCTCAAAGAAAATGGAATCAAGGCAATCCGTACTAACAAACTGGAACAGCCGGCGCCGAACCTTATGGACCTTATTCTGGGACATAAGATCGATGTTGTTATTGATACACCTCCACAGGGTGTGGAACATCAGAAAGACGGTTTCGTGATTCGTCGAAATGCGATTGAGACAGGCGTTAATGTCCTTACCAGTCTGGACACCGCAGAGGCACTTGTAACCAGTCTTGAGAATACAGACCTTCACAATCTGACACTGATCGATATTGCAACGATCGCAAGCAGATAATCGAATAAAAATGATTTACTGACCGGAGAAGCCGCAGAAGTTTCTCCGGTCTTGTATGTTGCAGAAAAGAAAAGTTAACCAAAACTTAAACTTTGAATTAAAATGTATGGAAAGGTTTACGAACCACCGAAACTGTAATATACTGATACATGAAAAATAAAACAGAGAGGAAAAGAAACATGAGTGTTTTGGAGTTTATAAAAGTTGTGATCCTCGGCATCGTAGAGGGTATTACTGAGTGGCTTCCAATCAGCAGTACTGGTCATATGATCCTTGTAGATGAGTTTATCAAGATGGATATGACCACAGAATTTAAGGATTTTTTTCTGGTAGTCATTCAGCTGGGGGCAATCCTTGCGGTTGTTGTCCTGTATTGGAGTAAGCTGTGGCCATTTTACATACGACAGATACCCAAGAAGAAAAAAGCACAGATTGCACGTAAGAATCCGTTTTCTCGCATTGTGCTGACTTTTGTGGAGAAGTTCTGTGATAAAGATAAATGGATTTTGTGGTTTAAGATTATAGTGGCATGCATCCCGACTATCGTGATCGCGCTTCCATTCAATGATTTTATCGAAGAGAAATTTAACAACTATGTGGTTGTTGCAATTGCACTTATCGTTTATGGTGTGATTTTTATCATTGTAGAAAATTACAATAAACGAAGAAAACCAATCTGTACATCTCTTGAAGATCTGAGTTTTACCACGGCATTCAAGATTGGTATTTTTCAGGTATTATCTGTTATTCCGGGAACATCCCGTTCCGGTTCCACGATTATTGGAGGTATCCTTGTTGGTACTTCAAGAACGGTTGCAGCAGAATTTACCTTTTTTCTGGCAATTCCGGTTATGTTCGGAGCGAGTCTGCTGAAACTGGTAAAATTCGGCTTCACATTCACTCCGGCAGAGGTTCTTACACTGGTCACCGGTGTTGTGGTTGCATTTTTTGTTTCTATTATCGCCATCAAATTCCTGATGGGATATATTAAGAAACATGATTTCAAGGCTTTTGGCTGGTATCGTATCGTACTTGGTGTTCTTGTGCTGGGCTATTTTGTAGGAAAAAATTTCCTTGGATAATTGAATATAGAAATGAATCAAATTCTGACTAGGCTGCTGTAAAATATTGTTATGGCAGCCTGATTTAGTTGCTGTTCACTCCGTTCACAGCACTTGGCCAAAATGCATTTTAAATCACCTACGGTGATGGCATTTTGACCTGTATGTCTCGGGATTTTGTCATATATATGACAAAACACCTCGCGGAATATTGACTTATGAACACTGATTTGACTTTTAAGAGCATACATGGGATAATAAAAAGAACTATGGAAAATAAAAAATGAAATAGAACGGTCTTCAGACCGGAGAGGATGGTAAATAATGAAAGCAAAACATATAATGCTCGTACTTGGCATGACAATGATACTTACCTTTACAGGATGTGGTTCTTCAAAACCGGTTGTTGAAGTGACACCGACTCCGGCAGCAACACCGACACCGACAGAAGTTCCGGTAACAGTAACACCGGTACCGACATCCACACCGGCTCCGAAAGTGATTGGAGTTAAGACTTCTCAGGCGAAATATATTTATATGACCAATGGTCTGCAGGATGATCTGAGAGAAATCTATCTGATGACATCCGGCGGAGATGACTGGGGCAAGAATCTGATTCCGGCAGAAGCTTCTGTAAAAGCATCTGAACAGGTACAGATGTTCTATACTCCGGATGACACAGCTGTTTCTTCAGACAGTACAGATGAATCAACAGATACAACAACTACAACTGTATATGATATGAAGATCGTTACTGCAAAAGGAGATGTTTACCAGATTTACAGCATTGATCTCAGTGATATGGAAAAAGCATCTCTTGCTTATGATGAAGAAAGCTCCACAGCATATCTTACATACACAAGTCTTGCAGACAAGTCTGAAAAAGATACAAAGGGCAACTCACAGCAGACAGCATCCTCTGATGAATCCGATGACAGTGATACAGAAACTTACAGTAGTGATGACAGTAGCGATGACAGTAGTTATGACAGTGGCTCTTCGGACAGTAGTAGCTATGACAACAGCAGTGATGACAGCAGTGACGACAGCAGTGATGACAGTAGTTCTTCGGATAACAGTGGTTATGATGATGGCAGCAGCTATGATGACAGTGACGACTATGATGACGGAAGCGATGATTATGTTGATGAGGGAAATGATTCAGATTCCTATGACAGTGGCAGTGATGACTGGAACTACTAAAATATTTTGAGGTTCTATAAAAAATTTCTATTGCAAATTGCAGCTGTTAAATTGATTTGAATTTTTATTACAGTTAAAATATTAGCATGAATATTGAACAACATTTGAGAGAAAAGAAGGGAGATATATTCATGAAGAAAAAAATATTAACTGTAATATTGGCTGGCGTTATGGTAGCAGGAATGAGTGCAGGAAGTGTACAGGCTGCAACAACAGAGGATGCAAGTGGTGGTCTGTATGTATTTATTGCAGCAAGCCTTGCAAATGCAATGGATGAGATCCAGAAAGATTTTAATGAAGAGTATCCGGATGTTAATATCCTTTTCAATGCAGACAGTTCAGGTACATTACAGACACAGATCGAAGAAGGTTCCAGATGTGATATCTTCTTTTCAGCAGCAACCAAACAGATGGATGCGCTGGTAGATGAGGAACTGGCCAAGAAAGACTCTGTGGTAGATCTCCTGGAGAACAAAGTTGTTCTGATCAAACCAAAGGATGGCGAAACAAAAGTCACAGGTTTCGAAAATATCACAGATGCGAAGAACATTGCGCTTGCGGGCGAGGATGTACCGGTTGGACAGTATTCCCGTGAAATCTTCAAAAACCTTGGCATCGAAGACGATGTTAACAAGATGGAGATCAATGAAGGCAAGAATGTAACAGATGTGCTTGCATCTGTCAGCGAGGGAAGTAACGAAATCGGTATCGTTTATGCAACAGATGCTGCATCCGTTGCAGACAAAGTAGATGTTATCGCAGAAGCTCCGGAAGGTTCTCTGGAAACACCGGTTCTTTATCCGGTGGGACTTACTGTAGACGCAGAGGCATCTGACGAAGAAGCAGCTGCTGCAGATGCATTTCTTGAGTACCTGCAGACGGATGATGCCATGAAAGTATTTGAAGAGTATGGGTTTGCCGCATATAAAGCAGATGATAAGAAAGAAGAAACTGCAGAAGATGCAAAGGAAGACAAAATCGAAGAAACAGATACTGCAGAAGAAGCTAAATAATTATCGATTACATATAAAAGGGGCGGCATATATGTCAGCCCCTTTTTGTACATACAAAAGGAAAGAAAAGAATGGAATTTTTACAGGAAATAAACTGGAGTCCATTGTGGATTTCTTTAAAGACCGGAGCAGTGGCTACGATAATTGCCTTTTTTCTGGGAATTTTCTGTGCACGTAAGATTATGAAGATGAAACCGGTATCGAGAGCAATATGGGATGGGATCCTGACTATGCCACTGGTGCTTCCGCCGACAGTTGCTGGTTTCTTTTTGCTGGTGATTTTCAGTCTCAGGAGACCTTTCGGAAAATTTCTCATGGAGAATTTTGATTTTAAAGTGGTACAGACATGGAAAGGCTGCGTGATCGCTGCTGCAGTGATTGCATTTCCACTGATGTACCGAAATGCACGGGCTGCTTTTGAACAGGTGGATGTGAATCTGATCTATGCAGGACAGACACTGGGAATGAGTGATCGCAGAATTTTCTGGAAAGTGATCGTTCCGGCGGCTGCGCCGGGAATTGCATCCGGAACTGTTCTGGCATTTGCAAGAGCAATTGGTGAGTATGGAGCGACTTCCATGCTTGCAGGAAACATTCTTGGTAAGACTCGTACAGTTTCCGTTGCAATTGCAACAGAAACTTCAGCTGGAAATTATGATATAGCTGGGTTCTGGGTTGTGGTAATCGTAGTGATCTCGTTTGTGATCGTGGCACTGATCAATATTGTCTCAGGGCGGGGCATGAAGAGTAGAAGGTGGATCTGATGGCAATACAGGTAAATATAGAAAAGAATTTTAAAGGCTTTTCTCTCAAGTCAGTGTTTGAGAGCAATACATCAGCAACTGGAATCCTCGGTGCATCTGGAAGTGGAAAGAGTATGACACTTCGTTGTATCGCAGGAATTGAGACGCCGGACAGAGGCAAGATCGTAATCAATGGAAGAACAGTTTTTGACTCAGAAAAGAAAATCAATCTGAAGCCGCAGGAGCGTCGGATTGGGTACCTGTTTCAGAATTATGCATTGTTTCCGACAATGACAGTAAAAGATAATATTCTGTGCGGTTATCGTGGCGAGAAGGGACAGAGAGAAGAAAAAGCCAGAGATTTTATGAAAAGATATCAGTTGGAGGGACTGGAAAACCGTTATCCATCACAACTTTCCGGTGGACAGCAGCAGAGAGTTGCTCTGGCAAGAATGATGATCGGTGAGCCGGAAGCGATCCTTCTGGATGAACCTTTTTCTGCACTGGATGGATATTTGAAGGATGTACTGCAAAAAGATATGCAGGAATTTCTAAAACAGTATCAGGGAGATATGCTGATGGTCACACATAGTCGAGATGAGGCCTTCAGATTTTGCAATGAGCTGATGCTTCTAAAAGATGGCAAGACACTGATATTTGGTGATACAAGAAAATTATTTGAACAGCCACAGCTTCTGGAAGCAGCAAGACTGACCGGCTGCAAAAACAGTTCGAGAATTGAACGTATGGGAGAATATCAGGTATTTGCTCTGGACTGGGGAATATCTCTTCGTACAGAGCAGAAGGTGGAACTGGATATGACACATATCGCAATCCGCGGTCACTGGATTCGTCCGTCAGAGAAGGCGGGAGAAAACTGCCTGGTATTTGAAGCGGCAGAGTATGTGGAGACAACCTTTGAACATCAGTATCTGGTGAAAAGTCCGGGAATGGAAGACGGGGCAGTTCTCTGGTGGATGCGCCCGAAAAAAAGTTTTACGGACGAGCATGATAAGAACCTGCCGAAATATCTCTATCTTCCACCTGAACACCTGATGCTCCTGAAATAAAAACGACTCCCCCTCAGGTTCTGTTCTGATATCGCAGATACCGGGACACAAGCATGGCAAGCTTAAAGGTCATAGCATCTTCGAAGGTACGGAGATCAAGTCCAAACCGTTTCTGTATCTTTTCAAAACGATACACAAGCGTATTCCTATGCACATACAACTGTCTGGATGTCTCCGACAGATTCAGATTATTCTCAAAGAAAGTACGGATGATCGCCAGTGTCTCTCCGTCGATGGAATCCAGTGATTCATCTCCGAAAATTTCCTGGATGAACATTTCACAGATGGAAACCGGAAGCTGGTAGAGCAGTCGTCCAATACCGAGAGTGCGATATCCGAAGACATTGCGTTCGGCATAGAAAATTTTACCAATCTCAAGAGCGGTGCGGGCTTCTTTGTATGCATTGGAAAGATCTTTCAGGTCATTTGCCGTGTTGCTGTAAGCAACCCAGGCCTGTGTCATGGCTTCTGTGCCCAGCATATCTACAAGCATATGTGCAATATTTTCCAGATCGTCATATGTTTCTGTAGATGTCAGTTCACGGACGACGATAATGCCACGATTATCGATAGAAGTGATGAAATCATGCGTGCGTGCAGAAAATATATTTTTGATGGTAGCCAATGCGTGTTCATCCTTGGACTGACGGGTTTCAACGAGAAAGACAGCTCTCCTTGCACTGGAAGAAATATGAAGTTTGCGTGCCCGGTTAAAGGCTTCTACATCTGTATAATCTCCAAGGAGCAGTTTCTGCATAAAGGCATTTTTGTCATTTTTTTCGGCATAACTTTCCAGGATACTCTCAATCTGGCAGACAGCCAGTTCGCCAATCGTGGAAACAGAATCTTCGCTTCCCCACACAATGAGAAGAAGCTGTTCATTTTTTTCTGTTATTTTGTAGAGACAGCAGGTGGCATTTGACAGACAAAGAGCAGTGCTGTTTCGGAATTCTTCCAGTTTGGATTCTGCTGGAAGGCGGCGGTCACAGGTGGTGACCAAAATGGAATTATCTTCCTGAAGAAGACAGAAATCGAAATGACTGATGCGTTTCCAGTCATCCATATATTTTTGTAGTGTTCTCTGTACTGACATTGAACCATCCTTTCTGAAAATAGTTTTCTGAAAAAAAGACCCGGGGTAAATTGCCCCGGGTCTGATATTCTGATTGAATCTTAGTTTGTGATAACCAGTTCTGTATCTTTGTCAAAGAAATGAGTTTTTTCCATATTGAAATCGAATTTAACCGGATCACCTGTTTTTGCTTTTGTGCCTGGATCAACACGAGCTGTGATCTGAGTTCCGTTTACATCGAAGTACAGGAATACTTCTGCACCAAGAAGCTCGTATACTTTAACAGTAGAAGACATGGAACCGTCAGCTCTGTCTGCAACATCTTCCGGACGGATACCCATAACAACTGTTTTTCCTACATAGCCGCCATCTTTAAGAGCTTTTGCTTTAGCAGCCGGGATAACCAGTTCGTCTTTGCCGATTACTGCAACAAGATCGGAACCTTTTTCTTTGATTTCTGCATCCAGGAAGTTCATCTGCGGGGATCCCATGAATCCAGCTACGAACAGGTTGCCTGGTTTCTGGTACAGGTTCTGAGGAGTATCTACCTGCTGAACAACACCGTCTTTCATAACAACGATTCTGGTACCAA
>OLRZ01002006.1_pt1 | contig 12494 bp, 10 predicted proteins | sample 1671931 | NCBI WGS metagenome assembly OLRZ01 (sample SAMEA3136627, study PRJEB25190) | human gut metagenome | reverse complement strand
TCCACAAAGGCAATATCGTCCTCACAGGGGTTTTCCATGTGGATAGTGAGCATGTTCCCGTCCCGGACGGAGGACAGGGAAATGAAGCGCTCCACCCCCTCCGGCAGGGCAGACACTGCGTTGATGGCGTTGGTCAGGGCGTTCTGGAACAGGGAGTACAAGTCCAATTCCTCCACGAAGGAAAAGCCCGTCATGCCCAGGGAGCAAGTCAGCACGATGCCACGCTGCTGGCAGATGCCGATTTTTTCGGCCAGCAGCACGTCCAATACTTCATTGCCCGAATTGGCGGGCCGCTCGTAAGCGGCGATGGATTGCTTGAGCTTATCCAATTGCTCCTGGGGCACCGTGCCCCGGAAGGATTTGATCAGGTGCTTTAAGTCGTGGTACTTTTCGTTGATCAGCTGGGCGCTTTCCTTGCTGGCCTCGTACTGCACCCGCTGGGTGTGCACCAGCTCCCGCATGGTTTCCATGTTGCTGGCGAGCCGCGCCTGCTCCATCACGCCGAACTGCAGGGCGATCACCAGCACGTCGATCACGATCTGAAACAGCGCTTCGGCGATCACGGCCTGCTGGTTCCGGTCCGGGTTATCCTGAGTGAGCCGCGCCATACCGATGCACAGCAGCAGCACGAACACGGAAAAAATGGCTTTCAGTTTGTTGTCAAAATTGTCCTCCCGGTTTTTGACGAAGGGCCGCAGGGCGAAGAACATCAGCGTATACACCGCGCCGTAACAGATCAGATCGACAATCAGCACGCCCTCCGAACGGCTGGAAAAGCTGTTCATCCATGCGATTTGCCGGACCAGGGTTTTCACGGTGCCCGCAATGTCCTGGACGATATACCCGGTGGCCGCCATGAACAGCACCGTCCAGATGCTTTCATCGTAGCAGAACCAGGTGATAACATTTAGCGTGAGATACACCAGCAGCGCGGCGGCAGCATGGGTGACTATGGCCAGGGGCGTGCTGCCCACGATGTAGATGCCCCGGGCGAAATACTGCACCGCGCAGCCCGCCAGCACGGACAGGATCAGCCGCGGATAAAAGTGGCTCCGCCGCTTCAGGGGATAGGATACCAGCAGCAGCCCGATCACCGATTGCAGCAGCAGCAGCGCGCTGCGCCCCTGCTGATACCACACAGGCATATAGGTCATTACCGGCTCCCCCCTTTATATTGGGCCAGGGCCGTAAGAAATTCCTTGCGTTTGCTGCTGCTGATGGGCAGCTCGTGACCGTGCACCATCACAGTGCTTCCATTCACCGCCCGCACATATTTCAGGTTCACCAGGAAGGACACGCTGCAGCGGATAAAATGGACCGGGGCCAGCTTGTCCTCATAGCTTTTTAGGTTGCCCCACTGCCGGATGATTTCGCTGTCCGTATGGATGAGCACGTCATGGTTGGATACTTCGATAAACGTGATTTCGTCCGCGTTGACGCGGCGGATCTCTTCCTTGGTACGCACCTCCAGGGTCATGGAGGTGTTCTGGTGGGCCAGCATCCGGCACGCCCGGTCCATCTTGGTGGAAAATTCCTCGTAGCGCACGGGCTTGAGCACATAGTCGAACGCACATACAGAATATCCCTCGATGGCGTACTGGGTGAGCATGGTGATAAAAATGATCATCACCCGGTTGTCCATCTGCCGGACGCGCTTGGCCGCGTCGATGCCCAGCATATCCGGCACTTGAATGTCCATGAACAGAATGTCCGCGTCGCACTTGTATTCAGTGAGGAAGGGAATGGAGCGGTCATACAGCTTTAATTGATAGGAAAAACCTTCATGGGCCTCCGCATATTTTTTCAGCATCTGGGACAGGCGTTCCGCCTGTTCCGTCTGATCCTCCAAAATGATAATATTCAGCATTCTTATATCCCCTCGTTTTGAGCATTGATACTATTTCCAGATTCACCTGCGCCATCTGCTTGCGCCTTTTCCCTTCTGGCGTCCGCTCATTCCACTTAGCGTAGCGCTGCTACGCTGCGTTTCATTCACGTTAGCCAGAATGAAAAATTCGCGGCGCATCTTGGCGCATTCTTATCTGGAAATAGTATGAGATGGATGATTCCCTTGATTCTTTTATATACAGTATAGCAAAATCAAAAGGCAGAAGCAATAGGCACATCGTAACTGATCGGCTTTACATCGTAAAAGCCCTGACCTTCCGAGAAGATCAGGGCAAAACGATACAGATTAAGAGAAAGGAAGATTATTTTTTCGCACCTTGCTTCATGCAGCCGGAAACCACCATCAACAAGGATGCGGCCACCTGAAACGCGATGCAGGCGACGCCGGTATAGAAAGCGCTCCAGGCGTACTTCAAATCGTGATGCTTGATATTGATGGTGTCGATGGTCTTCTTCGTCAGCTCGTACTGCCGCTGATCCTCCTGCCAGAGCAGGCGGATGGTGTCATTTTCATATTGCAGATCAATTTCATGGAACAGAATCAGCTGCACCGCCAGCGCCATCACGCAACAAGCGATGGCGTACAGGCTCACGGAAATTGAGCCGCTGTCGCCAAATGCATCGGCGATGCGGGTAAAACCCATGGTGAGGATCACGATGGCGAAAACGATCAGCGTCAGGCGGCGATCCGTGCGCCGGAAGCACTGGCATTTGGCGGAGTACACCCCCAGCGTGGCGGCCAACACCAGGTAAATGGGCGGGAATAGCACATATTCCACTGCCTCCCAGCGGGGCAGACCAAACAGGGAATTGGGTAAAATCGATGTGGTCATGCTGATGATCTTAACGATCTGAAACGTCAGGTGCTCCACCGCGTAGCCCGCGGCGCAGGCGGAGGCTACAGTGCGGAAATTCAGGTTGAAACAAAAACACATTGCTGCGATGGATGTGGAAAAAACCAGGATGATCCTAAGCAGCCGCATCAGCATTTCCGGGGCTGTGGGAATATAGAAAAGGAAAAGGTAAGATGCCGCCACAGTAGCCAATGTGCCCAGCAGATACCGAAAGAAAAAGTGCTGCCGCTTTTCGCAAGGAAACAGAAAAATCAATTCCGCCAGCAGAATCTCAAAGGCGAAGGCAATCCGATGGGTGACGCTCATAGGCTTTTCCCTCCCAGAAAATCCGTTACAGCGTTCAGAAAGGCTGGCCGCATCTTGCGCGAAACAGATATCTCGGCTCCGGACACGGTCACTGTTTCCCGGGACACCGCCTCCAGGTATTTGAGATTGACCAGATAGCTTTGATTGCACTGGGCGAAATGGGGCCGATTGATTTTTTTCTGTGCCTCCTTCAGGGTGGTGTATTCGGTGAAATCTCCCTGGGCAGTGTGATAGATCACATAATGCCCGGTGACCTCCAGATATTTAATGATGGAAAGGGGCACCAGGTGAAGGGTGCCCTCCTGCTTGATCTGAATCACTTCATCATTCTTTTTCGCTGTCCGGGCCACAGCCCGCTTGATTTTGATGGCAAAGCTGTATTTGTTTACCGGCTTCAAAATAAAATCCGTCGCGTCCACCTCATAGCCGGAAATGGCGTACTGGGCCATGTTCGTGACGAAAATCAGAATAACGGTGGGGTCCACCTTTCGCAACGCCTGGGCAGTTTCCATGCCGTTCACGCCGGGCATGTCAATATCCATCAGCACGATATCAAAGCCCTTCATTTCACCCATGATGAAATTCAGGCCGGAAGGATAGGGCGCTATTTCAAACTGAATCTGCTCCTGCTGGGAAAGTTCATTCAGATACCCTTGGATTTTCTCCCGCTCAGCGGCGTCGTCCTCCACGATCGCAACACGTATCATTTCGTCCCCTCCACGCTTTGCCTGCTGCGCAGCATACATATTGCTCAGATTGCTTTACCAAATACATTATAACGAAATGCCTTTTGAAAAATCAACAAATCATGAAAGGACAGTCATCGGTTTGCTGCTGTTTTCTATTTTTTTTAGCTTACTGACACCGGCTCAGTGAAACAAAATGTCAATCCATGCGTTGTACAGGAAATGGCGACCGGTCAAGGTCTGATGCAGACCATTGGATTTACAGAGGAAAAGATTGTTTCCCGCTTCCGTATTCAGGCCGTAAGAGAAACAGTCCGGGCTTTTGAGCAAGCCGTTCACCAGATTCACCGTGGCGGTGGACAGATCATCCCGAGGGCCGCCGCAGCAGGCGTACACGAAGTACTTGCCCTGATAATCGCTCTGTGCATATACGCTGTCGGTGATTGTGGGAATGCCAATACTGTTGCTCATGGGCAGGAAATAATAGGCGGTGTCCAACAGCTTGCAGAAGGAATACCAGCACACGCGGCAACCGTTGGAATAACCGGCGAAGGCGCGGTGATTCCGGCTGACGGCAAAGCCGGCGTCGTCCGGCGTTTCAGCATAGGTGCTGTACGCGCTTTCCACAGCAGGCATAATATCCTGGCGCATTTCCTCCTGGAACAGCTCCAGGTCAAACGCGCGCTTTTCATAGTCGAAATAGTAGGTAGGAAACACCATGATAAAAGGAACGGCCACACCCACTTCGATCATGTTGTCAACAGCATTCTTGGCTTTTTCATCCATGATGAAGCTGTCCTGTGTTTCATTGGTGCCATGAAAGAAATACATCACAGGATAGCGCTCCGTTCCATTTTTCTTTGAAAAAGCGGCCTGCCGGAGCGTGTTCGTTCCAGCAGGCCGCAAAGCAACGATTTGATTATTTCGCAGCGCCCCAGTAAGCGGCAGCGTCAGCTAACCAGGCTTCTTCCGTCTCGAAGGCGGGGGTGCTGCCGCCGGTGGCCGTCGTGGAGCGGACGTACTGGCCGCCGTCGGCAAAGCCCAGGCAGAAGTTCAGGCCGAAGGTGAAAGCACCGTCTTCCTCGGTCAGGTCGTAGGTATAGTCCACCGTGCGGATATCGCCGTGGGTGATCATGTTTTCGATTGTCGCTCCTTCGTAGCTGTAGCTGGTGAAGGCGAGGAAGATCTCTTCGTCGTCCATGTTCGTCCAGTAGCCGTAGTAGTAATAGGTCACGCCATCGCCTTCCGTGCTCTGGGCCATCCGGGCAAAGCCGTCTTCATACAGGTCGATCTTCAGGGAAACGTTCTTTTTGCTGGTTTCAGGATCGCTCACAGCGGTAAACTGGTAAGCGATGGCCTTGCCGGACACATCCTCCTGCATGCTCTGCTCGGGGGTGTATTCCTGCCAGACTTCATAGTCGGTGGTGGGGGTCTTGTATTCGGCCAGGGCGGTGCAGGCGAGGGACAGGATCGCGATCAGGGCGATCAGGGTGCGGAACAGGTTCTTCATGGATTTTTCCTCCTTTATTTTTTCAACACCGTATCGGTGCTTGAATCGAAATGAGTCAGCGGGCTTTACGGCTGCCGGCTGCCATAGCGGCGATGCTGAGGGCAACGGCCAGCACCAGCGCAACGCAGGTGAGGATGAAGAACACGGACAGGCCGGTGTTCATCACGTCGCCGGTGAGATAGAAGGCCACATAGCTGGCGCGTCCGGCGGCAAAGGCCGCTGCTGCGGCGGCCAGAGCAGTGAAAGTCAGGAACGAAGGAACGTGGAGCACATCCTTGAAGGCGGCGACTGCGCCAAGCACGAGGGCCGCGGCCAGCAGAACCGTGACCAAGGGCACGTTTTCAGTGCTTTCAAAGGATGACGCGGTCAGCACACGGTAAAAGATCAGGCTGAGCGCGGTCAGGACGGGCACGGTCAGACGCAGGGCGAAGGCCCGTTCGTTTTCAGGCTTACGCATGGCTTCCTTCCTCCTTTTTATTGACGTTGAACAGATACAAAGCAGCGGTGAGGAGGGCGGCTGCGCCAAAGACGATTTCCAGCGCCAGCAGCGCGGGCTGCCACCAGGGAGTGACTGTTTCGATGCGGTCATTTGCGGACTGGCCGTTCATGGCCGAGCTGTTGACGAAGGCGTACAGCACGTGATGGGCGGCTTCACGCATGGCGACGCGCAGCGTGGGATCGCTCCTGAAGGCTTCCGCGGACAGGGTGGTATTGACGTATGAGCCGCTTTCCGCGTCGAAGGTGCCGTTGTTCATCATGGTGGAGGTGCCGGCGGCGATGATGGCGTTGCCGTCATACAGACCGGCGGTGGGAGAGTTCAGGTCAGTGATCACGAAGCAGTCGCTGCCCCATTCCTTGCGCAGCACGGTGGTCATCAGGTCGTATTCCGCCGCGGTGCCGAGCACGCCCAGGCGGTTGTAGGAGCCCATGAGGCCCATCGCGCCGCCGTAGGTCATCAAGCCCTCGAAGCCGCGCAGCATGTTCTCGCGCAGATCCTGTTCGGTCACAAAGGTGGCCACGCCGATGCGGTTCTGCTCCTGGTCGTTGGCGGAGAAGTGCTTGACCACCATCACCAGGCCCTTGCTCCAGCCGCCCTTGACCTGCTCCGCGCCAATCAGGCTGTTGAGCACGGGGTCGGCGGAGTAATATTCGGTGGCGCGGCCGCCGTAAGGCGTGCGGTGCAGGTTGGTACCGGGGCCGTAAAGGAAGCTGGCACCGCAGTACAGGCTGTCTTCTCCCATCATCTCGCCCTCGGCGAGGGCCAGCGCCTTGTTGAAGGTGGAGGCCAGAGTAGGTTCGGAACAGTAGAAGCTGGCATCCATGGGCACCAGATCCACCTTTTCTTCCGTGATGCCGTCGCTGACCATGTAGGAAGACCCGATGGGCTGCCGGTCAGCGCCGACTTTACTGTACAGGTAGGGGATGTTGAGACCGGTGGGCGAATCGCCGCCGATGATCTCCAGGAAGGAAACCGACGGTGCGGCGCTGATGCGGTAGCGGCCATTGGCGACCAGCGCCACGATGTCCTCAACGGTCAGGTTATCCAGCAGTGTGTTCCAGTACTCGTCGTTATAAGGACGTCCGCGCATCATCGCGGCAGAAAGGATGGTGCTGCCGTCGCCGGTCTTGACGTCATACACTTGGATGCGGGAGGCGGTGTCGTTGTACTTACCGTTCTCATACTTTTTCTTGTCGTTGAGGGCGGCTTTCAGCTTATCCCCGGCGGTCAGCTGAATGGTCTCGGGCCAGGTGCCCTGCCAATCCTGACGGGAAAGATAGGTGATTCGATCCGCTTCCTCCAGCCAGTAGTTGATGTCCGCATCCGGAAAGCTGGCGGTAATGGATTCACCAGTGTAGAGGGACTTGGCGTAAGTACTGGCATCCGTTTCCGCCTGGTTCCAGGTATAGGTCAGGGCGGCGCTGCCGTTCACGTTCGCTCCCTTGGCGGCCAGGATGTTATTCACCGCGTCATGGGCGCTGCTGCCGACAGCGAAATAATAATTCCCCGCTTCCATGATATAGGTGCCATAGCCCTTCGTATCAAAGGACGCCAGCCATTGCATGGGTACTTGGACTGTCACGGTTTCAGAAGCGCCGGGCGCCAGTTCAGCGGTCTTTTCAAAACCCATCAGCTGTACGGCGGCTTTTTCAATCAGGTGCTCTTTATCGTATTCTGTGTAGGGGGATTGGCCGTATACCTGTACCACTTCTTTGCCAGTTACAGCGCCAGTGTTGGTCACCTTCACCTGAACAGCGGCGGTGTGCGCGGCGTCATCGAAGGTAACACCTTGCAATTCCTGAGTAAACGTGGTATAGCTCAGGCCATATCCAAAGGGGTACAGCACATCCTCTTCCCAGGTCCAGCCGCCGAAGGAGGCGTTGCCCTGATTCAGTACACTGTCCTCGTAGCGGGTCTCATAATATTTGTAGTCCTTGTAAATGCTTTCGGCGTACACCACATAGGTCTTCGCCTGGGAGGCCATGATTTTGGAGGCGTTGGTATAGCTGCGGTCGCCGTAATTCTGCATCGCGGCGGAGGCGTGGGAATCCACAGCCACCGTTTCCACCGTGCGGCCAGAAGGAGAGGCTTTGCCTGTGATCACATCCGCCAGGCCGTAAGCGCCGCGGTAGCCAGCGTTGCCCAGGTGCAGGATTGCGCTGATTTCCGGATCAGCCTGCAGAGAAGCCATTTCGGGATAAAAGTCACCGCTGAGCAAAACGATGACCTTGCCCGCCGCCGCTTTCGCATGGGCGATCAGGGAAAGCTCCTCGGCAGTCAGAGCCAGGCCGCCCTCCGGCATGTCAGCGCCCTCTCCGGCGGAACGTCCGATGACCACTAACGCGGCATCCGCCTGCGCACCTTCGGTGATGACGTTCAGGCCGTCAAATGTAAGCGCCTGCTCGACGGTCGTGGCGTTGGCCAGGTCCGCGGCGTTCATGCTGCCGCCGCCATGTGACAGTGCCAGTACGAATTTGCTGCCGCCCAGTACCAGGATCGTACCGTTTTTCATCGGCAGCGCGTTATTTTCGTTCTTCAGCAGAATCGTGCCTTCCTGACCGATCTGCCGGATCAGCGCTGCTTTGGCCTGATACTGTTCTTCCAGGGAATTGTAGGCGGATTTGAAATACTGGGTATCTTCTTTCTCCGCACCGTTGGCTTTCACGATGCGGCTGGTTTCGATGCCCAGGGTGGAATTGATCAACGCGGAATATGTGCCCGCCACGCCGCTGCCTGCCACAGTAAACGCCGTGAGCAGGACGAACACAACCGTCAGGGTACGCCATAATCCGGTTCTTCTCTGTTTCATGGTCTTTCTTCCTCCTTCGTTTCTCCCATGATTTTTATGGCTGTATCATAGCTGAAAAGGACAAAAAAGCAATAGAAAACGCCCAACCTTGCAGATTGGGCGCATAAAATGATTTCATTAGTCCGACATGGGAAGAAGCAGCTTCAGGGAGAATATCTGCTGATCCATACTGATGGTCATTTCTCCCCGGTACTTCTTCACCAGGTATTGCATACTTTTGACTCCGTAGCCATGGATTGTCTGATCTGATTTTGTTGTGACCGGTAAGCCGTTCTCTACTTGCAGGGTATCTCCTTGATAGAAATTCTCCACACAGACGGAGGTCATGCCCATTGCGCCGACGATTGTCAGGGTGATGATGCGCATATCGGGACTTTCCACCTGCCGGACTGCCTCGATGGCATTGTCCAATGCATTGCCGAAAAGTGAGTAGATATCCGGCTTCTCCATGAAGTTCAGCCTCTGCCCGTCTGCCACACAATTTAGGCGGATCTTTTCTTTCTGACAGATCAATCCCTTCTCAGAAAGCAGGAGATTCAGCACCTCATTTCCCGTATCCACCCGGGAATCGTACACATCGATCAATTCTCGGATGCTGTCGATCTCCCGTTGGGTACTGTCATCCTGCTGGGCGGAAATCAGCCGCAGCAAATGACGCATGTCATGGCATTTCAGGTTGAGCATCCGTACCGTTTCCTGAGACAATGCCAACTGCTTGCGCTCCTGGTTCCACATTTCCTGAATCACAGCCGCTTCATGCTTCATCTCATCCATTTTAAAAATGTTGTGGAGAATCACCAGCGCGCCGACGCAAGCTGCCATATCATACAAATCCATGATCACTTGCTGAACTGTGCTGAGCCCCTCTTTATTCGCCCGCCAAAGCGCGGTCAGCACCACTGTGCAAACCAGAATCATACCGCTGACCGACAGGATTTTCCGATTCGCCATATACTTGACCGTATTTCGGTTGATCCTGCGCGTGAACGATAACACCATCAAGGCAAGCACCGCGAAGATCAAAAGCAGATAAACTCCGTTATATGTGATGCCTTTTTCCAAACCAGTCGATAATATCACAAGATCGAAAATCCGGTTGAAGGTGTGCTGCGCAGCGTAAGCCGCCGCGCCGCAGTACAGCGCCGACAGCAGATCGCAGTCAAAGCATAACATCGTGACCGCGATCCCCAGACTGAATAAAATCAAATATCTGAGGATATAGAGCGGCAGGATTGACGCCCAGGTGCTGTTCCACTGTTTGGAAAGAAAAAAGCTTATCGCCAGCATGAGAAGCAACCGCAGAAAAAAGTGCTTTCTCCTTGGCAAATGAATCACCATGGGAATCAAAAAGAGGAAGTATTCCACCAGAAATTCATACCTGGGGAAGCGATCCAGCCACCAATTCAAAATTGTCACAGGTTTTTTCCCTCCCCCAGCCAGATATTCAAGTCCTGCATAAACTGCTTTTTCTTGGGATGACTGATTTGGATCGTCTCTCCGTTGATCAATCGAATATCATAACCAAGCACAGCTTGGATCGCTTTCGGGTTCACAAGATAGCAGCTGTTGCAGCGAAGAAAGCCGGACCCCCGAAGAGACGCTTCCGTTTCCGCCAGGGAACCGGTGGTCTGAACAGCATCCTTAAAGGTGTGATAGGTGAGCATGTGCCGATTCACCTCGACATACAAAATATCCCTCGCCGGCAGACGGATGATGCCCTGCCGCATATTCAGCGTCACGTATTCTTCCACGCGCGTCTGCAAAATCCCGATGCATTTTCGCATCCGCATGAGAAAATCATAATAGCTGACGGGTTTGAGAATGAATCCAGCGGCGTTTACATCGTACCCCCTCACTGCATACTGCGCCATATTCGTAACAAATACCAGCAGCACGCTGCTGTCCTTTTTCCGCAGAGCTGTAGCCGCTTCCATCCCATTGAGGCCCGGCATCTGAATATCCAAAAAAATAAGATCATAATCCGGCCTGTATTGTTCAATAAAGACGCCTGCATTATCAAATACAGTTACCTGAAAAGAGTCGTCCGGACAATTCTCTGTAAAAAAATGATGGATGTGGCTTTGTAACAGATCGCTGTCTTGCTTTTCATCCTCTACGATGGCAAGCCGAAAGACCATTCTTTCCCCACTCCTCGCATCGCTTGCTTTTCTATGCTACTATAATAAAGTCGTATCTACGCCAACCTTCGGTAGAGACAAAAACGATTTGGAAGGGAAAGGAGCGTAGCGACTGTGCCTTCCAAATCGCGCGGCATTTGCCGCCTCCATTGGGTATCGAAATCCACTTTGGATTTTGATATAATACTATTTCCAGATTCACCTGCGCCATCTGCTTGCGCCTTTTCCGTTCTGGCGTCCGGTCGTTCCATTTAGCGTAGCGCTGCTACGCTGCATTCCACTCCCGTTAGCCAGAGCGAAAAATTCGCGGCGCATCTTGGCGCATTCTCATTTGGAAATAGTATAATATTCTCGTGCGGACAGAGGATCACGTTTTCCTCCATGTGGTTGCTGTCCACTTCAACAAGAGTGTAACCTCTGTCCCTGCGGGATTTCAGTTATGAGCCGGATGTCGCGGCAGCTCTGCCGTCTTCTCATTTCGCAGTAGGTTATGACCCGCATCGCAAAGAGGGCTGTCCGCAACATCTTTTCGAGGTGATTTTCATGTTTATCGTCGGCATCGATATTGCCAAGCGCTTCCACGAAGCCTCTGTCATCGCTCAGGATGGCAGCCTCGTCCGCAAGGCTTTGCGCTTTGCCAACTCCCAGGCGGGCTACAATAAGCTCATGAACATGGTTCGTGCCCTGAATGGGCCTGTCGTCTTTGGCATGGAAGCCACCGGTCACTATTGGATGACTCTGTTCACGCATCTGCGCAACGATGGGTTTACCGTTCACGTCATCAATCCCATTCAATCCGATGCGCTGCGCGGCATGTACATCCGCAAAACCAAGAACGATGCCATTGACAGCATGATTATCGCCGATGTCATACGCTTCGGCCGCTACTGCGAAACTTCCGTGCAACCCGGCGACCTGCAGGCCATGCGGGAACTGTGCCGCCAGCGGTTTTACGTCATCGACATGGCCTCCGATCTCAAACGCAAGGTTCTTGCACTGCTCGACCAGGTTTTCCCCGAGTACGAAAAGCTCTTCTCCGATACCTTTGGCGCTTCGTCCATGGAACTTCTGTCCCAGTACACCACGCCAGAAGAGATGCTTTCCGTCAGCACCGAAAAACTTGCCGAGCTTCTTGAGACCGCCAGCCGTGGACGTCTCGGCCTGGCCAAGGCGGAGGAAATTCAAGAGGCAGCGAAGAATTCCTTTGGCATTGTTCTTGCTTCCGGCAGCTTTGCGCTCATCATCCGGCAGTATATCGAACAAATCCGTTCTTTGGAATCCTCGATCGCTGTCTTTGATACGGAAATCGCGCGTCTGCTCGCGGGATTTGACACGCAGCTCACCACCATTACGGGCATTGGGCCCACCCTGGCCGCCGTCATTCTTTCGGAAATCGGTGGTGATATCAAGCGCTTCTCTTCTCCCGCAAAGCTGGCTGCCTACGCGGGCGTTGATCCGACCGTGAAACAGTCCGGCGATTTTACAGGCACGCGAATGAAGATGTCTAAACGTGGTTCGCCATACCTTCGCCGCGCCATCTGGCTTGCTTCTACCGTCGCCGCTTTCAAAGACCCTGCCATTCATGCCCTCTACGAGCGAAAACGCTCTGAGGGCAAGGACCATATGACCGTTATCGGCCATGTTTGCCGCAAGATGGTTTCCATCATCTTCGCGGTCCTTCGCGACAACACCCCCTACTCCCCGGCTGTCATTTCGGATTAATTCCCTCTTGACTTTTTATAGCCGGTCTTATGCACAAAATTGTGGTTCGCCATGGAGAAACA
>OLRZ01002002.1_pt1 | contig 12512 bp, 5 predicted proteins | sample 1671931 | NCBI WGS metagenome assembly OLRZ01 (sample SAMEA3136627, study PRJEB25190) | human gut metagenome | reverse complement strand
TCAGATCCAGCTCATATCCGAAAGTTCCAAAATAAGCTACATTTGCTCTTGTATGTAACGGAGTTTTGCGGTTTAACTGATGGTTTGGTACTACAGAAACATGACTTCCCATGGAGCTTACCGGATAACACATGCTTGTGCCGTACTGGATTTTCACACGCTCTGCCGCATCTGTATCATCACTGGTCCATCCCTGTGGCGCATAATAAAGGATTCCCGGATCAAAACGTCCGCCACCGCTTGCGCAGGACTCAAAGAGAATCTGCGGAAATGCAGTATTTAACCGCTCATACAGATCATAAACTCCGAGAATATATCTGTGGAACACTTCTCCCTGACGGTCTGCAGGAAGTGCAGCTGAACAACATTCCGTAATACTCCTGTTCATATCCCATTTGATGTAGGAAACCTTTGCTTCTGAGAGAATTTTGTACATCATCTCATAAATACAGTCCACCACTTCTTTTCTGGAGAAGTCCAGCACATACTGATTTCTGCCATGACAGGAATGCCTCTGGGGTGTCTGCAGGATCCAGTCCGGATGTGCACGGTAAAGGTCGGAATCCTTATTCACCATCTCCGGCTCAAACCACAGACCAAATTTCATACCCATCTCTTCAATCCTGTCTGCGATTCCCTTGATTCCCTGCGGAAGACGCTCTCTGTTTGCCACCCAGTCACCAAGTCCTGCATAATCGTTGCTTCGTGCACCGAACCATCCGTCATCCAGCACAAATAATTCAACACCACATTCCTTTGCCTTTGCAGCAATTTCCACCAGACGGTCCTCTGTAAAATCAAAATAAGTAGCTTCCCAGTTATTGTTCAGGATTGGCCTGGGACGGTCTCTCCAGTAACCTCTTGCCAGTCTCTTCTGATATAATTTATGGAAGGTCTGGCTCATTCCATTCAGACCCTTATCAGAAAATACTACTACTGCTTCCGGAGTCTGAAAGCTCTCACCACAGTCCAGCTTCCAGTCAAAATTCTGCGGATTGATTCCCACAGTGATGCGGGTTGTATCATGAGTATCCACCTCTGCCTGCATTCTGTGATTTCCGCTGTAGATCAGGCTGAATCCCATCACTTCTCCTGCATTTTCTGTTGCCGACGGACGTCGGAGCACAATAAAGGGATTATGTTCATGGGAAGAATTTCCTCTGATGCTTCCCACAGACTGGATTCCCTGCTCTAATCTGCGTTCTTTCACATGACGTTCTCTGGACCACGCACCTGAAAACTGCATCCACACATAATCCTTGTCCGGCAGATCAAGGCTGAGGCTCATTGCATTTAACAGATGTACTGATGATGTACCCTCGTTTGTAAATCTGGCACTTCTGGTGATGATTCCCCTCTGTGTAAAAATAGTATAAAGCAATTCCAATACAATTCCTGTTACTTCATCTTTCAATTTTACACATAAGGTCTGGGCTTCTTCGTCTTTCTCAGTATACGTAGCCGGAAGTCCCTGAAGTTTTGGTTTTCCAGCTGCAATTGTATAACTTACATAAGTAAAATCAGAAATCCTGCTGCCGTTTTCCTGAAGGATCTCCATTGCCGGATAACGGTAATCAGAACTACCATACACCGGATATTCCAGTTTCAGATGCTCCAGCGAAAATTTGCGGTTTCCCTCATAAACACAGGCTGTCATTGGTCGCTGCTTCATCTCAAGAAGATATGAAAAATCTTCTCTGTCATGGATTCTTTTCCCAAAATAGAGATTTCCAAGATGTCCATTTGGAAGTACGGTCATAATATAACTGATGTTATTGTTGTATAAATGGAATGTCTTTGAACTTTCGTGAAAAATAATACTCATAACTGTCCCCTTTCTATAATAAACTCAATATACATGAAGTTAGGGGCAAAAGTTTTTTTGACCCTAACTTGATATCACGGATTGCTCCGCGGCTGTGCTGATATCATATACATTATTATAGAGAAAGTTATCCTGAGGCGTTATGGCATTATGTTTGTCTGAACCTTCAAAATGTTAACTGTTGATCAGCTTTTCCAGCCCATCCTCTGACACTTCCAGGTTCCTGCGGTTTTTACTTCTGTCCTGCCTGCGAAACTGAGTTGGTGTCAGTCCTGTTTCATGTTTGAATGCCCTGGCAAATCGTTCTGCATTTCCATAGCCACAGGATTTTCCAATTGATTCTACAGACAGTTCCGTAAGAACCAGCAATTCTCTTGCCCTTGTAATACGGTATTTCTGCAGAAAGTCCTTTGGTGAAATATGAAGTTCATTCATGAAGATTGTGTACAGATAACTGCGGTTAACATTCAAATGCTCTGCCAGTTCCTGTACTCCGATTCCACAGGCATATTCATTTTTTATAAATGCCATGGCTTCTTTGATATATTCTCCATATCCGTTTTCTCTTCCATATTTCTTTTCTTTTGTATTACCCAGATAAGTATCAATCACTACATCTTTTGTAAGAACTGAAAAGAAATCATATAATCGGCCCTGCAGATAATACAGATTTGAAGTAGTACTTTCTGTATGTTTCAGAATATCCAGCACAATTTTCTTTAACTCTTCTCCACTTTCTGAACGGAAGATCAACTGCTCGCTATTTAATCCGATATCCCGAATATATTTTCCTGCATTGGTGCCACCTACTCCGATCCAAAGATAACTCCACGGATCATCTTTATCTGCCTGATAGAAAGTCTGTGTACCCGGCTCGATCAGAAACCCCTGTCCGGCAGTGAGATAATGTTTTTGTCCGGACACCTGATACATTCCTTTTCCTTTCACTACAAAATGGATCAGATAATGCGGACGGGACGCCGGACCATAGCAATGCAGCGGCCCGCATTGTGCGTAACCGCTGTAGCTTAGATAAAATTCTCTGAATTTCGGTTCCTGTAATTGTAAGACATATGAATCTTCCATAATATATAGTCTGCTCTCCTATTTTATAAACAACCATTAACTTTCGGCTATATCATAAGGCCAGTGAACACTCATCTATCTTCTTTAATTCCTCTTCACTGAAAGATTCACTGTCCAGCACTTTCAGGTTCTCAAGGATCTGCTGCGGACGGGATGCCCCGATGAGAACGCTGGTTACGATTCCGTCGCGGAGAATCCATTTCAGTGCCATCTGAGCAAGACTTTCCCCTCTCTCTGCTGCAATTGCATTCAGACTGCGGATACTGTTAAGACGTTCCTCACTGAACTGGTCTGCATGGAGAAAACGTCCGTCTGTGTTGACACGGCTGTCTTTTGGGATTCCATTCAGGTATCGGTCTGTGAGCATTCCCTGGGATAACGGGCTAAATGCAATAATTCCCTTTTTCCTCTCTGCTGCAGCCTGTTTCAGGCCATTTGTCTCGATGGTACGGTTAAAGATATTATATCTGTTCTGATTAATGATAAACGGACAATGCAGTTCTTCCAGAATATCTGCAGCGCGTTTCATTGTCTCACCATCATAGTTGGAAATTCCAACATACAATGCCTTTCCGCTTCTGACAATTTGTGCAAGAGCCTCCATGGTCTCCTCCAGAGGCGTTTCCGGGTCGGGGCGATGGTGGTAGAAGATGTCCACATAGTCCACACCCAGCCGTTTCAGACTCTGATCCAGGCTCGCCAGCAGATACTTCCGGCTGCCCCCGTCGCCGTAGGGACCGTCCCACATATCATAGCCGGCTTTGGTGCTGATGACCAGTTCATCCCGGTGACCGGCGAAAATGGTTTTCAGCAGTCTGCCGAAGTTTCGCTCCGCCGCACCAGCAGGCGGCCCGTAGTTGTTCGCCAGGTCGAAATGGGTGATGCCGCCGTCAAACGCCGTCTCGCAGAGCTGTGCCATCCGCTCCAGGCTGTTGGTGTCGCCGAAGTTGTGCCACAGCCCCAGGGACAGCAGGGGCAGTTTCAGCCCGCTGTTTCCGCAGCGGCGGTATTCCATCTGAGAATAACGGTTTTCGTTGGGAATATATGCCATAACCAGACCCTCCAAAAGAATCCCCGGGACAAGTCTCCGGGAATTTATTTTTATGCAGTGTTACTTTTAATTACTTCTGTGTCTTATCCTTATCCGCATCTGCGTCCTCATCGGAGAGATACGTTTCAATGATAAACTTCGGGCGTTCCTTTGTCTCTAAGTAGACCTTTCCGATGTACTGCCCGATGACGCCGATGGCGAGGAGCTGCAAGCCGCCGATTGCCCAGATGGACACGATCAGCGAAGTCCAGCCCGTGATGGTTGCGCCCATGCAGTGCCGCACGAAGGAATAGATCAGCATGATGATGCTCACCAGGAAGATCAGCGTACCTAGCCGGGTAATGAGGGCGATGGGCTTTGTGGAAAGGGATGTGATGCCTTCCCAGGCAAAGGACAGCATCTTTTTCAGCGGATACTTGGAAGTTCCGGCGAAACGCTCCTTTCGGGCATAGTACACCTTGTCGCTCTTATAGCCGATCATGGGGACAACGCCACGGAGGAACATATTGACCTCCTTGAAGGATTCCAGTCCGTCCAGCGCACGGCGGCTCATCAGACGATAGTCGGCGTGGTTGAACACCACGTCTGCGCCCATCATCTTCATGACCTTATAAAAGCCCTCGGCGGTGAACTTCTTGAAAAAGGTATCCGTTTTCCGGGCATTCCGCACACCGTAGACCACGTCATTTCCGGCATAGTACTTGTCCACCATCTCGTCAATGGCATCGATATCGTCCTGGAGGTCGGCATCCAGGGAAATTGCCATGTCGCAGTGATTCTTCACTGTCATCAGACCACCCAGCAGCGCATTCTGGTGTCCCCGGTTCCGGGACAGGCACACGCCCTGGTAAATGGGATTCTCCTGGTGCAGCGCCTGGATGATCTCCCAGGTGCGGTCCTTCGAGCCGTCGTTGACAAAGACGATGCGGCTCTTCTCCGAGATTTTCTCCGCCGCCATCAGCGACTGCATTTTCGCCAGAAGCTGTTTTGAAGTTTCCGGCAGCACTTCTTCTTCGTTATAACACGGAATGACCAAATATAATGTATCCATCAGATTCATGCTCCTTACTTCCAGAATGCGATCAGCTGTGTCAGATGGTCACAGATCGCCGGGTACTGATCCTGGGGAAATGCGAACTTGAAGATCTGCACACCGTTTACCACAACAGCGCAGAGCATCGCAGCCGCCATAAACTTCCGGGTCAGATCCTTTTTCGTTTCGTTCCTGGACTTCTGATACAGGAAGAACAGGATCGTCAGTGCGCCCAGCAGAATCTCCCAGGAGAAGTCCGCCGTATAGCGCACCGCATAGCCGCTTTCCCAGATCGAGCAGATGATGACCAGCGGCATGACCACGCAGGGCAGTCCCACCATCACGCCGTATTTCCAGCGTGTCTTGGTGTCCGGCAGACGGCGCAGTGCCGCACGGGCAAGCAGATATGCCGCAACCGGGATCGCCAGGAACAGGATGCCGGAGGTGTTGCCGTCATCGTTGAAGTAAAAGCCGTTGGTGTCCAGCTTGGAGAAAGGCGTACTGATGTACGGATACTCCGGCAGGAACTGAGGCGGGGCGAAGAGATAATTCCACAGACCGATCAGCACGAACGAGGTGTGGTACTGGGAATGGGTGAAGTCGTTGATGGTCAGCGAGTACTGGATGCCGAAGTCCAGCGGCGAGCCGAACCGGGCATAGTTGTACACCATCTGGGTGATGCCCAGCGCCAGCAGCGGCAGGGCTGCGCACAGCACGTAGGCGATGCGCCGGGGCTTGCGGACTGCCAGAGACGAAGTGCCGTCCTCTGCCTGCACCAGCACATTCCCGGACTTGGGGATGGCGTACAGGAAATACAGCACTGCCACCACGGCATAGACCGCCAGAGTCGGACGGCACAGCACGGCGATGCCCAGGAACAGGGATGCCAGCGCCGTCCGCACCAGAGACACCTTGCCCTCGCTCAGCACGTTGGAACTGAACAGGAAATAAGCGCCCAGTGCCACAAAGGCGAATCCGGAGGAAATGGAAATCTCATAGAACAGCGTGCGTCCCACGCTGTACCAGATGCCGCAGGAGCTGAACAGGATCGCCATGCCGGCGATGATGTTTCCGGCAGAGACGTTTTTGCACCAGCGCTTGACAAATGCCAGGTATGCCATTGCCAGGAACAGCAGTCCCACCAGGCTGAACAGCAGGATAGACAGGTTCGTGGAGCAGTAGTGTCCGGTCAGCTTGTGATACGGCAGATACAGCAGCACCACCGGTGCGATGCCGTAGTAGGAATAATACTTGCCGTCATAGAATACGTGGTCCCACTCCGCCTTTGCGCCGGAGTCGTTTCGCATTCCCCAGTCATAAGGGTTCTCCACCTGGAGCAGCGCATCGTCCACTTCTTTCAGCAGGGAAATTTGTCCGTTTTCGAAAGCGTCCACCTGTTCCTGTGTGATCTGGTTGCCGCTGTCCAGCTTGAACTGTCCGGCGAAACCGCCGTCGGGCAGCTTTGCCATAACGATCAGCACTGCCACGGCCATGACCGCTGCGGTCATCACTGTAATGGTACGGCGGCAGAGCTTTTTCGTCTCCAGATACGGGCGTTTCAGCGTAGTGCTGCACGCCACCGCATAAGCCAGCGTTCCCAGCACCAGCACCAGCGCCATCCGGAGCGGCGAAACGGCAAAGGGAATGGGCGCATTCAGCTGTACGCTCTGCAGGACTACCCCGTCCCCGTCATTTTTTCCGGTGAACTTCAGACGCAGCTTGGAGACATCCCCGGAAAATTCACAGGCGATGTACTGGGTATTCTCTCTGCCCTTGACCAGCGCCTGCTTGGCGATGTCATACCGATAGTCCACATGGGTGGCATCCGCCATATCCAGCACCATCTGGGACTGCTTGGTGTCCTTCCCCAGCTTTGCCACGGCACGGACTGTCCCGATGGGTACGTTCAGATCGTTGAACGTGATAACGCACTCATTTTTGCCGGTGATGGTCAGCGTGTGCAGGTTCTCGTCCAGGGTATAGTCCCCGGATTCCACCGTGGCATCCGAGGGCAGCAGAATCTTCTCCGGATAGTCGCCCAGCATCAGATGATAGGACGGATACTGGAACACCGTCAGCTCCAGCACGGTCATGACCAGCAAAAGCTTGCTGAAAAAGCGCACCGTCCGGCTCTTCCGGCACTGGTACAGCAGACAGGCAGCATACTGCAGCACAGCGGCAATGCCCATGAGCAGAAAAGCGCCCTCAAATTGACCGTAATCGGCGATGCCGAACAGGTCGCCCAGTCCCAGCACCACCAGCACGGCAGAGACTGCCAGCACGATGAGATTCGGCACAGACAGCCGCTTTTTCCCGGCGGCAGGCGTTTTCGGCGCAGCCTGCTCCGGTGCGGCATCTTCCGCATTTTCGGTATCTTTTTCCGTTTCTGCCATTTCGTCAGCAGCCGGTTTCTGTGCCAGCGGCCAGAGACGCTGTTCCTGCGGTGCTTTCTTCCCCGTCAGACGCAGCAGCCCCACGGATGCCACGATTGTCAGCAGCAGTCCCAGGAAAAACAGGACCGTGACAAAATTCATACAACTTCATCCTTTCTGATACGCCGCTCTGCCGTCTTTCGGAAAAGCAGCCGTTTTTCCCATATTCGTTCCCCGAATATGCTCATATCATAAATTGTAACATATTTCATGGAAAATGTCAACCTGCTGTGCAGCACTTTTACGAAAAACAATTTTCATGATAGCCTCCCCTGAAAGGGGAGGGGGACCGCCGTTAGGCGGTGGAGAGGTTCTTTCGTAAAATCTTTTTATGACGTTTTCGGTATAAGTGGAAACCCCTCAGTCAGTGCTACGCACTGCCAGCTCCCCTTTCAGGGGAGCCTCACTTGTCAAACTTCATAATTTTGTACAATTTTAATCAGCCTATTTTTGAAAATTGATTTCCGTGAGCTTTATGCAGCATTGCCTTGTCTTGCGAAAACAGGTCGGTTCACCGGGAACTGCCTGTTCCATTCTCACGTTTCCAACACATCCTTTACATTATACATGATTTCGGCACATTTGTCAAGCATTTTCTTGTGATTCTGCCAAAAAGATTTCTACCGTGGTCATGCTTTTTGGCTTTTCCGCATATACATAAGCAAAAACACAAAAACAAATCCGGGAAAGAAGGAATCCTATGAACGGTCTGACAACCAAAGCAGCGCGGGAACGTCTGAAACAGGACGGCGAAAACGAACTGGCGGCGGCAGCAAAGCTCCATCCTCTGCGGATGTTCCTGGGGCAGTTCCGGGATGTGATGGTGCTGATCCTGCTGGCTGCCACAGGTGTATCCGCCTTTCTGGGGGAGATCTCCGACGCTGTCACCATCATCCTCATCGTTCTGCTCAACGCCATTCTGGGCTTTTTGCAGGAGTACCGCACGGAACAGACGCTGGAGTCCCTGCGCAGTCTCACCGCACCCACCGCCACGGTCTGCCGGGACGGAAAGTGGCAGACCATTCCGGCACGGGAACTGGTCTGCGGCGACTGCATCCGGCTGGAGGCAGGGGACAATGTGCCGGCAGACAGTGCGCTGGTGCGTGCAGACGGGCTTTCGGTGAACGAGTCCATCCTCACCGGCGAATCCGAGGCGGTCTCCAAGCAGTCCGGCGACCCGGCAGACACCCGGAACGATCTCCACAAGAAAAACGTGGTCTATGCCGGAACAGCTGTCCTCCACGGCAGCGCCGAGGCAGTGGTCATTGCCACGGGTACACGCACCCAGATGGGGCAGATCTCCGCCATGCTCCAGGAGGTGAAACAGGATCTGACACCTCTGCAAAAGCGGCTCGCCGGGCTGGGAAAGGTGGTGGCGCTACTCTGTCTGGGGGTGTGCGGCGCTGTCTTTCTGGCTGGGGTACTCCGGGGCGAACCGGTCTTTGATATGCTCATGACCGGCATCACCATTGCCATCGCCGCCATTCCGGAGGGACTCCCGGCGACGGTCACCATTGCACTGGCGCTGGCGGTGAGCCGGATGATGAAGCGCAACGCCCTGGTGAACCGGCTGCACAGCGTGGAGACCCTGGGCTGTGCCAGCGTCATCTGCTCCGACAAGACGGGGACCATCACCGAAAACCGCATGACCGTCACCGCAGTCCGGGTAGGCGGCGAGTCGTTTTCCGTCACCGGGACGGGGCTGCAAAAAGCCGGCGCCATCCAGCAGGACGGCAGGAACGTCAATCCCCTGTCGAAACCGGCGCTGAAGGAACTGCTCATCTGCGGCGCACTCTGCTGCACTGCCGAGATACACAGTCCACAGGAGTCCGCCCGGCGTGACCGGAGCGCCAGAACTGACAAGGGCAGCTGGTCTGCCACAGGCGACCCCACCGAGGTGGCACTGCTGGTGGCGGCGGAAAAAGGCGGCGTTTCCCGGCAGGAGCTGCTGCGCTCCCATCCGGTGCTGCGCTCAGAGCCGTTCGACAGCGAGACCCGGCGGATGTCCGTCACCGTCACCCAGGGCGCAGGGACGTGTACTTACTGGAAAGGGGCAGCGGATGCCATCCTGCCTCTGTGCGGCTTTCAGATGCGTGACGGAAAGACCGTGCCGTTTTCCGAGAGCGACCGTGCGGCTGTTCGCCGGAGCGTGACGGAGCTGTCCGACCAGGCACTCCGGGTGCTGGCGTTTGCCCGGCAGGAGGACGGCGCCTGCGTCTTTCTGGGGCTTGCCGGAATGCTGGATCCGCCCAGAGAATCCGCCCGGACTGCCATCCGCACCTGCGCCAGAGCCAACATCCGCACGGTCATGATTACCGGCGATCACAAGAACACCGCCGCCGCCATTGCGAAACAGGCAGGACTGCTCCGGGGCAAAAAGGCGATGACCGGCGACGAACTGGACGCTCTCAGCGATGCCCAGCTGGATGCCTGCCTGGATCAGTACACCGTCTTTGCACGGGTCAACCCGGCGCATAAGCTGCGGCTGGTGCGTGCGTACCGGCGGCGTGGCGAGATCGTCGCCATGACGGGAGACGGGGTGAACGATGCGCCTGCCATCAAGGAGGCGGACGTTGGCGTTGCCATGGGAAAAAGCGGTACGGATGTGGCTCGCCAGGCGGCAGACGTGGTGCTGACGGACGACAACCTGGCGACGCTGGTGGATGCGGTGGAACAGGGACGCTGCGTCTACGCCAACATCCGGAAGTTTGTCCGATACCTGCTGTCCTGCAACATCGGCGAGGTGCTGACCATGTTTCTGGGCATTCTGATGGGGATGCCGGTGGTGCTGCTGCCTACCCAGCTGCTGCTGGTGAACCTGGTGACGGACGGTCTCCCTGCCATTGCCCTGGGACTGGAACCGCCCGAACCGGAGGCGATGCAGAAACCGCCGAGAAAGCCGGACGAAAGCTTTTTCTCCGACGGGCTGATGGGACGCATCTTCTTCCGTGGCATCCTCATCGGCATCTGTACCCTGGGTGCGTTTTCTACCGTGATCCGCACCGGCGGCACGCTGGAGGCTGCCCGGACGGCGGCGCTCTGCACGCTGATCCTGTCCCAGCTGGTACACGTCTTTGAGTGCAAGTCCGAACGGCGCACCCTGTTCTCCATGCCCTATGGGAACAACCTGTGGCTCATCGGCGCTGTGGCAGTTTCCCTGGCAGTGCTGGCGGCGGCGGTGGTCTTTCCCATGCTCCGGGTCATCTTCTCCACTGTTATGCTCACCCGTCCCCAGCTGTACATCGCCCTGGGATTCTCCCTGGCTGTGCCGCTGTGCAGTTCCGTTGCCGGGCTGTTCCGGCGGAAAAAATAGGAAGTTTCCCTATTATAATAGTATAGCGCAGCCGTCCGGTGTTCTGCCGTGGCGGCTGTTCTGGCGTGTTTACGCTTTTCTAACTTCCATTTTACAAAATCATGGTGGACGGCGGCGGACTCGCTGTGGTACAATAACAAGGCGCAGAAATGCGTGAACGACTGAAATATTGTGAGGTGAAAAAGGTGGCAAACGGAGATAGTTGCAGGTCAAACGGACGAAGGCGGCGTCCGGCATATCAGAAACGGCACGGACGGCTGCGTCTGCTGCCTTTTTTGGCATAGCCTTTTTGGAACGCTGTCTTTTCTGCCCTGTCTGACCTGCTGTCGGACGGGGCATTTTTGTTTCCTTTGACTTCGGGCAGCACGACCGCCATTTGTGCGGTGTCTGTCCCTGCTATCGTGAATTCGGGAGACCGATCGAAGGAAAGGATGGTTCCAATGGAAAAGACAATGGTACTGGCAAAAACAGCAGAAAAGCCCAACTATGAGAGCGAGATCCTCCGCATTATCCGGGGGAACACTTCGCCGAAAGCCATGCTGAATCAGCTGGAGGATTATCACGGCAGCGACATTGCGGATGTGATCGAACAGCTCAGCGAGCAGGAACGGAAAAAGGTGTTCCGCATCTGTCCGGCGGAGATGCTGGCAGAGGCGTTCGCCCATCTGGAGGAGGAAAAGGCAGGGGAATGCCTGAAAGAGATCAGCCCCAGAAAGGCGGGCGAGATCGTCTCCGAGATGGAAACGGATGATGCAGTGGAGATCCTGCACACCATCGGCAGGGAGAAACGGGAACTGATCCTGGATGCCCTGGACGAGGATATCAAGAAGGAGATACGGCTCATCGCATCCTTTGACGAGGACGAGATCGGCAGCAGGATGACCACGAACTGCATCATCCTGCACGAGGGTCTGACGGTAAAGGATGCCATGAACGAGCTGGTCAGACAGGCGGAGGAGAACGACAACATGACCACCCTCTTTGTGGTGGACGAGACGGACTGCTTTTACGGTGCGATCGCTCTGAAAGACCTTATCGTGGCGAGGAGCGGTGTGCCGCTGGAAAGCCTCATTGCCACATCGTTCCCCTATGTGTACGCCAACGAGACCATCGACGACTGCATCGAACAGCTGAAGGACTACTCCGAGGACTTGATACCGGTGCTGGACAACCAGAACAAGCTGCTGGGCGTTATCACGGCGCAGAGTCTGATCGATGTGGTGGATGAAGAGATGGGCGAGGACTATGCAAAGCTTGCCGGTCTGACGGCGGAGGAAGATCTGAACGAGCCGCTGAAACAGAGCGTGAAGAAACGCCTGCCCTGGCTCTTTGCCCTGCTGCTGCTGGGACTGCTGGTGTCGGTGGTCGTGGGTGCATTCGAAAAGGTGGTGGCACAGCTGACGCTTATCATGGCGTTCCAGTCGCTGATATTGGATATGTCGGGAAACGTGGGGACCCAGTCCCTGGCGGTCACCATCCGGGTGCTGATGGACGAGAACCTTACGTTCCGGAACAAGCTGCGGCTGGTGGGCAAGGAAATGCGTGTGGGCTTTTTCAACGGTCTGATCCTGGGCGTGCTGTCGTTCGCCATGGTGGGGCTGTACATCATGCTGTTCAAGCACAAGACCATGCTGTTCTCCTTTGCGGTTTCCGGCTGCATCGGCGTTTCGCTGATCCTCGCCATGCTGATCGGTCTGCTGGCAGGCTGCGGCGGTGCAGGAGGCGCTGCAGGTAATTCTGCAGGACTGGAAGTGGACCCGGCAACACTTGCC
>OLRZ01001984.1_pt1 | contig 12592 bp, 12 predicted proteins | sample 1671931 | NCBI WGS metagenome assembly OLRZ01 (sample SAMEA3136627, study PRJEB25190) | human gut metagenome | reverse complement strand
TGGCAACTGCTGAGAAATATCTTCCTCAACTCAACCTTGTTATGACGGCGCCGGGTATCCAATCCTTTGCTGCTATCGGTATCATTTCTGAAATTGGAGTGGATATGTCCGTGTTCCCCACCTCGAAGCATTTATGCTCCTGGGCCGGGCTTACGCCGCAGAACAACGAGAGTGCCGGTAAGAAGAAAACCACCAGAATCAGTCGGGCCGGAGCCTACATCAAACCGCTGCTTGTTCAGTGCGCCCTCAATGCGATTCGTGCCAAAAAATTCCCAGAAGTCCGCAATCGCTACCTTGCTCTCAAGAAACGCCGTGGCCACAAGAAAGCAATCATCGCCATTGCTAGAATGCTCCTGTCGGCTATTTACAACATACTCAAGAAAAATGAGCCTTACAATCCTGAACTTTATCGGCAGACTGACCGACCTCCAGCGCACCGTCAGGTTTCCGTGGAGGAAGCTATCTTTATTCTCCAGCGGCAAGGTTATCTGGTAGCTGCTCCATCCACTTCTTAGATTTTTAGCTTTACTGTGTTTTTAGCCCGCTTTTAGGGGGCTTGGTTTTGTACGCCCTTTTTTCGGAATCGTGCTTAAATTACTGTGTTTCAACCTTCCTTCCTCATAATTTCATCGTCTGTTAAATAAGTGGAGCTTTTGCAATGTCTTCGCTAACTCATTTTTATAGAAAACAAATCCCCCACCCAAAACTGTAGCTGCACATAAACTGAAGGTAATTACTCCTTTTCCTGCCCATGCAACGTAATTGTCGATTTCGCCAAATGGCAAGATATTTATGATTGCAATTACGATTGCTGCTTCTAAAAAACTTACAATAATCCGTTTTATCACGCTATCAATTTTTCTTGGAACAATGTTTTTCCCCATATATACTGAGTATTGTATAGTCCTAAAGATGGTTGCAGCTAATGTTCCAACCGCAACACCAACTAATCCAAACTTCAACACAAAGAGCACAGAAATAGTAATATTTATTATTGGTTCAATAATAGCTCCATTTTTTGTCTGTTTATAGTGCCCTGCAGCCTGAACAACAAGTTGATATGGAATTCTGATTGCGTTAAAAAATTGTGCAAGGATAATTGTGTATGCAAACACTGGACGAATATAATTGACATCAATAATCCCCTTTGTATAAATCCCTACAAAGTCCAAAATTAGAACTGCAGCGCATGTATAAAAAATCGTTGAAACAGAATACATTATGAATTCTATTACTGCCACATTTTCATCAAGAATCTTCTGTTCTTTTTTGGCAATCATGTTACCAAATGCTGCCTCCAGACCATTGGAGAATGATAGGATTGTGCGTTTCAATCCCATCACGATCATATTGTAAATACTATATACAGATACCTCCATCATATTTGAGAATAAAGTAAGCACCATTATATCAGTGTTATTCATAACAAATACTGAAACCTGTAGCCAAAAAGCATCCCAGCGCTGGGAAATAGCCTTTGTATTTGGTTGAACTTTTTTATCAATATGATAATATTTTCTGACATCCAATCCTAGTAGGATTGGATATAATACATAAATTGCTGCGCTTCCAAGTTTTACAACATGAATAGAGAAGCCATTTATAATTAATATTGCACCGATAACCGTATTCAAAATGCAACATGCTATTTTCATCACCGATGTAACCCAGAGTCGCTGATCGGCTTGAAGAACAATCAGATACGTTATCCCAAAGAAAGACTCGGCAAAAGTGCTTGCGCCGATAATTAAGAAAAGCGAAAATGTAAATAACCAACCAAATTCGTTTTCAACTAATAATGGATATATCATTGCAAAAACGAAAATCGCCATCATAAGTATAATGCCGATTTTCTTCATGAAGATATCCGTGGCATTTACAATTGAATTAAACTCGTCCTTATCTTTATTCGCTAACGGTTTATATAATGCAGCTCTGGTTGCGCCTCCGATACCAGATCTTAACAGCACTGCACAACCAAGGAACTGACTAATTGACGTTATCAGGCCGTTATACTTGGAGCCAAACGCAGACAGAATCAAACGTGGCAAAATAAAACCGCATATAACAGAAGTCACTTCCTCTGCCAAACTGGCGAATGTATTGATTGCTGCCTTTCTCCCTCTGCTTTGTTTTGATGACATATTAATCTCCTATTCTGGCATGAATACTATTTCGCTGTACATCTCTGTAGGAACTCCCTAGATTTACTTCGTAGTAGATTAATATGTTCACGGGTAATTTGATAATCGATATCCCTTTTTTCAAAGAATGCGTCTACATGCTCTAGGTCATCACAGCAATCTAATGCCTCTAACTGACAAATACGTAAAAGTTCTTTCACCTTATTTTTACCATCGCTATTAAATACGGCGGGCTTTTCAAATAGCAATGTGAATATTGTTCCATGAAAAGTGTTGGTCAAAACGAAGTCGGCATTGTTAAAACATTCGATAAAAGCATAGGGGTCAAAGCAGTTCTTCTGAACATCACCCTCCATACTTCCCCCCATAACAACAATATCTGCGTTGTTTTCTCTGGCCATTATTCTCACTTTTGTTTCGAGAACTTCTGGCATTTTACCAAAGTAATAGACAAATATATTCTTTTTGCCTTTTTTACTTTTTTTCACCGGCAGGTACTTTTGATAGAATTCCTTATCAAACAACATTGTTGGATCGCATACGAGTTGAATGTTCTTGCGAACTAGTCCATGAACGATATGCTCCGTATATGTATCCCGTACGCTAATAGAGTCAATGTTCTCCATATAGCCCCTTAACTCAGGAAACTGAGCAACAAGGGATTCAGTACTATTTGCAACTGATGCCGCATATGAAATTGTTTTTTCTGCCTTTGAAGTTCCACCCCAGTAAATATTTCGATTATCTCTGAAGTATTTGCTTTCAAGATTCCAGATTGTATCGCTACCCAAAACACATAGGTCAAAATCACATGTACACTCTTCAACTGTTTGAAATCTTTCTATATATCTTTCAAAAATACCATACTGCTTAATGGGGCTGATAACCTTATTGACTTCTCCTCGTTTCAAATGACCAAGACATCTCTTAACCACGGACTTTACTGAATGAGACGTGCCACTGGTTTTACGCTTTAAGAAAAAAACATCATACCCCAAACTCCGCAAAAACTCTTGCAATGTGAAAGCCAGCCAATAACTACCGCAGTTTTCACTATTATATACCGTGATTATACAAGCTTTCCTCATAATTTCTTTACCTGCTTTCCTCCATATTAGGAAGTATCAACCACTCACCAAGAACTGAATCCCAACTCGCTGGATAGAATTCTGTAAACCCGGAATTTGGATAAAATGTCATTTCTCCAAAATAAACATTCCCATTAACTTCATAGAAATCTACGCGAACAAAAGGGATATTTTTGGATAATAGTTCTGCAAATTCTATCATCAATTTGTAATTTTTCGGTTTTGACAAATTTTCCTTTATCTTTGTGTACTTCCGCCCTATTTCCAATAATTCCCAATTTCTGTCGTACACATTGAGCTTCAACCCGGAATCTTCATATCTATCAGAGAACACAAAACAGCATCTCATTTGTCCGCCAAAACACATAAATTTATAGTCCTTTAACTGTCCATCCTCATCTTCTAAATAAGGTTCAGCAATAATTCTCGGTTTTACAAGACGATAAGGCCATTCTCTGCCAAAGCAATAAGGGCTATTATGTAAGTGTCTATTTAGTGATGCTCTAACTTGGCTGATATTCAAATTACTTTTATTCTTGCATATCGTCACACTTCCGCTGTCATGAGTGCATTTTATGACGAATCTTTCTGGAAGTGAATCAAAATTAATATCGTCCGCTGTTTCCCACACTCCAAGATTGGGAATAATATAGTCATCCCCTAGAATTTTCGCAACATATTTTTTTACTTCACATTTATCTACTAAAGTGGGGTATTCTAGGTTCCTATCATTGAGTTTCAACCATTGCAGTTTCTCATTAAATGTCTTTGGGTTCTCCCAGTCGATTTTCTTACCAAAAACTGAGCGATAAACCAATCCAAGATACGCCTTATCAGACATCCAGTTCAGCAAACCTTTACCGCCAATTGTAAATATCAGCTTGCCAGGGGAGGTTAGTAAAGCGATGAATGTTCTAATTCTAGACATAAGTATACCTCTAAATATCAGCGCCGTTTATTATTGAATAATGTTGCTTAATAAAAACGAATATTATGGCCCATATAATCATATGTGATAAACTATAAAAATATATCTGTACAAAAGACATAAACAATTCCATTATACACAAAGCAACAATCAAAACAGATTCTTTATCGCGCTCAGCTTTTGCTAACAAAACAGAACGCCAACAAGCAACCAAAAGCGGGATAAAGTACAAAAGAGAGCCTACTAATCCCCACGATGCAATTGCTTCTGGAAATGTCGAATGTGAGTATGTGCCAAGTGGATTATATATTCCAAACTGCCCCAACCCTATCCCAAACAATGGAGATTCTAAGAAATACTCAAATCCCAATTCATAATAGAATAATCTTGCTTGATTGGCTCTACTTTCCTCAATATTTGCAAATCTTTCGTAACTGGTGCTGTTAACAAATGTGTTAAAATAATAGTAAGAAGCGCCTACAATAATCAAAACAAGCAGAGTAATAATCCCCACCTTTTGCCAAGAAGTGCCGTTTTTAAGGATCTTTTTTAGTTCAATCCAAATCCAAGGTAATACAATTATTATAGCAGCAACCAGGCATTTTCGTGATCCGCACTGAATAATCATATACAGGAATAGAGCACCCAGCAAAAGGTTAAGTACGAAACTTTTGATTGTATTTTTACTACGATAAGCAACCGCAAATAATCCCATATCCATAACCAATCCTAGGGAATGCGGATTATTTGTTGGGCTCAACACTCTGCCGTATCCACCAATATTGTACCCCTTTGTTAAAGTCCAAAAAGAACACAAAACCGCAATGAGTATAAAACCGATTAATAACCAGTCATATCCTGTGTCCTTCGAAGCATAACAAAAGGCTAAACACACTAGCGCAAAAGATAAATAAGTTATAATATTATTAAATAAGGTATTATGTGAAACAGCTACAAGTATTCCAAAAAGTAAAGAATAAAAGCACATCACAACATCATTCAAGCATCCATAAGGGAAGACCTTAGACAAAGATACTTTGGACATCAACAGCCCTGCCAACATACTAATGACGGAAATTCCAGCAGTAGCATATAAAATGATGGCATTTTCACCAAATATCCATTTATACCACATTAAATAAGCAAGGCATCCTAGCACCCCACACTTGGTTATAGTCTTTAATGATATTACCATTACTTTTTACTCTCCATGAAACTAAGAATGCTTTCTGCTCTGGATTGAATAGTCAAAGACTTTGCGGTCTGTAGCGCACATTTTGACAGTTCAGTCCTTAATTCTTTGTTCATCCACAACTTATTAATTGCATTCTGAATTTCATCCACGTTCATGGGATCCACCCTTATAGAGTTCCCCTCATTTAAAATATCATCATTAAAGGGTAGATCAGATGAAATAATCGGTAGACCACATGCCATTGCCTCAACGATTGCATTGCAACACCCTTCTGCTAAAGTTGGTAGAACAAAAACATCTGCCGCATTCAAATAAGTCACAATTTCATTATGTGGAAGTCTTCCCTTGAATAGAATTCCGTCACAGTTTGGTTCCTGCTCTCCTGATCCAATGAAAACACTTTTAACCCCGTGGATTCTGGACAATGCTTCAGATAACCTTAATGGTCCTTTTCTGTCAATAAAATAGCCGACAAAAGCTACAATAAAGGCATCCTGCTGAAATCCAAGTTTCTCCCTCGCTTCACTTTTATCCATATGATAGAAAACACTTTGGTTTATGGAATTTGGGAAGACTTCTATTTTTTCTTTGTCAACAACATGATGTTTTAGAAGCTCATCTTTATTCTTTGTGGAAACGGCAACAATACCGGATACACCTTCAACGCCCCGTATAATGTCATCAAGCGAATAATTACATAACTCTTGATCTAATGAGCATTCTCCATATGCAATAAAAGACGGCTTGTTGTATTTTTTTCCCATTTTTACTGCTGCGAAACCAGACGGAGCAATAAAGTGGCCATAGAATGCGTCAAAATCTTGATCAGTTTCATTCTTGATTGTAGACTCTACCGCTTTTTCAAATTGATGCTGATAGTACTTAGCAAAATTTATACCTGCGACTTTTCTACCAATAGGCGCAAAAAAAGGCTTACAATGGATTACTATTTCTTTTCCTTCCAAAGTTATTTTCGTGTGTTTTCTTTCCGGTAAATAGTTGTTATGTTTTATGATATCATTTATTTTGCTGTAAGGTGCAACGACCGTGCATTCAACACCAATATCCGCGAACTGACATACTAATTGGTCCAAAAAAGTATTTGCTGGATACTGTTCTGTTGGATATCTATCTGTAATAATACACACTTTATGAATTCCGCCCATGCATGTTCCTCCCTATTACCTTCTTAGAATCTTCATTTTATTTTCCCACTACTTCAAATCCGACAATTTCGATATTTGTATTTCTAGCAATTTGCAGTACCTCAGAAGATGAAAAGCACTTATATTCTTTAACGCGCAATTCTGTAATTTCTCCAAAATACTTATTATTACCGTCGATAGATGGGTGAATTGCAATTTCTGCAACCTGATTGTTTTTCCACTTTATATTTCTAAACAAATAATCTAAGTTTAGTTTGTCATCTTCATTCATGCGCACCAGTAGTCCATTTGGAGAGTAGACACCTTTTTTCATGCTACCAACCTGCCACGAATTTAGCATTATCTGCTTAATAGGATTTGTCAAAGTCCATGTTATAGATTTGTCGGAATGGCCAGTAGAGGAAGGAACAAATATTCTCTGGTGAGAACGCATTTTGTGAATGCCCATTTCAAGAGAAACGTCTCGGAATAATTGATATATTTCCGGATATACATGAACATTTTCATGAGTATTCCAATAATCCGGTTCGCCACATATCTCCACATATCTCAAATACTGAGCTTTCATTTCACGAGTTATTTCATCGAAATTGTAAGTATGATTTTTACACTTTTCTCTAATTTTCTTATAGGATAGGAAATATCCATCTTCATCGACCAACGATCTTACATCATCAATCTTGCAGATGGGCTTTCCAACTGTGAAATTATAATGCAAGCCCACCGAAGCATAAGGAAACTTTCTCTTTAGTTCTCTAGCCTCATATGCGTATTCCATATTAGTCATTACGTTTGTGGATAATACGACTTTTGCTTCTATACAGGCATCTATTGCACGGTTTACACTTTCACACATACCGTAATCGTCTGCAGTGATAATCAACTTATGTTCCATCTCATCATCCTCTTTGCTCTTTCTTGAACTCATTTATCCCGTTAAGGAAATACCTGAAAATATGTCTTTTTTTAATATCGGAAGATTTGCATTTAAAAGCACTAATTGCCGCATATAAATAACACATCTTTGGCAAAGCAGCTGCAAACAATGCGCCTTTATCCCGATAGTATTTCTCATCATATCCCCGGAACCATGTAGATGATTCCTGTTTAACATCAGCCACTTTAACAGTAGATCGATAAATCTTCAGTCCTGCCCGAATGCAATCCTGTAAGAATACAGTATCCTCACCAGAGCCATACTTCGCTCCCCCACCAAATAGCAAAGAAAAGGACAGGTTATTATATAGCAGCTTCTCTCTACGAATTGCCAATCTAGCGCACCCATATTTCAGTGCTTCAATCTTTGTTACTCGTCCAAATTCATTTATCTTTAGTAAAGGCCTATCTGGATTGAGGCTTTCCACAGAAAACAGTATCGCATCTGCTTCTGGATGCTTTTCAAATTCTCTAAGCACATCTTCCATATGTGTTTCCATAAAGACCATATCATCATCAGCGAACTCAATAATGTCAGCATCCGAACGCATGAAAGCAGAATTTCGACTTAGTCCGATTCCTTTTTCTGGAAAGGAATACATCTGAATTTGAGATCCGTTTTTTGAAATGGTATCAAATCCAAAATGATCGCATTGGTTAATAATGATTGCATTAGAATGGATGTTCATATCCTCTGCAATGCAAAAATCATTTCTATTTATTGTGGAAACCAGCAATTGATATGTCATTTTTCAATCTCCCAATACGATCCAAGCTTTCTCTCAAAAGCTTCATTTTCAAAATGAAGATACCCAGCACCGTGGTAGAAAGTCATTTCTCCAAAATACAATCTATTGTTAACAGAATAAAAGTCTACTCGCACATGAGGGAAATCCTTTGAAAGCTTATATGCGCATTCCAACATCTCATCCAAATTATCTGGCTTAGGAATATCCGCATTGGGGTCATTCTCGTACGCCACTCTCTCGTCAATGAATTCCCAGTTAGGCGTATATAAGTTTCTCTTATGCCCTGTAAAACGAGCGTAGTCAACCTGGATTAATCTTGGAGTTCCGTTGAAGCAGAACACCTTATAGTCATTGAGACCATAGGGATCTGAACATTCCAGATACTCTTCGCAAATTATTCTGTTTTTCACATCCTTATATGCCCATTCACGACCAAGCATGTAAAAATCAACTTTCAACCATTTCTTGAATCTGCTCTTGATGGTTTTTACAACTTTGGATGTTTTATGTTCACAAATAATGTTATACCCAGACCCGTTAGTCAGCTTCATTACGAATTTTTCTGGTAGCTTTTCAAAATCTATTTCTTCAACGGTGTCATACACACCATATATTTTTGTAAGATACTTTTCACCGATAGTTTCTCTAACATAGTCTCTGACCGAATACTTATCGACGAGTTGTTTTAATCTTTGGTCATGATAAAGGAGCTTTATATATTGCACTTTTTCGTTATACAGTGTTGGGGTTTCTAAGTTCAGTTCTTTTCCTGTACGGCTTTTATATTGCCAACGAATATATTTTTCGTCAGAAATATACTTCCCTAAAACCATTAAAACACGTAAACGCCAATACTTGATAATAAAAAAGAGATAATCGCTTTTCTTTATCAAATTGATAGCTTTCTCTCTGATATTTTGGTCCCCCATATCTCCTCCACCATTTCCTATGTATTAAATACTCTTCTCATAATTTCTCTTCTTCAGAACACCATAGAACATATTCCAGCACGTGTACCAAGCAGCCACTACGGCAGGTTTTTCATCGCACATATGGAACAGATCATAATGACTCTTGAATTTCCTGCTGAACTTGTCATGACTGATGCTGACTTTTCTTACCCTGTACTTGGCCAGATTCTCTTTCAGGAGATATGCGCAAGTCCCAGGTTTTTTGTACAGTTGAAGTCTTATCGCATAGTCATTATTCTTCTTAATATCCTTGATTTGGATAAGTCCAAATTCCTTAGCGCTGTACATCATAGTGAGCTGACCTATGTAGTCATAGTTGTACATCTTGCGCTTATTGACCTTCTCAGGACCGGATACGTAAATGTTGAGAGGCTTTGAATCCTCATCTATCTTTTCATACTCTGTGAAAGAGAGTGTATACCCATTCTCCTTCATGAACGCGATCTGCTTCTCAAGTTTTTCCGGCATCCACAAATCATCAGAGTCCAGAAAAGCAATCCATTCCCCACGTGCTTCTCTCATGGCCCGGCTACGGGTTAATGCTGCGCCACTGTTCTTTTCATTGTGGAAATACTTGATTCTGTCATCCTTGAAGGACGCAACGACTTCATCTGTATTATCAGTAGAGCAGTCATCCACAATGATGAGTTCCCAGTTCTGATATGTCTGATCGATAACAGATTGAATCGTCTCAGCTATAAATCTTTCCGTATTCCAAGATGGCATGATAATGGAAACCAGCCCATCAACTATTTTTCTATTCTCCACGGTATTTCCTCCACTCATACCATTTCTTTATCGTCGCTGTAATCTTTCCCCAATACAGCAAAAACAGTTCTGAACATCGTTTTAATCTCTCCTACAAAGGAGAATTCTTTAATGGATTGAAGATTGTACTTCATCTTTCCCGGAAGCACTTCTTCCACGTAGACTCTGTCCACATCATCCGCTGCTTCCAGCAATTCCGCCTCGTCTTTATATCTGATGCTGGCTTCAGATGTGATCCCAGCAGGCAGGAGAAGTGTCGCCATATACTCTGGCTTGTACTTCTCCACATATTTCACAGCCTCGGGTCTTGTACCCACAAAGCTCATGTTGCCGGAGATTAAATCCAGCACCTGGGGCAACTCATCCAAGCGGCATCCCCTGAGTTTTGCTCCAACTTTTGTGATACGACTATCGTTTCCGACAGTAACAGCTGTGCCAATCTTATCTGCGTTACTCACCATTGTTCTGAACTTGTGGATCTTGAAATGTTTACCGTATGTGGTAATGCGCTCCTGTCTGTAGAACACAGGGCCTTCTGAATCGAGTTTAATCATCACAGCGATGATTGCCATGGGGATGGCCAATAACACCAACAGAATCAAACCACCCACAAGATCCATTGCTCTTTTGAGGACATGACTTCCTCTCCTCTTCTTCAATACGTCATAGTAAGGCCTAACTTCATCAGTCCTCATGAATTCAGGAAGTTCTTCCCATTTCCTCAGTAACATCAAATTACCCCTCTTTATAAATCACTGGAGTGGCTATCACATCACAATCGCATCCGTCATAAACACTCACATAAACCATTAACTTTGTGTTTTCTTCTAAGGAGAATCTCACCTCATCAACTGGACCGACATCCGGTGCAAATCTGTGATTATCCGTCTCCAGTTCTATTCCCACAGTGTCCTTCTCAACATCAGACAAGCCAGAGAACGAATACATACCAGGTTCTAGGGTTATTTCACCGATTCTCCACCAGGACCTTCTATCGGACGAACCTTTTATATGAAGGCTACCGTCATCAAGGCATCTGACATACACATCCGTATTCCAGTCAAATCCATTCTTGCCGTTTAACACAAGAAGATTCTTTGCACCATCTTCCCGGTCATATATAGCAGCTAATCTCACCATCTTCTGGTGCCGCACTTCTCTATAGGAGAAAGGAACCGTGGAGAATAAAACCATGGAGAGAAGGATTACTTTTCTCATCTGGCTTCCCAGCCTTATCTCCCCACCAATCTTCCCGACACACCATGCGCCAATTACCACACCAAGTGTGTTGTGGATGAGGTCATCACACTCAAATGTTCCTAAAGCGAATGTGAACTGAAGGACTTCAATAAGAAGAGAGGCAAAGAAGCCTGCCTTCTTCACATCCTTCATGCCACCACACTTCAGAGCAACGTCAAGTGGTATGAACAGAACCACGTTTCCTATGTTCTCAAGAAGGAACTGCCTGTTACCTTTCAGGATTTCCACATAGGAGTGGAATGGTAAGAGGAATCTTCGATACCCGTCACCTATTCTGCTGAACAACGTAATCCACAGAACCGCAGGCTATGTATGCTCCAAATAAACTACAGAAAATGTAATCTTTCTTTTTTATTTCCACACTTCCTTATTTCATATATTCCTTAACTACTTCCTTGTAGTTCTCAATCACGTACTCCACATCTTCGTCACTCAACTTCGTGTGAAGTGGAAGGCTTATAAGGTTAGAGTAGTAGTTATAGGCGTTCGGGAAATCCTTAATGTCCCAACCTAACTCTCTATAAGCCGTCATCATCGGAAGAGGTTTATAGTGAACATTGCAGTTCACGCCTCGTTCGGCGAGGGAAATAATGATCTCCCTTCTTTCCCTGTCTCCGATCCCCGGCACTCTACTTAAGTAGAGGTGGCAAGAGGAAGTGAAGGAAAGAGAATATGAAGAGGATGGGAAGTGATTGAGGTGTAGTACACCCAACTCATCACACATCTCGTCGTAACGAGAAACTATCTCTTTTCTCCTACTCAACATCGTTGAGTACCTATCCAACTGCCGCAAACCAATTGCCGCCATGATGTCGGTCATGTTGCATTTATACCAAGGGCCGATGATGTCATATTCCCACGCGCCGACCTGTGTTTTGGCAAGAGCGTCCTTACTCTGGCCGTGGAGCGACAGGAGTTGATATTGATGGTACAACTCATCATTGTCTATTCCTTCTATATCTCTCCACGTACTAGCTCCACCCTCTGCTGTGGTAAAGTTCTTGACCGCGTGGAATGAGAAGTCCGTGAAGTCGGCAATTGATCCTGCCATCTTTCCATTTCTAGATGCGCCGAGAGCGTGTGCAGCGTCCGAGAAGATGAGGACTCTTCCTAAGGCTTGCTGGATTCTGGCTCCTAAAGAATTCCCCTCTTTAGGAGTGAAGAGCGCCCTCTTCTGTTCTACGACAGAAAATAATTTGTCATAATCACAGACAATGCCACCCAGATCTACGGCGACTATCGCCTTCGTCTTTTCATTTATCTTCTCCGCCACTGCGTCATAATCCATCTCCACACAGTCCTTTTGACTGTCCACAAAAACTACTTTAGCTCCACAGTGGATGGCAGCACTCGCACTCGCTGTGTATGTATAGGCAGGGACGATGAC
>OLRZ01001983.1_pt1 | contig 12593 bp, 10 predicted proteins | sample 1671931 | NCBI WGS metagenome assembly OLRZ01 (sample SAMEA3136627, study PRJEB25190) | human gut metagenome | reverse complement strand
CAAGACCTTCAATATCATCCGTGAGGGTGAGCCTATCGACGCATGGTATCTCTACCAGGCCGACGGGTTCTACAATAGCTACGAGGAGATCGCCAATTCGGTGACCGTCGGCAGCGGCGTGAAGCCGGGTTACATCCGTTACAAGAACCTCAACAACGACGACAAGATCGACAAATACGACCGATATATCTACAGAAGTCTTTACAAGGCTATGAGTAACTATGAAACGAAGTTTGACGTGCCGTTCACCAATGTTTCGTATCAGAGGCTGTACCGGATATTCATGTGCGTAAACTACGATAATCCTCTTCTTATTCAGGCACCGCTTTCTTTTGTCAGCTGGAGCGGCAATAAGAAAGATGTCAGATCTATAAAGCTGATTTATGATTTTTCGAAAGAAGCAAGTGAATATCATGTTGAAAAGACAAAGAAAAGGGCAGAGGAAATACTGAATACCGCCGATGGCTCGGAATCTCTTTTTGATTATCTTCTTACAATACATGACGAGATTCTGAAAAATGCCGAATACGACTATACGCTGGAAAGTGACGGAGCGTATGAGGCTTTCGGCGTTCTTACGGCAGGAAGCGGAGTGTGTGAATCGTATTCAAGGGCGTATCAGTATCTTTGCCAGTGCATAGGTGTTGACAATCTGCTGGTTGTCGGAACAAGCAACGATGAACCGCATATGTGGAATATGGTTATGCTCGGCGGAGAGTGGTATCATGCTGATTTCACATGGGATGACGGTGATGGCAACGAAATAGGGTACTATTATTTTGCATTCAACGACAAGAATCTGAAGGATTACGGAGAGCGGACGATCTCGCCGGAGTTTAACGAGAACAGACCTATACTTGATATGTACAACGATTCTAACTATTATCCGATACCTGCGGCGAGAGGAACGGAATATTCTGTTTCAAATATGCTTTTATATTAATGTGATTGATGTTATTAAGGATGTGATTGATTGAAAAAGAGTGTTTTTAATATAATTGCCGTGATTATCTGTGCAGCCGTATTTATATCATGTGTCAGCGGCTGTTCGGTAAGCGAAAAGGATAAGAACAACAAGGAACACAGCTTTTCCGAGATGAAGACGGACGGCGAACTTGCGTATAACAGCAAGGGAGAGTTTTCGGTCAATCTGTCGGTCGATAATATAACTCTGTCGGACAAAACCGGAATAAATGATGTAAAGGTGTTTTATTCTGTTATAAACAGCGATAAGCTGACAGATATAGACGCATCTGACGCAGTGAAGCTGAATGACAGCGAATATAAGGCTGTATATGCAAAGGTTTCGGCGGTGTCGCTGAATTCCGGGCATTCGGCTACGGTTTCGTTCAACGACAGCTCTTTCAGCAAAAACAAGCCCGATTGCTTTTTTATCGTATTCGATAAGAGCACAAATGAAACGGGGCGGTATCTTGTGTCGATGATACCTGTAAGATACCCCGCTTATTCGGCGGTAAGCGACACGACACAGATACGTTCTGAGAGCAGCGCCAACAGGTTCAAGCTGACGCTTGACAAGAGCAGTTTTGCAAACGGAATAAACGCTGACGATATTGTGCTGTCGGGCGGTTTTGAAGGCTGCAAGGTAAGCGAAATCGAAAGAACGGGAGATAATACGTTATCTCTTGTTATAAGCACTGATAACGGCTATAAGTCGGGTGAGAACGGATGTATCACTATAAAGCGCAGTGCGATAGCCGATGCCGCCGTTGACGTATCTGCGACAGTAAGCATCGTTTCACCGTCAGTAGTATTTTCATCTGCTGACTTTGAAGCGTCTACAAATTACGCCAGAATAACCGTATCGCTTGTTGACTGTTCGTTCAGTGACAGTGTATCAGTGTCAATGCTCGGGTGCGATAATGGCAATGTTGATATAACACGTTTTGATCGTGTGTCGGCAAGTGAGGGTGTGTTGTATCTGTCATTTGACACGGAAACACCTGCAAAACGCGGTCATCGCCGTTGAGGATAAGGATTTTCGCAGCGAGCCCGGCATCAACGTCAAGCGCACCATTGCCGCTGCCCTGAACGAGTTTACCGGAAACGCGCTGCTTGGCTCCAAGCAGGGCGCTTCCACGCTGGAGCAGCAGCTGGTCAAAAACCTGACCGGTGATAGTGAACAGGACATTCTGCGTAAGGTGCGCGAGATTTTCCGCGCGTTGGGCCTTTGCAACCGCTACAGCAAGGAAACCATCCTGGAAGCTTACCTCAATACCATCCCGCTGACCGGCACCATCTATGGCATGGAAGCCGGCGCGCAGGAGTATTTTGGCAAGAGCGTGGAGGAATTGAGCCTGGCCGAATGCGCCGAGCTGGCTTCCATCACCAAGAATCCCAAGAGCTTTAACCCGGCTACCAACCCGGAAAATCTGCTCAAGCGCCGCAACCATGTTCTGGCTTTGATGCGCAACCAGGGATATATTACTGATGAAGAGTGCACTGCTGCACAGGCGGAACCCATCACCCTGGCCGAGAGCAAATCGGCCACCGAAAAGGTCACCCGTACTTCCCGCAACTCTTATTTTGACGACGCTTTGTTTGCGGATGTCACCCAGGCAATCATGGAGCAGGAAAGCTGCACCCGTGCCGAAGCACAGGATAAGATCTTCTCCGATGGCCTGCGCATCTACTCTACCCTGGACCAGAAAGCACAGTCTGGCATGGAGCAGGTCATGCTGAACGAGGACACCGGCGACGGCGAGCTGTTCCCGGCCCTGTGGCACGAGGAAGAGGTTTCTTCCGGTATCCCGGCGGACAGCGAGATTACCTATGACGAGAGCGGCCTGCCGCTGAACCCGGACGGCTCTTCTGTGTTCACGGACGATGATGTGCCGGTCTATGCCGATAAGGAAAACACCACCCTGAAAACCAGCCAGGATGACAACGGCAACCTGATCTTCTATGAAAGCGTGCGCACCCAGGCGGCTATGGCGTCCATCAGCATGGAGGACGGCCACCGCGGCGAGATCGTTGCCCTGGTTGGCGGCCTGGGCGAAAAGAAAGTAGACCGCGGCACCAACCGCGCCACGCTGCCCCACCAGACCGGTTCCACCATGAAACCCATTGCTGCTTATTGCCTGGCAGTGGACAGCAAGATCATCAACTATTCTTCGCCCATGGCGGATACGCCGTATTACCTCAAGAGCGACCATCAGGTGCTGGATACCGACCGCTGCCTGAAGCTTGGCCTTTCTACTGACAAGTATAATGCAGTCAACCAGTCCCGCGATGATGTGTGGCGCGACTGGCCCACCAACTATGGCGGTGCAGGCGGCGATGGTGCCACCATGCTGGTGTATGATGCACTGCGCCGCTCTTACAACACCATTGCGGTCTGGATCGGTTCCTATGTCGGTGCGGAAGAGCTGTTCAGCTTTGCGCATGATACCCTCAACTGCACCTATCTGGATCCCGAACATGACGTTGACCTGGCGCCTCTGGTGCTGGGCTCCCAGAGCCAGGGCCTGACGGTTGTGGAGCTGGCTGGCGCTTACTCCATTTTCAATGACGGCAAGTTTACCACCCCGCACTACTGGACCGAGATCTATGACTCGGACGGCAACCTGTACCTGGATAACAGCAAGCGCGTTACCACCGTGCAGGCCATTGACCCTGCAGCCGCTACCATCATGAACCGTCTGCTGAGCAACGTGTGGAAAAAGCCCGGTACGGCAAACGGCATGAAGCCGGAAACCGAGGGCATTGATACCATCGGCAAGACAGGTACGACCAGCGACTTTAAGGACTATACCTTCGCCGGTGTTTCCCCGTACTATTCCACCGCTGTGTGGTGGGGCTATGATAAGCCTTACAGCATGTGGGGTGTGGATGGCACCCTGGGCAACAACGGTAAACCGACCCAGCGCGCCTTTAAGCGGTATATGGAAGCTGCCCAGGCCGATAAGCCTGCCAAGGACTTCTATTATGATGACTCCGTTGTGCAGAAGCAGTTCAGCACCTCCACCGGTGCGATCGTATCCGGCGGTGGTGAGACCGGCTACTATACTGAGGACAACCTGCCGGATGACAGCTACGCCACCCTGACCGACCCCAGCGTGAACACGCTGGACCCGGCGGCAGGCTGATCGCGTAAAGTTCCAATAGTCTGAAAATTCAATAAGCCAGATCGGGCACAGCAGTTTACAAAGCTGCTGTGCCCGTTTGTTGTATTGGAATGGAGGACATGCTATAATGGCAGCAGCGAGAACCATGCGGATGAGGAGAAAATGCATTGCCCTTTTGCGGCCTTAATAAGGCGGGCAGAAGCGTATCAAATGTACGTGCACGAATGAAAGACATACTTCCACCGCATAAAAACAGATAAAAGCACGGGAAGATTCCACCGCACCAACAGGCCAGTTGTGCATCATGCTCAAATACACAACATTTTTTCTAAAATGCTTGCAAGCCGCGCACACTTGTGGTATGATTATCCCCGTTGTGAATACACATGTACATAGGAGGGAAACAACATGGGCGAGCGCCGTTTTTTGTTGGTAGATAGCTCCGCTTTGCCGGATGTGTTCCTTAAGGTACTGCAGGCCAAGGAGCTTCTGGCTTCCGGCAGCGTGAGCAATATTTCCACGGCAGCGCGTCAGGCGGGCATTTCCCGCAGTGCGTTCTATAAATACAAGGACTATGTGTTTGACGCCGAAACCGGCCGCGAGGCCATTACCGTGATCGCTACCCTGCTGGACAAAACCGGCGCTTTGCAAAGCCTGCTTTCCGGTATTTCGGCAGCGGGTGCATCGGTTGTTACCATCACCCAGTCCCGGCCGGAAAATGGTACCGCGCAGGTGGAGGTTACCGTGCGCACCGGAACCATGCAGATGACCGTTGAGGAAATGCTGACCCGGCTGGCCCGTCAGTCGTTTGTGGTGGAAGTGCACCGCGGAACCTGAAAGTGAACACACGCCGCCAAGGCGCACAGAACGGAATACCGGATGCGGGCAGCCGCATAAGGAACAGGGGGAGTATAGTATGGCTAAGATTGCAATCATGGGATTCGGCACCGTTGGCAGCGGTGTGCTGGAAGTCTGCCGCCGCAACGCCGCATCCATTGCCCGCCGTGCGGGTGAGCCGGTGGAGGTCAAGTACATCCTGGATGTGCGTGATTTTTCTGATTCTTCGGACGCAGCGCTGTTTGTGAAAGATATCAATGTAATCCTGAACGATCCGGAAGTCAAGGTCGTTGTGGAAACCATCGGCGGCACCCGCTTTGCTTATCCGTATGTGCGCCAGTGCCTGGAAAGCGGCCGCAGCGTGTGTACCTCCAACAAGGAGATGGTTGCCACCTATGGCGCGGAGCTGCTGGCTCTTGCACGGGAGCATAAAGCAGCGTTCCTGTTTGAAGCCAGCGTGGGTGGCGGTACCCCCATCATTACTCCCATGCACCAGTGCCTTGCCGCAAACCAGATCAGCCAGATCCAGGGCATTGTGAACGGAACCACCAACTTTATGCTGACCAAGATGAAGCGCGAAAACATGGGCTTTGATGCCGCGCTGAAAATTGCCCAGCAGCTGGGCTATGCCGAAACCAAGGATCCCGGCGACGATGTGGATGGCCGTGATGCCTGCCGCAAGATCGCCATCCTGAGCAGCCTGGCCTGCGGGCATCATGTTTACCCGGATAACATTCCCGCCCGCGGCATCCGCGATGTGACCGTGGAGGATGTAAAAGCTGCCGAGCAGCTGGACTGCGCCATCAAGCTGATCGCCTGGTACCATGAAAACCCTGAAGGCGCAGCCGATGCGTTCAGCGCCGGTGTGGAGCCGATGCTGGTGCCGGAGTCCAACCAGCTGGCGGGCGTGAACGATGTGTTTAACGCTGTGCTGATGCAGGGTGATATGCTGGGCGATGTTGTGTTCTATGGCAAGGGCGCCGGCAAGCTGCCCACCGCCAGCGCCGTTGTGGCCGATGTGATCGATGCCCTGAAGGACGGCAGCAAGATCCATGACAGTCTGTTCTGGAAGCCCGCCGAAAAGCTGGATCACCAGCTGATGGATACCGCCAAGTATTCTTATTACATCCGCACCGCGGGCGTGCCTGCCGCCGCGCTGCCCAATGTGGCCGGTCCCGGCAAGCTGGTGTTTGACTATGGCGATTCTGCCGCGTACCTGATCGAAGCTGCCACGGCTGCGGACTTGGAGGCTGTGGCAGCCAAGCTGAAAGTTCTGGGCGGCCGCCTGGCGCTTGTGCTGAAAAAGCTGCCGGAATAAGCCCCGGCAGGGAAGGGAGCACATAACATGATTACCGTAACTGTACCGGCAACCAGCGCCAATGTCGGCGCCGGGTTTGACAGTCTTGGCCTTGCGCTTTCCATGCACAACGTGTTTACCTTTGAGGAATGTGACCGCATCCGCATTTCTTCGGTGGATGGCACCCATGTGCCGACCGGGGCAAACAACCTGGTCTACCGCAGCGCCCGCGCTGTGTATGACCAGCTGGGCATTCCGCTGCGCGGCCTGCGCATTACCCAGCGCAATGATATTCCCATGGCGCGCGGCCTGGGTTCCAGCTCTGCCTGCATTGTGGCGGGCATTTTGGGTGCCAACGCTTTGCTGGGCAACAAGCTGACCAGCCGCCAGATGCTGACCCTTGCCACCGCCATTGAGGGCCACCCCGATAACGTGGCCCCCGCCATGCTGGGCGGCTTTGTTACCAGTGTGTATGACGAAGGCCAGGTTTACAGCGTAAAAAAGAACATCGATGAACAGCTGGCATTTGCCGCCTTTGTACCGGATTTCCGCCTGCTGACCTCCAAGGCGCGCGCCGCGCTGCCGGATATGGTCAGCCATAAGGACGCCGTGTATAATCTGTCCCGCGCCGCGCTGGCTACCGCCGCGTTCTGCGATGGCGATTACAGCCTGCTTGGCGTGGCAACCAAGGATTCCCTGCACCAGAAATACCGCCTGCCCCTGATCGACGGCGGGGACGAAATGTTTGAACTGGCGCAGGACCTGGGCGCGCTGGCTGTTTATATTTCTGGCGCGGGTCCCACCATTATGGCGGTTGTCCCGCGTGACGATCAGGAATTCTTTGCCCGCGCGCAGGAAGCTCTGCCGCAGAGCGAAAAGCTAAAGCATTTTACCGTTTACCGCCTGCTGCCCGATAACACAGGCGCAACGGTGAAATAAGGGAACAGGGAGGAAGAGGTCTTTATGGGTCTTATCGTACAAAAGTTCGGCGGTACCTCGGTCAAGGATCGTGACCGCATCTTTAATGTTGCGCGCATTGTGGCCAACACCCGCAACCAGGGCAACGATGTTGTTGTTGTTGTTTCTGCCCAGGGGGATACCACCGATGACTTGATTACCAAAGCGGCCGAGATCACCAGTGATCCGTCCCACCGCGAAATGGATATGCTGCTGGCCACCGGCGAGCAGATTTCCATCTCGCTGCTGGCCATGGCGCTGCAGGAAATCGGTGTTCCGTCCGTCAGCCTGACCGGCTGGCAGGCCGGCTTCAACACCGACCGCGCTTACACCAAAGCCCGCATTAAGCGCCTGAACACCGAGCGTGTGGAAAGTGAGCTGGCCCGCAACCGCGTGGTAGTTGTAGCTGGTTTCCAGGGACTGAACCGTTCGGATGATATCACCACCCTGGGCCGCGGCGGCAGCGATACTTCCGCCGTTGCCTTGGCAGCCGCTCTGCATGCAGACCGCTGCCAGATCTATACCGATGTGGAAGGTGTGTATACTGCCGACCCGCGCAAGATTCCCAAGGCTACCCGCCTGAAGGAGATCACCTTTGACGAGATGCTGGAACTGGCATCCCTGGGTGCACAGGTGCTCAACAACCGCAGTGTAGAACTTGCCAAAAAGTATGGCGTCGAGCTGGAAGTTCTGTCCAGCATCAATCCGGTGCCCGGCACCGTTGTTAAGGAGGAAACCAAAGTGGAAGGTATGCTGATCAAAGGCGTTGCAAAAGATGAGGACGTCGCTGTTGTTTCGATCCTGGAAGTTCCCGATGTGCCGGGTATGTCCTTCAAGGTGTTCAGCCTGCTGGCACAGAAAAACATCAACGTGGATATCATTCTGCAGTCTTCCGGCAGCGATGGCTGCAAGGATGTGATCTTTACCTGCTCCAAGGGCGAAGCTGAAACCGCTCGTGCAGTGCTGGAATCCAACAAGACCCGCTTTGGCACTGATAAGATCACCGTCAACAATGACTGCGCCAAGGTCAGCATTGTCGGTGCCGGTATGCAGAGCCACCCTGGCACGGCTTCCACCATGTTTGAAGCTCTCTACAGCCAGAACATCAACATCCATATGATCTCTACCAGCGAGATCAAGATCAGCGTGATCATTGATAAAGCCGATGCTGACCGTGCTGTTGCCGCCATCCATGATGCTTTCATCCAGTAAGCGGTAATATCCATCTGGTATAAAAAGTTTACAAGTTTCAGCCCCTGCCGCCCGGCGGGGGCTGTTGCCATATCCGGTACGGAATGGTATAATCAAACGCACAGCCGGGTGGGAATCATTCCCGCAAGCCCGGTTGTGCCCAATGTATTCTGCTGCAAAGGAGGTAACATATGGAATATATGGACGAAACCACCCTTGCCCACAAACACACCAGCCCGTGGCTGATTGCGTTCCGGATCATTTTTACCATTGCGCTGGTCTGGTGCATTCTGTTTATCTTTCATAACTCGCTGGAAACCAGCTCCATCTCGTCGGCCCGTAGCCATGAGGTCATGCAAAAAATCAATGCCATCCTGGCACATCTCAATATCGGCCCGCTGAGCGAACATGTTGTGCGCAAGCTGGCGCATTTTTCAGAGTTCACGCTGGAAGGCTTCCTGCTTATGCTCTGCCTGCGGGTTTATACCCGCCGTTTTGTGCGCCATGTCAGCTGGCCCATGCTGGGCGGCATGGCGACCGCGCTGCTGGATGAAACCATCCAGCTGTATGTGCCGGGCCGCACTTCGTCCGTGCGGGATGTGTGGATCGACTTCGGCGGTGTGATTGCCGGTTTGTTCGTGGCCCTGCTGTTGCTGCTCATCGTGCGCGGGCTGACCTCTTTCCATGCCATGAAAAAAGAAAACCGCCGCCTGCGTGCCGAACGGGCCGAGCTGCTGCGCCAGCAGCGCGCCGACCGGATCAACACAGCGGATGACCGTCCCGAAAGCCCAGATAGGAGAGAATATTTATGACAGAACAACAGGCGATTGAAGCCCTGCACGCCCTGCCGCGCCTGCCCCGCAGCGGCGCATCCCTGGAGCGTATGCAGGCACTGCTGGACCACCTTGGAAACCCGGAAAAGCAGTTTAAGTGCATCCATATTGCGGGCACCAACGGCAAGGGGACCCTTGCCGCTATGACATCTTCTATCCTGACCCATGCGGGCTACAAAACGGGCCTTACCATCAGTCCGTATGTTCTCAATTTTCGGGAGCGTTTTCAGATCAATGGACAGATGATGTCCCCGCGCACCCTGGCCAGCCTGACCCGGAAAGTGCTGGATGCTGCCGATGCCATCATCGCTGAGGGCGGGGAAGGCCCGGTGGAGTTTGAAGCCGTTACCGCCATTGCCTTCCTCTGGTTTGCCCGCCAGAAGTGTGATTTTGCCGTGGTGGAAACCGGCCTTGGCGGCCGCTATGACGCCACCAATGTCATCCCCGCGCCGCTGGTTGCGGCCATTACCCGCATCGGCATGGATCATACCGAAATTTTGGGCGATACCCTTGCCGAGATCGCCGCCGAGAAAGCCGGTATCATCAAAGAGGGTAGCGTGGTTGTCTGCTACCCCGAGCAGCCGGAGGAGGCCATGGGCCCGCTGCTGACCGCCGCGGCCAACGCGCATACCTCGCTGGTGGTGCCGGATACCGCCGATTTGCAGCAGCTCAAGTGCCGCCCGCTGGAAAACTATGTTGATTACGGTGGCTATCGTGCTCTGCTGCAATTCCCCGGCAAGCATCAGGCCAACCATGCCGCTATGGCGGTGGAAATTGCCCTGGCCCTCTGGCGGGAATACCATTACGAGATCCCCGATGAAGCGATTGAAACCGGTCTGCGGGATGCCCAAATGCCCGCACGGATCGAGGTCATGCGCCGCCACCCGTTGCTGCTGCTGGATGGCTGCCACAATGCCGATGGTACCGCAGCCCTTGCTGCAACTCTGAAAGAAGCCGGATATGACGGCAACCTTGTGGCGGTCCTTGGCCTGCTGAAAGATAAGGATCACAGCAAAATGCTGGAAAACCTGGCCCCCTGCTTTGAGAAGGTCTTTACCGTCACGCCGGATAGCCCCCGCGCCATGACGGCAGAAGAACTGGAGGAGGAAGCCAAGTACCATATGGATGCCGAAGCCGCCCCCAGCGTAGCAAAGGCCATTCGCCTTGCGGTGGATTACGCCGATGAAAACAACCTGGCTGGTGTGGTGGTGTGCGGCAGCCTTTACCTTGCTGCTCAGGCCCGTCCGCTGCTGCTCAAAGAAGCGGAAAAGTAACCCCAATTCCAACAAAATATGCGCACAGCGCCCTGTATACTGGGAACATACCCCAGCAGCAGGGCGCTTTTTGCTGCTATTACCAAAAATGAAAGAGGTGGACAACCCCCTTGGCGAAAGTTTGTTTTGTTCCGGCGCAGGGAACATTGGCGGCTTACCTGACCGGTGAGATCGACCACCATGCCGCGCAGGCCCTACGGCGTGAAATTGATGCGCAGATCGATGCCCGCATGCCGGAATTGCTGACGATGGATTTTTCCGGCGTTACTTTTATGGATTCCTCCGGTGTGGGGCTGATTCTGGGCCGCGGACGCCAGATGTCCGGCCTGGGTGGGCGGCTTGTTGTGCAAAACGCACCGGATACCGTGCGCCGCATGCTGGACCTGGCGCATATCCATTACGTTTGATCGTGGGGGAGGTCACATCATGAAAATGCTGAATCAGGTCAAAATGACCTTTGCCAGCCGCAGCGTCAACGAAAGTTTTTCCCGTGCGGCACTTGCGGCGTTTCTGGCCCAGGCGGACCCGACCGTGCCGCAGCTGGCAGATATCAAAACGGCCGTGTCAGAAGCTGTCACCAACTGCATCGTCCATGCCTATCCGGATACCGTCGGCCCCATTACGATGACGGCTGTTTTGTATGAGGGCGGCAATGTGCGCATTACCATATCGGATAAAGGCGTTGGTATCCCGGACGTTGCCAAGGCAATGGAGCCAATGTATACCACCGGCAACCCGGACGAGCGCGCGGGCCTGGGTTTTGCGGTAATGCAGAGCTTTATGGATCGGGTCCATGTATCCTCTGCGCCGGGACGGGGAACACGCGTTACCATGAGCCGTCACCTGGATTCCCGGTGAATTTTGGCGTGTGCGCTCCTACATAGGGCAGAATCGGCCAGTACAGCAGAGTGGAATCTGTTGACCGTTGCGGATATGCCCGCTAAAACCGGAACGAATCAACACCTAGTGGCAGGGCAGACGTTCGTTCCCGATTGCAGGGAGGCAGCTGATATGGCAACCGCAAATCCCACCGCACTTTTTACCACATTACCGCGCACGGAGTTCATCCAGAAAAACCTTGGCCTTGTACATTCCTGTGCTGGCCGCTTTACAGGCCGCGGCATCGAATACGAAGAATTGTATTCGGCGGGCTGCCTGGGGCTTGTCAAAGCGTGCGATGGGTTTGACCCGAACCGCGGGGTCTGTTTCTCCACCTATGCGGTGCCGGTCATCTTGGGCGAGATCAAAAAGCTATTCCGGGACGGGGGAACTGTTAAGGTCAGCCGTTCGATCAAAGAACTTGGATTAAAAGTGACAGCGGAACGGGAACGCCTGATGAAACTGACCGGCGCAGAGCCAACCGTGGCACAGCTGGCACAAAACCTGGGGGCAACGCCGGAGCAGGTGGCGGTATCCATTCAGGCTGCTATGCCGGTTGTCTCCCTGACCCCGGCGGATGATGAGGACGGAACAAGAGAATGGGATATCCCGGTGGATTCACCGGAAGAAGTATTGGCGGAACGGATCAGTTTGGCGGAAATATTGAAACGACTGAATGAATCCGACCGGCAGCTCATCCGCCTGCGCTTTTATGCGGGCAAAACCCAAAGTAAAACGGCACAAATCCTTGGTACTACCCAGGTACAGATATCGCGCCGCGAACGAAAGATTTTGAAATGGATGCGCAAAGAGCTGACAAGCGAATAAGAAAACACAAAATGATGGCTGTTTTTCCAATTCGGAGCCATAAAAACTGTGCGATTCGACAAAAGTATGACTTCTGCACGTTTTGCCCTTGACGATGACACTTGCCTGTGCTAAAATAACACCACTTTGAATAGCACAGGCGATATCCAATAGGGGACGCCTGGCTGGACAAAGCAGCATCAGAAAATTTGGAAAAATCTCAAAAAAGATGTTGACAAATCAAACCTGATGTGGTATCCTAATAAAGCTGTCCAAAAGACAGCGGCTGATTGAAAAGATTGTTTAAGAAATTTCAAAAAAGTACTTGACAAACAGGACTTGATGAAGTAAAATAAACAAACTGTTTCAAACAGCGCAGGACCTTGAAAATTGAACAATACTGAAACTTGTGGAACCTTAAACGTGATGG
>OLRZ01001982.1_pt1 | contig 12597 bp, 10 predicted proteins | sample 1671931 | NCBI WGS metagenome assembly OLRZ01 (sample SAMEA3136627, study PRJEB25190) | human gut metagenome | reverse complement strand
TCCCTATACGGGCGGTTTTCTAAATACGTTCAATTACCGCAATTGGGAACTGAATTTGAATTTTTCTTATAATTTTGGAGCACACGTAAAAACAACTCCAAGTTATAATGTATCTGACTTAGACCCAGGGCGCAATATGAATAGAGACATACTGGATAGATGGACACCGGAAAATACAACAGGAAAGTTCCCTGCATTAGCAACGTACAATTACAATCCGGCCGACTACTACTTGTTCAGTACTCGAAATGATATTTACAGGTCATTGGATATCTGGGTGAAGAAGTTAAGCTTCGTACGTTTACAAAATATACGTCTTGCTTACCGGGTTCCATCCGAATGGCTTCATAAACTAAGTATCGGCGGAGCAACTGTAGGATTAGAGGCTCGTAACCTATTCGTTATCAGCTCTAATTATGATAATTATATGGATCCGGAATCAATGGGCAACCTATACTCTACCCCAGTTCCCAAATCCATTACCTTCAATCTAAGTCTTAACTTTTAAAAAATATATTATGACAAAGAAAATATATTATATATTCACATTAATAGGAAGCCTGTTATTATCTTCCTGTGATAGTTATTTGGACATACAACCAGTAGGCCAAGTAATTCCCAATACGCTAGCTGAATACAGAGCTTTATTCACAACAGCTTACAATACTGTACTCAATGACAGAGGAATATGCGAAATCAGGACAGATATCGCAACCATATTACAGTCTGATGCCACTTCCAAAAATTCTTTAGGAGATGTTGAAAAATGGAATGATGTTAATCCGAATGCAAGTACGAGACAATTTGGATGGGCGGCCTATTATACCAATATCTATTATGCCAACGCAATCATCGATAAAAAAGATGAAATATCAGAAGGAAGCCAAGAAGATATTAATCAATTAGTTGGAGAAGCTTACCTTATGAGAGCATATATGCATTTTATATTGGTTAATCTTTATGGACAGCCCTATACTAAGGAGGGAGCTTTGGATACCAAATCGGTACCGCTGAAATTGGATACGGATTTAGAGAAAGTCCTGAAACGCAATACGGTGGAAGAAGTTTATACTTCCATCCAAGCAGATATTGACGAGGCACGCAAACTGGTCACGAAGGCAGAATGGGAACAGAGATATTCATATCGTTTCAATGCGGCTTCGGTAGAGGCGTTTCAATCACGCGTATCCCTTTATAAGGGCGAGTGGCAGGCGGCTTGGGATGCTGCTGAGGCAGTGCTTGCCGTGAAGTCTGTATTGGTAGATTTGAATGATGCCGCTGCAACTCTTCCTAACAGTTATAATTCCGTGGAAAATATTACTCCACTGGAGACGCCTCTGAGCAGTACAATCAATGGGGCTGCTCTGGCTACTCCGGTTTTTCTCTCCCTTTATGCTGAGAACGACCTTCGGCTGGACAAATATTTTGCTGAAACGGATGAAAAAGGTTTCCGGAAGAATAAGAAGGCGGGAAGCAATAACTACTTGTGTACTTTCCGTGTGGGTGAAATATATCTGACGGCTGCTGAGGCTGCTGCCCGACTTGGAGAACTGTCTCAAGCACGTACTCGCCTGCTGGAACTGATGCGGAAACGTTATGCACCGGAGGCCTACGAAGCGAAATCCGTTGTTGTCAATGCCATGGATAAGGAAGCGTTGGTACAGGAAATATTAGATGAACGTGCCCGTGAACTTGCTTTTGAAGGACATCGCTGGTTTGACCTTCGTCGTTCCACCCGTCCGCGTTTGGAGAAAGTGCTTGATGGTACGCGTTATGTACTCGAAGAGAATGATGCCCGCTATACATTGGCCATTCCGAAAGAAGCCATAGAAGCCAATCCGGGATTGCTGAACTGATAAAGATAAAACTCCCCGATTCTGTATTGACGAGAATCGGGGAGTTTTGTCTTTATGTGGATTGGATATGTATTTTTTACGTACCTTTGCACCGTTTTTTGTAATAGACAGTATAAGATGATACAGAATCAGAGACCCCTATCCGTAGAATTGCTTTTCCTATTCTTATAGCATTGAGTATTTCGCATTGTTTGAACGATATGCTGCAATCGGTTATTTCGGCAGTATACCCTTTGTTCAAGGAGGATTTATCCTTGAGTTTTGCCCAGATTGGTCTGATTACGTTAGTGTATCAGATGTCGGCGTCCGTGTTTCAGCCTCTAATGGGATTGTTCTTTGATAAGCGCCCCATTGCCTGGTCATTGCCGATAGGTATGGGCTTTACTTTGGTCGGTATCATGAATCTGGCTTTTGCTACTAATCTGTATTGGTTGCTGGCTTCGGTATTCATTGTGGGTATCGGTTCGTCTGTACTCCATCCGGAGGCGTCACGTATTGCTTTTCTGGCTTCCGGCGGAAAACGCGGACTGGCGCAGTCTCTGTTTCAAGTGGGTGGGAATTTGGGAGGCTCGCTTGGACCGTTACTGGTGGCTTTGCTGGTAGCTCCTTACGGGAGGAGATACATTGCCTTTTTTACGGTTTTTGCCTTGATTGCCATCGTGGTGATGATTCCTATATGTCGTTGGTTCCGTTCCTACTTGAATCATATCAAGAAACGCCCGATGCTTGTGGCAGGAAAGATAGAACGCCCTCTTTCCTCAAAGATGACGGTGTTTGCCATAAGTATTCTGCTGATACTTATCTTCTCCAAATATATCTATATGGCAAGTTTGACGAGCTACTATACATTCTATCTGATCCATAAATTTGGTGTTACTGTTCAGGATTCACAGCTCTTCTTGTTTGTCTTCCTGGTAGCTACTGCCATCGGAACATTGGTGGGAGGTCCCGTAGGTGATAGGATAGGACGTAAGTATGTTATCTGGGCTTCCATTCTTGGAACGGCTCCATTCAGTATGATGATGCCTCACGTAGGGCTTGCATGGACAGTAGTGCTGAGCTTCTGTGTCGGTCTGATGCTTTCTTCCGCTTTTCCTGCCATATTGCTGTACGCCCAGGAATTGCTACCCAATAAGCTGGGGTTGATTTCCGGGTTGTTCTTTGGTTTCGCTTTTGGAATTGCCGGTATTGCTTCGGCTGTATTGGGAGGCATGGCTGATAAATATGGTATCGAGGCTGTTTATAATGTATGTGCCTTTATGCCTTTGTTGGGGGTGGTGGCTTGCTTTCTGCCTAATTTGAAGAGGAGATAAAGTTTTTTTATTCCCATTGTCAGCCATACGGAAAGAACGAAAGGTGCGGTCAATGTAATAATTCCCCAACTCATTCCCACAATTTGCAATACAACAGAGAGTAAAACGGAACATACAGCCCATATACAGCTCATCCAGCTTTTACCTCCTAAAGCAATGGCACACAATACGCCATTATATCCCATCAGGCCTATATTCAAAGCTTCGGAATCTGCTCCCAATAATATGGCTAGGGGGAGGGGGAGAAGTACCCCCAATATGGTATATACTGCTGCATTCCGAGAATTCACGAGAATGCCTGCAAGGAAAAATAGTCCGGTCATTATGTTTCCTTGAAACATCACCTGGCCTATACCCATACTGAAACATTGTAAGTAATTTATGGAGGAAGAAGCAGGTGTTTCTGTATCAGAGACGAGTAGCATGTCAGGCATCAGCCAACTGCACAATCCCAGCAGCATCCATACAGAAAGGATAAAAGGGGTAGTGAATCCGGGCAACATGCGTTGCATGTTGAAAAACCGTGCAATGTAGGTAGATGCACACGAGGCAATAGCCATTAGTATCAAGGAATTTACAGTCAGATGCATAAAGACCCCTACGGCTATTCCTACCAGTGTACCGTTAAAACCATATAATCCATTTTTTATATCATCACGGTCATATCCTGAGATACGGCCTGTCGATGTACTTATTATGTTGCCACTTACAGCCAATAGGCCCATTTGCCATGAATTCAAAAAGATTCCAATCAGCATCAATAATCCGGACAATGCATTGTTTTGGAACATGACTTGCCCTATGCCACGTCCTAAAATAAGTAATGACTTGTGTGTAAAAGCTTCTTTCATGAGTTGTCGAATGAAAATGGACTATATGTAAATTTATAGCTCGTTAATACGTACAAAAAAAACGATTAGACTAATCTAACCGTTTTAATTTTTGTGGAGCGTATGAGACTCGAACTCATCACCTCGACACTGCCAGTGTCGCGCTCTAGCCAGATGAGCTAACGCCCCGTTGCCAACGTTTGCAGGCTTGCTTTCGTTTTTGATGGTGCAAATATAATGCATTATTCTGAAATAATTGCTATGTTTGCGAAAGAATTTGAAAAAATAAGTTATGCTGATATATAATACCACTTATCATGTAGAGGAAGGAGAAGACAAAAACTTCCTGATATGGATGCAGGAACACTATCTTCCCGAGGTAGAAAAGAACGGAACATTGTATGCTCCACGTATAGCCCGTATCTTGAGTCATATTGAAGAAGGAAGCATCTGCTATTCTGTTCAGTTTGAGGTGGAAAACTCTGCCAAACTGCATCGTTGGCATCAAGAGCAAGGAGTGAAACTGAACGAGGAATTACTGAATATCTTTAAAGATAAAGTGATTGGCTTTCCTACATTGATGGAGGTAATAGTGTGATACAACCGGTCAAAGAGAAAATAATATTGGGTATAGACCCTGGTACCATCATTATGGGGTATGGAGTATTGCGTGTGGCAGGTGTCAAGCCGGAAATGATAGCCATGGGAATTATCGACCTCCGCAAATTTGGAGACCACTATCTGAAGTTACGCCATATTCATGAACGGGTACTGAGTATCATAGAGAGTTATTTGCCTGACGAGCTCGCTATTGAGGCCCCTTTCTTCGGAAAGAATGTACAGTCCATGTTGAAGTTGGGGCGTGCGCAAGGCGTAGCAATGGCAGCTGCTTTGAGCAGGGATATTCCCATTACGGAATATGCTCCTTTAAAAATAAAGATGGCTATCACCGGAAACGGACAAGCATCCAAGGAACAGGTGGCGGACATGTTGCAGCGTATGCTGCATTTTCCTAAAGAGGATATGCCTACTTTTATGGATGCAACGGACGGGCTTGCTGCTGCCTATTGTCACTTTCTGCAGATGGGGCGTCCCACGGTGGAGAAAGGCTATCATGGCTGGAAAGACTTTATTGCCAAAAATCCGGATAAGGTGAAGAAGTGATAAGAATTGAAATGTAGAATCTAAAAATAATATCATGAAATTGAATGAACTTGCTATCATTGGAGTGGCTGCAACGACGATTGTAAGCTGCACTCCCGCGAAGACGGAGTATGCTTCGTACGAACTTTACCCTGTCCGTTCGGGTAGTCTGACAGAGATGGAATATACACCTGCTGCCACGCAATTCACATTGTGGGCACCTACGGCAGATGAAGTTCGCCTGATGTTGTTCGAAGCAGGAGACGGAGGGCATGCCTATGAAACTATTTCAATGGAACTCTCTGAAGAAGGAACTTGGAAAACTAAAGTTGAAAAGGACTTGATGGGTAAATTCTACACATTCAATGTGAAAATCAATGATAAGTGGCTGGGGGACACTCCGGGTATCAATGCCAAAGCTGTAGGGGTGAATGGAAAACGTGCCGCCATCATCGACATGAAATCCACGGACCCCGAAGGATGGGCAGATGATAAACGTCCGGCATTGGCCTCTCCTGCCGATGTGATTCTTTATGAAATGCACCATCGTGATATGTCCATCGATCCGTCGTCGGGCATTGAGCATAAAGGAAAGTTCCTGGCACTGACAGAACAAGGAACGGTAAGTCCCGACAAGCTGGCAACCGGCATTGACCATCTGAAAGAATTGGGAGTGACACATGTACATCTCCTTCCGTCTTATGACTATGCCTCCGTTGATGAGACAAAGCTGGACGAGAACAAGTATAATTGGGGATATGATCCGCAGAATTACAATGTGCCTGATGGCTCTTATTCTACCGACCCCTACAAACCGGATGTTCGTATCCGGGAATTCAAGCAGATGGTGCAGGCTTTGCACAAAGCAGGTATCCGTGTTGTTCTGGATGTGGTGTATAACCATACTTTCAATACATCCGACAGTAATTTTGAACGTACAGTGCCGGGATACTTTTACCGTCAGCGACCGGACGGAACGTATGCAGACGGTTCGGCTTGTGGCAATGAAACTGCCAGCAACCGTCCGATGATGCGTAAATACATGATAGAGTCTGTATTACATTGGATTAATGAATATCACATTGACGGATTCCGTTTTGACCTGATGGGTATTCATGACATCGAGACAATGAACGAAATCCGTAAGGCGGCAACGTCTGTAGATCCGACTATATTTATATATGGTGAAGGATGGGCGGCATCGGCTCCACAGATGGCGGAAGATTCTCTGGCAATGAAAGCCAATACTTATAAGATGCCGGGTGTTGCTGCTTTCTCTGACGAAATGCGTGATGCTTTGCGCGGTCCGTTTAATGATAATCATCAAGGTGCTTTCCTTGCCGGATTGCCGGGAGGAGAGGAGAGCATAAAGTTTGGTATTGTAGGAGCCATCAGGCATCCGCAAGTAAATAATGACTCTGTGAATTATAGTAAGGCTCCGTGGGCGGAACAACCTACACAGATGATCAGCTATGTTTCCTGCCATGATGATATGTGCTTGGTGGATAGGCTGAAAGCAAGTATCCCGGGTATTACTCCCGTAGAATTGGCAAAGCTTGACAAACTGGCGCAAACAGCCGTATTCACTTCCCAAGGTGTACCGTTTATTTATGCCGGTGAGGAAGTGATGCGTGACAAGAAGGGAGTACACAATAGTTTTGAGAGTCCCGATTCCATCAATGCGATTGATTGGAGACGAAAGGCGGAGCATGCAGATGTATTTGCTTATTATAAAGGGTTGATACAGCTTCGTAAGAAGCATCCGGCTTTCCGTATGGGTGATGCGGATTTGGTGCGTAAGCATTTGGAATTTCTACCGGTTGACGGCAGCAATGTGGTGGTTTACCGTCTGAAAGAAAATGCCAACGGTGATGCATGGGGAGATATTATACTAGTCTTGAATGCCCGTAAGGAGCCTGCCAAACTTACCGTACCCGAAGGTAAATATACAGTGGTCTGCAAGGATGGCTTTATCAATGAACAAGGTTTGGGCACACTGTACGGCCCCGAAGTTGTTGTTCCTGCCCAATCGGCACTGATTATGTATAAATGATGATTGGATGATGCAACAACATACAATACACATAGCGGGGGGCGTAGTACGCAACCCGCTTGTTCGTTTGACAGAGCCTGCCACCCTTGATTTCCTGGCAGGAGAACACATTGCCATTGTAGGACCGAACGGAGCCGGAAAGAGCCTCCTGGTGGATATGCTGACGGGAAAGTATCCTTTGCGTGATGGTGAGCTTACTTATGATTTCTCTCCCTCCCTCACGAAAACTGCCTATGACAATATCAGATACATTGCCTTCCGTGATACTTACGGTTCTGCCGATGCCAATTATTACTATCAACAGCGTTGGAATGCCCACGACCAGGAGGATGCTCCGCTAGTACGCGAAGTGCTGGGAGAGGTAAAAGACGATGTCTTGAGGCGGCAGCTATTTGAACTTTTCAGCATAGAGCCGATGCTTGACAAGAAAATCATTCTTCTCAGCAGTGGGGAGCTGCGCAAGTTTCAGTTGACTAAAGCTTTACTGACTGCTCCCCGAATTCTTATCATGGACAATCCTTTCATAGGACTGGATGCGCCTACCCGTGAACTGCTTTTTAATTTGCTGGAGCGGCTTACCCGGCTGGGCGAGTTGCAGATTGTCCTTGTGCTTTCCATGTTGGATGACATACCTTCATTTGTTACACACGTTGTGCCGGTAGAGGACATGAAGGTGGGCGAAAAGATGGAACGTGAGGAGTATGTGCAGGCATTCTGTGCGGGCAATCAGATGCGTATTCAGGAAGAGGCCGGAGCGTTGGAGGAATTGCAGCAGCGTATTCTCGATTTGCCCTATGAACATGCGAATTTCACTTCGGACGAAGTGGTGAAATTGAACGGGGTTAGTATCCGTTACGATGACCGTACCATTCTGAAGGAGCTGGATTGGACAGTGATGCGTGGTGAGAAGTGGGCGCTGAGTGGCGAGAACGGTGCCGGCAAGTCTACCTTGCTTAGTTTGGTTTGTGCGGATAATCCGCAGTCATACGCCTGCGATATCAGTCTCTTCGGACGGAAGCGCGGAACGGGGGAGAGTATTTGGGAAATCAAGAAACACATTGGTTATGTCAGTCCGGAAATGCATCGTGCTTATCTGAAGAATCTGCCTGCCATAGAGATTGTCGCTTCCGGTCTGCACGACAGCATCGGATTGTATAAACGTCCTCATGCCGAACAGATGTCGGTATGCGAGTGGTGGATGGAGATTTTCGGTATTGCCGCCTTGAAAGACAATCCTTTTCTGCAACTCTCCAGCGGGGAACAGCGTCTGGCATTATTGGCACGTGCTTTTGTCAAGGACCCGGAACTGCTGATATTGGATGAACCGCTTCATGGACTCGATACATACAACCGCCGTCGAGTCAAGAAGATTATAGAGGCATTCTGCCATCGTCGGGATAAAACGATGATTATGGTAACCCACTATGAGAATGAATTGCCGCAAACAATTACTAACCGTTTATTCTTGAAGCGAAACCGCTGACCAGATAATAATTACGTCAAGCAAAGATAATAAAGGACTAGCAGGAACCATTTATGGTGTAAATCGTTATATTTGTAATATCAACCATCTAAACATTTATATCATGAAGTTTTTTATTGATACGGCAAATTTAGAACAGATTCGGGAGGCCTATGACTTGGGCCTACTCGACGGAGTTACCACTAATCCTTCGCTTATGGCAAAAGAAGGTATCAAAGGAGTGGAGAACCAGCGTAAGCACTATGTGGACATCTGTAATATTGTGCAAGGCGATGTGAGTGCCGAGGTGATAGCTACCGACTATGAAGGCATGATTAAAGAGGGTGAAGAATTGGCAGCCTTGAATCCGCATATCGTAGTGAAGGTGCCTTGCATTGCAGAAGGTATCAAGGCCGTTAAATACTTCTCGGGCAAAGGTATCCGTACAAATTGTACTCTGGTATTTTCTGTCGGTCAGGCATTGCTTGCAGCCAAGGCAGGTGCAACGTATGTTTCTCCGTTTGTGGGGCGTCTCGATGACATCTGTGAGGATGGCATTGCATTGGTTGCGAAGATTGTAGAGATGTACCGTTATTATGGATATACCACCCAGGTACTTGCCGCCTCTATCCGTCATACGGCACATATCATGCAGTGTATAGAGGTGGGTGCTGATGTGGCTACTTGTCCGCTTTCGGCCATTAAGGGTTTACTTAATCATCCGCTGACCGATTCCGGTCTGAAGAAGTTCCTTGAAGATTACAAACGCGTGAACGGATAAACTTAAAATATCCTATAAGCCTATCTTTCAATGTAATTATTGACTAATATTGGTGAGAAATAGAATAAAAAGATTTATTTTTGCATCTTATATTTAGATATACAATAAGGCACCGATGAAAGATAGGCTCATAGGATTTATTAAGACATACTGCTTGTTTGTCTGCATTTTTGTGTTGCAGAAACCACTATTTATGCTGTTTTACAAATCGCTGTATCCGGATGCCTCGTGTGCGGACTGGTTCAGTGTCATTTGGCATGGGTTACCTTTAGACCTATCTCTGGCTGGTTATCTGACAGCTATTCCCGGTTTTCTTTTCATAACCTCTGTATGGACACTTTCTAAATCCCTTCATCGCATCTGGTGCGGCTATTTCCTCTTCATTTCAGTACTTATCTCCATAATTTTTACTGTCGATTTAGGATTATACGAGTATTGGGGGTTCCGTTTGGATGCTACTCCGTTATTCTATTTCTTTTCCTCCCCTAAAGACGCAGTGGCCAGTGTCAGCATTTGGATGGTGCTGGGGGGAATTGTGGCAATGGCTGTTTATGCTGTCGTGCTGTATGCTGTTTTCTACGGCATCTTGCTGCAGAAGAAGCTGTTGCTGCGGATGAAACTGCCTTATCGTCGCCTGAAGGTGTCAGGTATATTGTTGCTGATGACGGGGTTACTGTTTATTCCTATCCGTGGAGGCTTTACAGTATCTACCATGAATGTGGGGAAAGTCTATTTCAGTGCCGAGCAGCGTCTGAACCATGCAGCTATCAACCCTGCATTCAGTCTGATGGAATCTCTTGCCAAGCAGAAGGACTTCAGCAAGCAGTACCGTTTTATGGAAGCTGCGGAGGCCGACCGGCTTTTTAAAGACATGCTTGAACCCGCAGGTGGCGGTGGTCAAACGGAAGAGACAGATTCTGTGCTGCAACCTGCCGATTCACTGCATACTTTATTCAATACTCAGCGTCCCGATGTACTCTTTGTGATTCTTGAGAGTTTTTCCTCCAGGTTGATGACAGCTTTGGGAGGTGAGCCGAATATTGCCGTCCATCTGGATAGCTTGAGTAAGGAAGGGGTGCTCTTTACGAACTTCTACGCCAACAGTTTCCGTACGGACCGTGGGCTGGTGGCTATCTTGAGTGGCTATCCTGCCCAGCCCACTACTAGTATTATGAAGTATCCCCGTAAAACGCAGTCCATTCCTGCCATTGCAGGCAGCTTGCGGAAGGCGGGTTATGGTACCAAGTATTATTATGGCGGTGATGCCGACTTTACCAATATGCGTTCCTACCTGATGTCATCAGGCTTTGAAGACATTGTTTCCGACCAGGATTTTCCCGTAACGGAACGTTTAAGTAAGTGGGGGGCGCACGACCATCTCGTATTCAACCGTCTGCTGGAAGACTTGAAAGCCGAAGCTGCCGAAGGAACTGCCGAAGAGAAAACTCCTCATTTCCGTGTCTTGCAGACCTCCAGCAGCCACGAGCCTTTTGAAGTACCTTTCCGTCGTCTGGAGAATGACCGGCTGAACGCCTTTGCCTATACGGATAGTTGTGCAGGCGATTTTGTAAGACAGTTCCGTGAGCTTCCCCAGTGGAAGAATACGGTGATTGTGTTTGTTCCAGACCACTTGGGAGCTTATCCCGAACATATCGACAATTTGTCGGTAGAACGCTACCGGATACCTCTGTTGATGGTGGGCGGTGCTGTCCGAGAGCCGAGGCGCATTGACGTCTATGGCTCGCAACATGATATTGCAGCCACGTTGCTGGCCCAATTGGCGCTGCCCCATGATGAGTTTGTTTTCAGTAAAGATATGCTTAATCCCGCTTCCCCTCATTTCGCGTTCTTTACCGTACCCGATGCTTTCGGTATGGTGACAGCGGACAATCAGGTGATATTCAATTGCCAGGCGGGTACTGTGGTAGTGGATGAGGGCACAGCAAAAGGGAAGAACCTGCCGTTGGGCAAAGCCTATTTGCAAAAATTATATGATGATATAGCCAAAAGATAACGTATGACAGCACTTATGGACGCCTTGCAAGGGGCAATAGATGTAGACACAAACATATTTTTTTCCATCAATCGGATGCACAACATGTATTTCGATTATTTTATGAGCGCTTATAGCGGTAAGTGGGTTTGGATTCCCATGTATGCTGCCATCTGGTATGTGATGTTGCGCAATTTTCATTGGAAGGTCACACTGCTTTGCATGATAGGACTTGCGCTCACCATTACTTTTGCCGACCAGGCATGTGCCACTTGGATACGTCCCTATGTGGAGCGTATGCGTCCTTCCAATCTGAATAATCCCATTTCGGAGATGGTGCATATCGTCAACAATCATCGTGGAGGGCGTTATGGTTTTCCTTCGTGTCATGCCGCCAATACCTTCGGATTGGCGTTTTTCCTGTTCTTTCTATTCCGCAAGCGGTGGCTTACTCTTTTCATTATGGCCTGGGCGTTGCTGACGTGCTATTCGCGCGTATATCTCGGTGTGCATTATCCGGGTGATTTGTTGGCAGGGACTATTGTGGGGCTGATTGGTGCCTGGCTGATTTACCGCTTGTTTGTGAAGGTTAGCGGATATAAGCGTGTCGAGCATGTCACTCATGTCTATGCTCCTATATGGGTAGGGTTGCTGACGATAGCGGGGATGCTGGTTTATGCCGGCATACGGATATTGTTGTAGATGACAGTCTTTAGAACTGATAACCAGCAGTCACCATAACCTCCCGTGGACGGATATTCAACCGTGAAGTATAGCTTTGTGTGGCCGAGTAGGTAGTATAGGCATACTCTTTCTTGTTGAACAGATTGCTGAGGCTGGCTTCCACTCTCCATTTCCTTGTCTTATAAATGAGTGATGCGTCTACAAACAGTGTGTTGAGATGCGTATCGCTGTTTAAATCGTTCCGGTAATGTTCTCCGGAAAGGCAGAGGTCGACGTGCCCGATGCTGAATGTGAGGTGCATACGCTGTACGAAGTCCAGTAGAGGAGCAAGGTGCGCGTCGTTCCCTATTTTACTGCCGCCATAGCTGATTGTGGCATGATATTCGGCTTCGAAAGCTTCGGCGGGCGACCATATCAGTTTGGGTTCCATCTTAAGATAGTCATAACGGTATTTTTGAGGCGGGCCGTTTCCGGCTGTTTCC